>ERZ772993.916-NODE-916-length-12470-cov-7.481514_pt1 | contig 12470 bp, 7 predicted proteins | sample MGYA00580670_ERZ772993 | MGnify/ENA primary metagenome ERZ772993 (study PRJEB29015, sample SAMEA2737936) | human oral metagenome | biome: human oral; feature: human-associated habitat; material: dental | place: China | collected 2136 ...
TCCCGCGTGGATCGTCTGTGGGGCGTATTCAATACGCCCCTACAACGGGTGCAACCCCAAAACGCGATCCATTTTGGGACTCTCCGTGATGGATGACCCCAAAACGCGATCCATTTTGGGACTCTCCGCGATAGATGACCCCAAAACGCGGTCCATTTTGGGACTCTCCGCGATGGATGACCCCAAAACGAGGTCCATTTTGGAACTTTTCGCGATGGATGACCCCCAAACGCGGTCCATTTTGGGACTTTTCGCGATGGATGACCCCAAAACGCGATCCATTTTGGGAGTCTCCGCGATGGATGGCCCCAAAACGAGGTCCATTTTGGTACTCTCCACTCTGGAGAGTAGGAAAACGCGGCGCGTTTGGGTGGTCTCCGCTCTGGAGAGTTGTAAAACGTGGCGCGTTTGGGTGGTCTCCGCTCTGGAGAGTAGGTAAACGAGGTCCATTTAGGTGGTCTCCATGCTGAGGAGTTGTAAAACGAGGTCCATTTTGATGGTCTCCGCGCTGAGGGGTTGGAAAACGAGACAAAAAAAGGGCATCCCCGAGATGGAGATGCCCTTTAGGGATCGACGGGATGAGCCGTCGTCGGGGATTACTTATTGGAGGCGTACAATTGGCTGAGCATCATGTCCAGGACAGGGCCGCGGGCGCCTACCCGAACGATCTTACCCTCTGCGTCTACCAAGAAGCAGGCCGGTACACCCATAATGCCGTACACTTTGTTGGCCATGCCTTGGATGCCATCAGGGCAGCGGAGCTGCGTCCAGGAGGGTTTGTCTTGGTCGAGGGCTTTCTTCCAGGCCGCGTCGTCGTCGTCGACGGAGAGGCTAATAATATGGAAGGCGGGGTACTTCGACACGATCTGCTTGAGATGTGGAATTTCTGCGCGGCAGGGCGAGCACCACGAGGCCCAGAACTCTACGAGCGCGTAACCCTCTTTCGGGAGCATGTCGTGCAGCTTGACGGTCTTGCCATCTGTGGTGGAGAAGTCGGCGTCGGGGATGACGGAGCCGAGAGCCATGTTTTTCTTCGTCGTCATCTGCTGTACCAACAGATCATAACGCGCTTTACCCTTCCACGAGGGCTCCAAGACCTTGAGGATCTCGTCCACGTCCGTCGTTGTCAGCTCATCCGCGTAGACGAGTATGCCGGCTTGATCCAGCGCGACGATGGAGGCGGCGTTTTTGCGGATAAAGTCCAGGCGGGCGTCGTTGCACTCCTTGCGGAGGGCTTCAATTTCGCTCTCCATGCGGACGGCCTCGGCGATGATGCTGTCGGTGCGCTCCTCAGCGGAGTAGTACACGGAGGCCTGTTTCTCGCTGAGCTCGCTCAGGCGGTTCTCCTTGTCGGCCATCTGGGCGTTGAACTTCTCGTTCAGCTCCTGCGTGGGTGAGCCTGTGATGACGGGGTTCACCGTCTTACGATCCGGGATGTAGAAGAGCGTGGGCATGGTGGCCGCATCGGCTGTGAAGGTCATGGGTGCGTTCTCGACGTAAAAAGCATAAGCTAACGTGCGCTCCTGCTCCGAGAGCGAGGCGTCGGGCAGATCTATCGTCAGCTGAAATAGGGTCGGCTCGTCCACTTTGCCTTTCAGCTGAAACTTGCCCTCCTTAACCACGGCGCTGTCGACAACGGTCATCGTCGGATCAGCCGCATCGAAGATCTTTACTACGGCATTCTCAACGTTACCAGTCAATTTGCCGTCAATCACGAAGCCATCTGAGGCTTTCTGTTTGCATGCCACGGCGAGTAAGGCCATGACTGCGAGGAATAAGTACTTTTTCATCTCTTGTTTATGTAGAAATTAAACGTAGTTGCGTGTGGGTGAGCCTCCTGGAGGTACACTTCGGGGCGTCGGGTCAATAGCCGGGGTTCTGCTTCAAGGCCCGATTTCCGCCGAGTGCCTTGCGGGGGATCGGGAGGATGAGGTGTCGGTCGGATTTGACGTAATAGGGGGCAATGGGATAGTTGTCCCAAGCGTGGAAGCGGACTAAGTCGAACCATTCCTCACTGTTTTCGGTGAAGAATTCCAGCCATTTATGGCGGAGGATCATCTCCAAGAGGTGGGAGTCCGGAATGGCCTCCACGTAGGCCTGGGTGTATCCAGCGCGGTCGATGCAGAGGATCTCCTTCAGGGCCGCGCGTGCGGCGGTGGGGTTGCCCAGACGCGCCTCGGCCTCAGCGATGAGGTAGTACATCTCGGCCAGACGGATGTAGTAGTGCGAATCTTGTTTGGTGCCCGCCAGGCCCTCCGTGATGGGGTACTTATTGTTCACCACCTCCGGCCGCCCGGGATCGAGGTCCTTGTATATGGCCGAGAAGCGCTTGTCTGGCACGCTATCGGAGGGGGCCACGGCGCTGGCCAGCTTACTGGTGACCGGGCCGGCCGTCGAACGGTTCCAGACTCCGTCGCTGTAGAGCTCGTCGGGGGCCATCGCGTAGACGGCGAAGAGCATTTCCTGCGATTGGAAACTGTTCACGAAGAGTTGCTTGAAACTGTCCTCCAGCGCGTAACCGGCCGCGGGCGCCTCGGCAATCACTTGACGCGCCAGGGTGGCCGCCGCGGCGAACTCCTTCCTGTAGAGCATCACGCGGGCCTTGAGCGCCTTGGCGGTGAGTCGGCTCATGCGATAGTGCGTGTTCGTCTCGGGGGCCTTGGCGATGGCTTCGTCCAGATCGGAGAGGATGGCGCGGTAGCTCTCCTCCACGGAGGCGCGCGGCAGGGCCGTATTGTCTTTGATGGAGCGATTGCCGGGGTAGAGGACGATGCCATAAGCGGACGTGCGGTCGTAGAACTCGCCATACTGACGCAGCAGCATGAGGCGGGCCAAGGCGCGCGAACATTTCACCTCGCCCACGATCTCCGTGCGGCGCGCGGGGCTGAGCGACTGGATGGCGGCGGTGGACTCCAGGTGCTCGAGGATCGCCGAGGCGTTCTGCACCACGAAGTAGAGCTCGATGTAGTTGCTTTCCACGCCGGTGTTGTCGTCCGTCACCTCGTTGTCGGCAAAGCCGTCGATGCCCGCGATGTTCACTTCGTTCTCGACCCCGGTGAGGGCACCGAGCAGGTGGCGCATCCAGCCAATGCGGTAGGTGCGCCAAGAGAGATAGACGCCGTTGAGGGCCGCTTCGGCCGATTTGGCGTCGGTGATCACGTTGTTGTCCGTCAGCTTGTGCTCCGGCTCGATCTTATCTAAGCTGCCTACCAATTCGCAGGCCGTGAGGGCCAAGGCAAGGCAGAGACCTATGATAGCATGTGTCGTTTTCATTACTGTATAGTTGGGGATGTGTGGAAATTAGAACTGTAGGTGCACGCCAAACGATACGGTGCGGCTCAGGGGATACGGATCGGCGTCGTTGCCTTGTCCGCGGTGTATGCCGGAGCCCACGAGCTCAGGATCCAGTCCGGGCCAGGCCGTGAGGGTGAACAAGTTGGTGACCATCGCAAAGACGGACGCGCTCTGTACGCCCACGAGGCGCAGGGCCGCCTTGGGGAGTCGGTAGGTCAGGGTGATGTTCTTCATCCGCAAATAGGAGGTGGAGTAAATCATGCGGTCGTTGGTCTTCGCATTGTAGCTGCTGTACTGTCCGTAGACGAGTCGGGGGAAGAGCGCATCGCGGCGTTCCGGCGTCCAGGTGCGGCGGAAGGTCTCCCGGGTGATGCTCTGCCCGAGGGTGCTCTCCAGGTCCAGCCCCACGTCGGAGTAGAACGCCTTGCCGCCCTGCGAGAACTGCATGAAAAGCGAGAGGTCCACGTTGCGATAGGTGAGCGTATGGTTCCATCCGCCGAAGAACTTGGGCAGGGGCGACCCGATCACGGTGCGATCGTCCGAGGTGATGCGGCCGTCGCCATTGACGTCCTCCAGAATGTAGTCCCCCACGCCGAGGGACGTTTGGTAAGCCCCGTAACCCTTCGCTGCTGCCTGGGCGTTAAGGCGGTCGATCTCCGCCTGATCCTTGGCGATACCCTTGGTCCGGAAGCCCTTAATCACGCCGACGGGTTCCCCCTCGACGATCAGATCCTGCATCTGACTGTTCAGGTTGGCCCCGTTCAGCTTCAAGACCTTGTTGCGATTCGAGGCGATGTTGAAGGACGTGCTCCAGGTGAAGTCCGCCGTGCGGACGATGTCGCCACCCAGCTCCAGTTCGAAGCCGCGATTACTCATGTCTATCAAGTTGGAGGTATAGCTGTTCATGCCCGATTCGGCTAAGTAGGGCGAATTGACAAGTGCGCCCTTCGTCGTGCGGTTGTAGAGGTCGATCGAGCCATAGAGGCGATGGTCGAAGAAGGAGAAGTCGATTCCGCCGTTATACTCCGTGGTGATCTCCCAGCGGATGTCACGGTTGGGCAGGTTGCGCTCCAACCACACGCCCGGCTTCTCGCCGTAGCGCCCGCCTTTGGAGTAGTAGCGGAGGTAGGAGAAGTCGTCCACGTTCGTCGACCCCGTCTTGCCCCAGCTCAGTCGCAGCTTGAGGTCGTCCAGCCAGCTGCACGCCCCCGCCATGAACTGCTCATTGCCTAAGCGCCAACCCAACGAGACGGCTGGGAAGACAGCCGTGCGATTGTTCGGCCCAAACTTCGACGAGGCGTCGCTGCGGAGGCTCAGTTCGGTCAGGTAACGCTGCGCATAGTCATAGCTGACACGCGCGTAGGTGGAGTTCAGTCCGCCGCGGGCATAAGCGTCCATGATGGGCAGGTAGGTATTGGCTGACCCTATGTTGTCCATGTCCGATTCGTTGAAGAAATCGCTAGCACTCAGCGTCCGGAGCTGATAGTGCGTACGGTCAGCACCCACGCCCAGCAGGGCCGCCAGGTTATGGTGCCCGAAAGAGCGGTTGTAATCGAGCCGGACGTTGGCCGACGTCTGCGTCGTTGTGCTGTATTCCTCGCCCAGCTCAGCCTTCAGCTCCACGCCCGGGATAAGCGACTGCGCATGCGAGGGGATGAAGGTGCGGTCGCGCTGACCAAAGACAGAGACGTTGACTTCAGCATGCGCCTTGAGACCTTCCAAGATCGTCACGTCCGCATACCCATTGCCCATGAATTGACTCGACACGGCGCGGTTCTTCCGGTCCCTTACCGCCACGGGGTTCGGGCTCATGATGGGCACACCGTAGAGCGGCGTCGCATCGAAGCGCATGAAGTTGCCCTGCTCATCACGTACCGGCAGATCCGGGCGCATGCGCCACGCCGTCAGGCCCTCCTGAAAGCCTTCCCGCAGGTTGCCCGAATGGCGTGCCGATCCCGAATAGCTCAGCGTAGCCCCAGCCTTGACCCATTTCGAGACCTCCGTGTCGATAGCCATCCGTCCGCCGTAATGCTTCAGGCGATCGTTCTTCATCAGGCCCTCTTGATCCATCGCGTTCAGCGACACGGAGTAGTTCGTCACCGCCGATCCACCTCGGAGCGAGACGTAATACTGCTGCGTGGTGGCGTTCCGGTGCGTGATCTCGTCGTTCCAATTCGTGTTTGCACGACCGAAGACGTCGTCACGCAACCCGTTGTAAGCCGTCAGTTTATAGAGGTACGTATCCTCGTCCAGCGTTGCTTCCACTTTCCCGAACGATTGGAGCACGGCGTACATGTTTGCGTCCATCATTCCGCCCAGGTTCTCGCGGATGTGGCGTACCGTTCCGTCCATGATCTCGCCCTGCAGCTGCCTGAACTCCGTCGGGTTGAGTGGGCTGTATTCCTTGATCGGGTTGCCGACGGAGAGGGTGTAACCCGCATCAATCGTCATCTTTTCGTTCTTCCTCCCGTTGCGTGTCTTGACGATCACCACGCCATTGGCACCGCGCGAACCATAGATGGCCGTGGCCGAGGCGTCCTTGAGGATGTCTACGCTCTCAATGTCGTACGGTGAGATGGCCAGCAGCGGATTCAGGTTGTTGTCCTCAACGAAGTAGGGCATACCGTCGATCACGTACAGCGGGGCGTTGGACTGTTTCGTCATCTTATCCCGCGGGATGGGCGACGTGATGCCGCGTACATTAATCAGTGGCCCAGCCCCTGGCGCACCGCTCGATTGCACACTGAAGACGCCCTTCACAGCGCCGCCCAGCATGCCGTCCACCGTCGAGGCCGACCGTGCCAGCCGCTCGATGTCGTCGTTCTTCAGCGACGAGATGGAGCTCGTCAGGCTCTTCTTGTCCTTGCTTCCATAGCCGATCACGACCAGGTCGTCCAGCATTTTGCAGTCTGGCACCAATCGCAGATTCAGCGTGCTACCTGCCACCGCAGGCAGTTCCATCTGCTCGTAGCCCACGTAAGAGACTACCAGCGTAACGTTCGGACCCTCCACCGTGAGCGAGAAGCGCCCCTCTAAATCCGTCGTCGTTCCCGTCGTCGTACCCTTCACGACGATGTTCGCACCCACCACCGGCTCGCCCGTTTCGTCCACGATCCGTCCCGTGATGATTCCTTTCTGTTGCGTTGCTGTCATGTGGCCTGTTGTCGGGTCAAACTCCGCAGCCCAAGCTGGCTGTAACCCCGTTGCAGCCACGATGCAGAGTGACATCATGGCCCATCCAAGCCTCCGCCCGCCATGCTTTTTACAATCGTATTTGTAGGTCATAAGGTGTATGGATATAAAGTATTCGTTGTCGATGTTTTGGTTTGAAATCTCACCACTCATTCTCGTCAGATGCACATTGGCACCGAGCAAAATGAACGGCGCGAAAATAGAAACTTTCATTAACTCGCCCATGATCGTAACAAATCGCCGCTCTTTTTGCGCTCTTTCTTGCATTTGTAAAGTATAGAGGCGGGCGTTGCATCGCAATCCACCATTCCGACGCTCATCCATGCCCACTTGCCCGCCGCACCAAGACTTCGACCCCCATCCAACGCCTCGCCATACCTTACACCGAGACTTCGATCCCCATCCAAGCCTCGCTATGCCTTATGACAACTCTTTTTCTTCTCATAAGCTGCTTTTATATGCTATGAAAATCGTTTTTTATTCGTGGGATAACTTTCATAGCCTATGAGGATCATTTTTCTCTTGAGGAATATCCATCACAGTCTATGAAAATCATATTCTGCTTATAGAAGAACTTTCATAGTCTATGAGGATCGTTTTTCTCTTGAGGAATATCAATCACAGTCTATGAAAATACGTATGGTATAGAATTAGGTCGAATATAGCCTGAGAGAATTACTTTTCATCTGCGGAATGATTTTCATAGCCTATGAAAGTAGCAATTCGCTTGTAGAAGAACTTTTATAGCCTATGATGATTAGTTGTCGAGCGAAAAAGTTCCCTCATAAGGCGCACTGCCCCTTCGACGAAAGGCGAAGTGTTGACACATCACATGATGCCCCCTTTGACAAAAAACGAAGCCCCGTCGCGCAGTGCGACAGGGCTTCGACGGAAACGAATTGAATACAAAGACAGTCGAGATCACTCCTTTTCGAGAAAATCCGATTCCTCGCACTGAAATACTACCACGGTGCGGCATTACAAGTGTGGGGAGTAGGCAAAAAAAATGGCCTTGCGGCCATTTCTCATCTTTTGTCGGTAGCGAGACCCGGGATTGAACCGGGGACCTCATGATTATGAATCATGCGCTCTAACCAGCTGAGCTATCTCGCCTCTTGTTTCAAAAAGACGCCGCAAAGATAGACGTAGGTTTGACATACAAAAGCACCGACCTCTTTTTTTGGTCCTATAGCCCCTGCGCTAAGTGATAGGCGCAAAACGTCACGGTGCGTTTTTTCTTCACAGATCCTTGCCGGTCTTCATTCTCGTTTTATATTTGCGACACGATAACGCAAGAGAGCGATCACAACACCGAGTTAAGCCGCACTTGTTCGATTGGGAAACTCATCATAAATATCAGAATTCCGAGACACGCTCTTGGCACCAATGGCGGGCTGCAACCTTCGGGTTTGCCTCTCGAGGCACAGCAGATTACAACGATGTCAATGGCACTCAAATCTTGTCATTCGGAGTTTGTTCAATTCCACAGTGCGGCTTTCATACGAGAGAGAGGTGACTTTTCAACGAGTCGCCTCTCTTTTTTTTTGCCCTCTGGCTTGCTCTGAGCTGTGGAGAAAGTGTAACGCACGGCTCCTCCTTGCGTCATATCTGTAGAAAACCTAAATAGACACGGACATGAGACGAATCTATCTCCTATTGATCGGCATACTGGCCGCAGCATGTGCTACTTACGCACAACAAACATTGACCGGGCGCGTGGTAGACGCGCAAAACCAACCCATTGAGTTTGCCAACGTAGCGCTGTATGCGTTGCCCGACTCGTCGCTTGTGACGGGGACAATCACCGACGCTCGCGGGGCGTTCGCATTAGAAGGTGGCGCGGCCAAGCGCACGTTCCTCAAGGTCTCCTTCGTGGGCTACGAGACGCGTACGGTCGAGGCACCACAGTCTGGCGTGACCGTCACGCTGAATTCCGAATCCACGCAGCTGGGCGAGGTAACGGTACGGGCCCAGCGGCCAGCTATCCGACTGAAGAGCGATGCGCTCGTGGCGTCGGTGCAGGGCTCTGTGTTGAGTCAGGCGGGTACGGCGAATGATGTGCTTCGTCGGTTGCCCTCGCTGACGACGGATAACAAGGGCGTTTTCTCCGTCTTTGGAAAGGGTGAGGCCAAGATCTACATCAACCGCCGCGAGGTGCGCGACCTCTCGGAGCTGGATCAGCTGAACTCGGCCGACATCCGCGATGTGGAGATCATTCGCAATCCTGGTGCACGCTACGACGCCTCGGTGAAGGCCGTGATCCGTATCAACACGGTGCGGCGCGCAGGCGATGGCTTCGGGTTCGACGCACGATCCAGTTGGTATCAAGGCGAGACGACCGACCTCCGCGAGCAGGTGAATGTGAATTGGCGCAAGAGTGGCTGGGATGTCTTTGGCACCGTCCTTTACGGTCGCGGCGAGTACATACAGGATAGCCGCATCACGCAGTTGACGCGCCTGGATACGCTTTGGCGGCAGGAGAACCAGCTTTACGGCACGGGCGTAGATCAGTGGGTGCGCATCACGGCCGGTACCAACTGGGAGATCTCGCCTAAGCATTACATCGGCCTTCGCTACACGCTTTCGCCCGGCATGCTTTCCGAGACAGGACACCCGACCTTCAACAGTATGGTGTATGCTAACGGGGCTTTTTACGACGAATGGAAGAACCGTGAGGATAGGCGCGAGACGTCCGACCCATCGCACCGCCTTAATGCGTATTACAACGGGACAGTGGGCCGCATGGGAATCGACTTCAACGCAGACTACTACACGAGTGGTAGCACATCGCGGGCACACGTGGAGGAATCGAGCCGCATGCAGGAAGATCGCGTTGTGAACTCTGAGAATCGCGTACAGAATCGCCTTGTGGCTTCCAAACTGATTCTGTCTTACCCCGTTTTGGGTGGCGAGTTCTCCCTCGGTGGCGAATATGTCCGCACGCACCGCACGGACACGTACAGCAATCCCGAGCGTATCGTCCCGTCGTCGGACATGACCGTGGACGAGTGGAACGGCAGTCTCTTCGTGGAATATGCACGGACAACGCCCATCGGGCAGTTGGGCGCTGGGCTGCGTTACGAGCATGTCCGCTCCGATTACCTCAGCGACGGCCGACTGCTCGCGGGGCAGAACCGCAGCTATAACCAGTGGTTCCCGAGTGTCTCGTTCGGCACGCGGGTGAAGGGCGTCGACCTGCAATTGGCTTACACGGCCAAGACGCAGCGCCCGACTTATCGCCAGCTGAGCAGCAATGTGTATTACGCCAATCGCCTCTCTTTGCAAACGGGCAACCCGCTGTTGAAGCCCACCGTGACGCACGACGTGAGCCTTACGGCCTCGTGGCGCATCGTGCAACTGATGGCAAGCTATAAGATGAATCGTGACGCGGTGGTCTACTGGACGGAGCGCAGCAAGTATGACCCGAAGGTCTCTCTGATCACCTTCCGTAACCTCGATCGCCAGTCTGCGCTGACGGTCTTTGCCACGGTCACACCGACCATTGGGCCGTGGACGCCGCAACTGAGCGTGGGCCTCGTGAAGCAATGGGCCGACGTGGACGTAGACAACGAAACGGTCCGATATAACGACCCGATGCTCCAAGCCTCGCTCAGCAATTCGCTCCGCTTACCAGCCGGACTGCTCCTGACGGTTGATCTGCGCTATCAGGGCACGGGCGATTATGAAAATGTGCATCTGACCGAAAAGTCGTTCAGCGTCAATGCGGGCCTCACGCGGTCGTTCTTCAACGACCGGCTGCGCGTGGAGCTGAAGGGTTGGGACATCTTCCGCGGACGGAAGGACGGCAACCTGTTGCGCTTCCCGCGGATGGAGCTCTATCAGAGCAACCGTTACGACACGCGTGAGCTTGAGCTGACCCTGCGCTACCGGTTCAATGCCGCCAAGAGCAAATACAAGGGCACGGGTGCAGGTGTGGGGGAGATCGACCGACTGTAGCGTCCCTGCCCGAAAAGAAAGAAGGAGGTCGCCGAAATTGCTCCGACGGCCTCCTTCTCGATCAATAAAAAGGAGAGAAAAAAACCTTACTCTAATCAGTACAACCCCTTGTAATCTCCCAGGATGAGCGTCATATCCGTAGCCGAGGTGTAAGTGAACGGGAACGTATTACCGTCGTTGATTCGGATCCGGTAGTCGCCGTATTCCAACGGGAACTCATACTTCAGGTTGTAGGGGCAGGTGCAATTGGCTTGCGCCGAAGCCACATCGCGCTCCTCGATGTGGATCAACTGCCCGTTGCGGGTAACATGCAGCTCGATTTTCGCGGCGCACTGGTAGACCACACTGTCGTGGTGGATCTGCAGCCTACCGTTGCCGAGCGCCTTGAGGCGGAGTACCTCGTGCCGACCGACGAGGGAGGTCGTGTCGTCCGTGCCGTCCGATCGGAGGTTGGAGAGGCAGCCCGAGTTGGTGAAGTGATAGACCTTCAAAGTGGCCGAAGGACTTTCACTACCCGCTTCACTCTCGCTACAGCCACCCAGACCCATCAGCAGTGCCATCGTCGCCATGCTGTAGACCAAAAACATTTTCGCTTTCATATTTTGTTTCGGATTGATTGTTTCTGCTCTTACGGATGTTTGGCGCGGGGCAGACGCTGCATGTCTTGGGCGTTTCTTACTCGATGATCGACACCCAGCCGAACTCGTCCGGCTCGTCGCCACACTGGATGGCGCGCAGCTTATGATAGAGCTTCTCGCAGACTGGGCCCACGTTGCCATCCTTGGCGATGACGTACGACTTGTTTTCGTCCAAGTCGTCGATCGCAGAGATGGGGGCGATGACGGCCGCTGTGCCGCACTCGGCCGCTTCGTCGAAGGTGGCGATCTCCTCGAAAGGTACCGGTCGACGCTCCACGGTCATACCCATGTGCTCGGCCAAATGCATGAGGCTCTTGTTTGTGATCGAGGGCAGGATGGAGTTTGACGCGGGCGTGATGTACGAGTTGCCGCGTATGCCAAAGAAGTTGGCTGGGCCGCATTCGTCGATGTACTTCTTCTCTTTCGGGTCGAGGTAGAGCACGGCGGCATAGCCTGCTTCGCGTGCTTTGGAACCGGCTGCGAGGCTGGCTGCATAGTTACCGCCGACCTTCACCATACCGGTGCCATGAGGTGCGGCGCGATCGTAGCCTCGCATGATGCAGACCTTCGACGGGCGGAAACCGGTCTTGAAATACGGTCCCACGGGCGTAACGAAGATGACGAAGAGGTACTCCGTAGCGGGTTTGACGCCTACCTGCGCACCGGTGCCGATGAGCAGCGGGCGGATGTAAAGCGACGATCCGCTGCCATAAGGCGGCACGAAGCGCTTGTTAAGCAATACGACGCGGCGCACGGCCTCTTCAAACTTCTCCACCGGCAGCTCGGCCATCATAATGGCGCGGCTGGAGGCCTGGAGGCGCTTAGCGTTCTCGTCCATGCGAAAGACACGGATGCGTCCGTCCTTGCCCATGAAGGCCTTCAGGCCCTCGAAGGCCTCCTGGCCATAGTGCAAGCAGGTGGAAGCCATGTGAATGTCGATGTTTTCCGAAGAGGAAACCTCGAGTTCACCCCACGCGCCATCGCGGTAATAACATCTCACATTGTAATCCGTCTTCATGTAACCAAACGGAATCTCAGACCAATTGATTTCTTTCATGGTTGCGTCTCGTTTTTGATGTGTTGTATTAATGTTTGGAAAATAACTACGCGCAAATGTAACGTCCCGGATGAGATATGAAAGCATTCGGCTCTTTTTTTCTGCTAAAGTATTTCGTCAAGTGACTTTTTGGTATCACTTTCGATCCAGCGGCTCGGCCCGAGCGACTTTTTGGCGTCGCTGTGTGCCAGCGGCTCCGTCAAGCGACTTTTTGGTGTCGCTGCGTGCCAGCGGCCCCGTCAAGCGACTTTTTGGTGTCGCTGCGTGCCAGCGGCCTCGTCAAGCGACTTTTTGGCGTCGCTGCGTGCCAGCGGCCTCGTCAAGCGACTTTT
>ERZ772993.918-NODE-918-length-12467-cov-16.093055_pt1 | contig 12467 bp, 10 predicted proteins | sample MGYA00580670_ERZ772993 | MGnify/ENA primary metagenome ERZ772993 (study PRJEB29015, sample SAMEA2737936) | human oral metagenome | biome: human oral; feature: human-associated habitat; material: dental | place: China | collected 2136 ...
GCGCCCGTGCGGCGGGCGCCATCCGCCCCGGCGCCGGCGCGCGCGGGGGCCTCGTTGTCCACGACGACGTCGAGGCGATCGCCCACGGTCATGGTGACGGTGGCCGGGGCGCCGGCCGCGTGCCGCATGACATTGGTCAGCGCCTCCTGGACGCCGCGGTAGACGGCCTCGCCGACCTCGGGGGCGACGTCGGCCGTCTGCAGCAGCGACAGGCTCACCGGCAGACCGGCGCGGCGGGCGCGGGCGAGCAGTCCGGCCACGTCCTCCAGCCCCGGCGGGGCGACGGCGCCGGGCACCGGAGCCGGTCCGGGGCCGCCGGGCGCACCGCCGGACGGGTCGTCGGACGCCGATGCGGCCGGGTCCGCCGTGGATCCGTCCGACGGGTCCGCGAAGACCCCGGGACTCGCGGGCGCGGGAGCGCCGTGGCCCGCCGGCATGGGCGCCGCGCCGGGGTCCGCGGCCTCGTCGTCGGCGCGCAGGACGTCGACCAGGGCGCGCACCTCGTCCACGGCCCGGCGGCTCGTCTCGCCGATGACTCCGAGCGCGGCGTCGGCCGCGCCCGGATCGGCGGCCAGGACGGCGCGGGCGCCGGCGGCCTGCATGGAGATGACCGACAGGCAGTGGCCCAGCAGGTCGTGGACGTCGCGGGCGATGCGGGCGCGCTCGGTCGCCACGGCGAGCCGGCGCTCGACGTCCTGCTGCGCCTGAAGGATCGCGGCCCGCTCCAGGGCCCGCTCGACGCGCTCGCGCGCCCGGCGCCGGGCGGCGCCCACGAGCGCCGCCACCGAGACCAGCGCCCACCCGGCGACCAGGGGGATGACGTAGGCCCCCGCCGTCTCGGGGTTCATGAACCCGCTGACGCGGTAGGCGGCCAGCACCGTTCCGGCGTAGACCAGGGCGAGGAGCGCCGGGCCCCAGGGCCGGCGCATGCGGCTCTGGGTCGTCTCGGCGGCGACCAGGCAGGAGGCGATCGCGAGGATCGACAGGTCCTCCATGACGGCCAGGTGGAGGCTCAGGGCCGCCCCGATGACGCCCACCGAGGCGGCGGGGTGCAGGCGCCGCAGCGCGATGGCCGTGCAGCACGCGGCGGTCACGGCCAGGAAGACGGCCCGCACCGCGGCGCTCCCGCCGGGGTCCGGGGCGCCGGCGGGGTTGAATGCGCAGAAGCAGGCCAGGAGGGCGGCGAGGAGGACGTCGGCCGCGCCGGGCCTGATCCGCGCGCCCGGCGGCCGCCCGGCTCGTTCGACGGTCATGGCCACGACCGTACCGGCGCGCGGGCCGCGGGGCGTCATACCCGGGTATGAGCGCCGCGGCGCCGGGCGGGCGGAATCTCAGACCACGGCCCGACGACCCGCCCGGCCCCGCCCGGCAGGATCGGGGGCCATGAACGCACGAACTCCCGCACCGCCGTCGGCGCCGGCGTCCGCGCCGCCCGCCCCCACCCGGCGCGGCCCCGCTCCCGCCGCCCCGCCGGCCGCCCCGAACCGCCCGGCCGGACCGGCCATCACCACCGCGGGCCTGACCCGGGTCTTCGGCTCGGGGGCCCGCGCCCGCACCGTCGTCGACCGCCTCGACCTGGTCGTGCCGCGCGGGGTCGTCTACGGCTTCCTGGGGCCCAACGGATCGGGCAAGTCCACGACCATGAAGATGCTGCTGGGGCTGCTCGAGCCGACCGCCGGGTCGGTGAGGCTCCTGGGCCAGGACCTCACCCGCGCCGCCCGCGGCCCGCTCATGGCCCGCATCGGCTCCATGATCGAGCGCCCGCCCGGCTACGGCCATCTCACCGGCGCGGAGAACATGCGGATCGTGCAGAAGCTGCTGGGACTGTCCGACGGGCAGGTCGAGCGGGCGCTGGCGCTGGTGCGCCTGAACGAGCACCGGGACAAGCTCGTGCGCGCCTACTCCCTGGGGATGAAGCAGCGCCTGGGGATCGCCATGGCCCTGGCCCGCGAGCCCGAGCTGCTCATCCTGGACGAGCCGACCAACGGCCTGGATCCGGCGGGCATCGAGGAGATCCGCCGGCTGCTGGTCGAGCTGGCCGGCCGGGGCGTGACGGTCATGGTCTCCAGCCATCTGCTCGACGAGATCGACCGCATGGCGGGCGTGCTGGGCGTCCTGTCCGCCGGGCGGCTCGTCTTCCAGGGCACGCGCGCCCAGCTCATGGAGCGCTCCGTGCCGGACCTGCTGGTGGTCACCCCGGCGGGGCGGGCGGCGCTGAGCGCCGAGGTCCTGGCCGGGCTCGTGCCCGCGAACGGGCCGGGCGCGGCCGTCCCCGCCGCCGAGGGGATGCGCGTGCCGGGCCTGAGCCCCGACGGCGCCGCCGAGCTGGCCCGCCGCCTGGTGGGGGCCGGGGTGCCCGTGCACGAGCTGCGCCGCGAGCCCAAGAGCCTGGAGGAGGTCTTCATGGACCTCACCGGCGGGGCGGGGGCGCTGTGATGAGCGCGCGCGTCCCCGCCGGGCGCGCCGCGGCGTCCGGCGGAACAGCGGGCGGGCTCGCCCTGGAGCTGGCCAAGATGCGGCGGCTGCGCACCGTGCCGGTGGCAGCGGCCGTGGTGGCGGCCACGGTGGCCCTGTCCGGGATCAACCTGATGAGCGCCGACCGGGCGGCCTTCACCCGGCCCGGCTCGCACATGTGGGAGCAGCTGCTGCTGGGCTACACGCTGATGGCGGCGATCACCGGCCCGGTCCTGGCCTCGGTGCTGGCCAGCCGCCAGACCGACATCGAGCACTCGGGGGCGGGCTGGACGCTGTTCGCCACCGCCGGGCGCGCCCCCGGGGCCCTGTGCCGGGCCAAGCTGGCGGCCCTGGCCGTCGTCGTCGTTCCGGCCGTCCTCGTCCAGAGCCTGGCCCTGGTGGCCTGGGCGCGCCTGTCCGGGGTGGGCGTGCCGCTCGACGCGGGCCCGTGGGCGCTGTACACCGTCGAGCTCATGGCCGTGGACCTGGCCCTGTGCGCCTTCCACGTGTGGCTGGCCGCGGTCGTGGAGAACCAGCTCATCGGCGTGGGCGTGGGGCTGATCGGCTCCTTCATCGGCGTCTACATGCTGCTGGCGCCCGCGTCGGTGGCGCGCCTGGTCCCGTGGGGCTACTACGCCGTCATCTCCTGCGCCCGGATGGAGGGCGCGACGGCGCGCTACACCGCCCCCGCCCCGGGGTGGGTGGCCGGCTTCCTGGTCCTGTCCGCCGTCCTCTTCGCCGTCGCCACCCGGCGGCTCGACCGGATCGAGAGGTGATCCCCATGACCGCTCCCCCGTCCACCGCCCCCGCCCCGCCGGGCCCCGTGCGCCCCGCCGTCGCGGGCCCCGCCCCGGACGTCACGACCCGGCGCGGGCGCCGCGCCTCCTTCGGCGCGCTGCTGGCCGCCGAGGCGCTCAAGCTGCGCCGCTCGGCCGTGTGGGTCGTCGCCCTCGTGCTGCCCGCGCTGACCGTCGTGTCCGGAACCGTCAACCTGCTCAGGAACGACCTGCCCCGCCAGTGGGACGCCCTGGCCTCCCAGGTCTTCGTCTTCTACAGCATGTTCTTCTTCTCCCTGGGCGTGGCGCTGCTGGGCTCGGCGGCCTGGCGCCCCGAGCACCGCGGGTCCAGCTGGACCGCGATGCGCACGACGACGCACTCGCCCGCGGCCCTGGCCGCCGCCAAGACCCTGATCATCACGGCGCCCGTGGTCCTCATGCAGGTGATGGTCCTGGCCCTGACCTGGCTGGTGGGGGCGGCGCTGGGCCTCGGACCGGTTCCGCCGACGAGCTTCGCCGTCGAGTGCCTCATCGCGGTGCCGGCCGCCCAGCCCCTCATCGCCGTCCAGTCGCTGCTGAGCATGCGCATGCGGTCCTTCGCGGCGCCGGTGGCCGTGTGCTTCGGGGGGATCGTCGTGGGCGTCGCCCTGGTTCTGAAGGGCGGTGCGCTGGCCAATGCGTGGCCGCAGTCGCTGGTGACGCGGGCGCTCACGCTGGGCTCGCAGACGCTGGGCACGGTCGGGGCGCTCGACGCGTCCGGCCTGGTGGCGCTGCTGGCCGGCACGGCGGTCTGCGGCGCGGTGTGCTGGGGGCTGCTGGTCCTGGTGGCCCGCCGCCGCGGCGGGGCGCTGTGAGCGTCTTCCGGGCGCGGCGCCCCGGGTCGGATCCCGCGGCTCAGATCCCGCGGCGGCGCAGCCAGATGAGAACCGCCCTGACCCGGCGGTTCTCGTCCTCGGGCAGGAAGCCGAGCTTGGTGAAGACCCCGGACACGTGCTTGGACACGGCCGCCGCCGAGAGCACGAGCCGGCGCGCGATCTGCGCGTTGGACAGGCCCTCGGCCATGAGGCCGAGCACCTCCCTCTCCCGGGGCGTGAGGCGCTCGACGCCGCGGCGGCGCGCGCCCAGGAGCGTGGCCACGACCTCCGGGTCCACCACCGTCCCGCCGCCGGCCACCTCCTCCAGGGTCCGGATCAGCTCGTCGACGTCCCCCACCCGCTCCTTGAGGAGGTAGCCGAAGCCGCCGTGCTCCAGGAGCCGGTCGAGGTAGCCGGCGGCGACGTACTGGCTGAGCACGAGCACCGGCAGGGGGCCGCGGCCCTCGCGCAGCCACCGCTCCCGCAGGGCCTGGGCGGCGCGCAGGCCGTCGTCGCCCATGCCCGGGGGCATGCGCACGTCGGTGACCACGAGGTCGGGGGCCGTCGACTCGGCGCGCTCCACCAGCTCGTCGGCGTCGCCGACCTCGACGACCTCGTGCCCGACGGCGCGCAGGACCTGGGCGAGGCCGGCGCGCAGGAGGGCGGAGTCCTCGGCGAGCAGGATCTTCATGGGCGGGCCTCCTGCGGGGTGCGGGCGCGGGACGGGCCGGACGGTGCCGGCGAGGGCGCCGGGGGCGGCCCCTCCTCGGCAAGGGGCAGGTCCAGGACCAGCCGCGCCCCGCCCAGGCGGGTCGACGCCCCCAGCTCCAGGCCCCCGCCCAGGACGGCGGCCCGCTCGCGCAGGCCGGCGATGCCCGTGCCCGCGCCCGGCTCGGACCCGGCGCCCGGCGCGCCATCCGGGTCCGGGGGCGCGTCCGGCCCGCACCCGTCGTCGTCGATCTCGATCCGCATGGTCCCCGGCAGGCGCCGCGGCCAGATCAGGCCCACCTCGACGGCGGTGGCGCCGCCGTGCCTGGAGGCGTTGGTCAGGGCCTCGCTCACGCAGTGGTAGGCGAGCAGGGCGCGGGTGTGGTCCAGGGCGCGGTCGGGGCCGGAGGCGCTCAGGCGGGCGCTGAGCCCGCAGTGGGCCAGGAGCTCGTCGAGGGCGGCGACCAGGCCCTCGTCCTGCAGGACCTGGGGGGCGATGCCGCGCACGACGGCCCGCAGGGAGGCCAGGGCGGCGGCGGCGTTGGCGCGGGCCGAGCCCATGGTCTCGGCCAGATCCCGCGGGTCCCGGCCGTGGCGCAGCCCCAGCTCGAGGGCGGCGAGGTTGAGGCGGATGGCGGTCAGGTACTGCTGGGGGCCGTCGTGGAGCTCGCGCTCGATCCGGCGCCGCTCCCCGGAGAAGGCGTCGAGGAGGACGTCGCGGGAGCGGGCCAGGGCGGCCGCCCCCTCGTCGGCCGCGTTGGTCAGGACCGTCGCCCGGGCGCTGACCCAGGCCAGCAGCCTGGCCGCTAAGACGACGGCGACCAGGAGCAGGGCCGTCAGGGCCCCGTCGACCAGCACGATCGGCACGGGGCCGGTGTCCCGCCACGGGCCGATGCCGTAGTCCCGCCCCGGGTGGGCCAGCGCGTACAGGCCCATGGCGACGAGGGTGCCGCCCAGGAGCAGGACCGCCGCCCACATCGCCGCGCACACCAGGCCCACGGCGATCTGGAGCAGGAGGTTGAGGACCTGCCCGCCGTCCGCGTAGGGGGCGGGGCGGCGGAAGGGGCCGTCGTGACCCAGCCAGACGGCGCCCGCGCGCAGGCGCGGATCGAGCACCCGCGCCGTCAGCGGCGCCCAGGGCAGGAGGATCAGGGTCGCCGCGGCCAGGGGGAGGGCGCCCAGCCCCAGGAGCAGCGTCCAGGCGAGCGAGCGCCGGGCGGCGGGCAGCGCCGGCAGCAGGGCGCCCGCCCGGCCTCGCCCCGCGACCGGGCCGGCGGCGTCGGCGGAACCCGCGGTGGGCGGGGCGGCGGATTGACGGGGGTGCATCGCCCCGGAGCCTACCGGCCCGCCCCGGCCCCGTCGGTAGAGCCCGCTCCACCCCCCGATGTCCACCCGGCCCCCTCGAAACGGGGCGGGGCGGCGGATTGGATGGAAACCGTCAGCGGCGGGCCGCCCCCGCCCCCACCTTTTCTCAGGAGAGCCCTCATGCGCCTCATCGCCCACCGGCTGGGCAAGACCTATCGGCAGGCGGACGGCCCGGTCGTCCGCGGAATCGACCTGGAGGTGCCCGACGGCGCCTTCCTGGCCCTCATGGGGCGCTCCGGCTCGGGCAAGTCGACCCTGCTGGGCATGCTCGCCGGCACCGTGCGCCCCACCGCCGGCACCGTCTCCTACGACGGCGCCGACCTGTGGGCGCTGAGCGACTCCCGGCGCTCCCGGCTGCGCGCCGCCCGGACGGCCACCGTCTTCCAGGACTACAACCTCCTGGAGGAGCTGAGCGCGGCGGAGAACATCCGCCTGGGCGCGAAGCTGGCCCGCCGCCCGCTCACGCGCGACGAGGCCGACGCGGCGCTGGAGCGGGTCGGGCTGGCGGGGCTGGGGCCCAAGCGGCCCGACGAGCTGTCGGGCGGGCAGCGCCAGCGCGTGGCCATCGCCCGGGCACTGGCCTCCTCCCCCGGGGTCGTCTTCGCCGACGAGCCCACCGGGGCCCTGGACGAGCGCTCCGGCGCCGTCGTCATCGAGCTGCTCGCCCGCGCGGCCCGGGCGGGCACGAGCGTGCTCATGGTGACCCACGACCCGGCCGTGGCCGCCGCCGCCCAGGAGGTCCTCGTCCTGCGCGACGGCGTCATCGAGGAGCGCCTGAGCCGCCCCACCGCCGCCCGGATCTCGCACCTGACCGCGCGCGGGGGTGAGCGGGCATGATCGCGCGCCTGGTCCTGACCGGTCACCGGCGCCTCCTGGCCGCCCACCTGCTCGCCCTGTCCCTGCTGGGCGCGGTCCTGGGCGGGATGCTCGGCACGCTCGTGCGGGCGCGCGACGCCGCGGCCGCCCTGCGCTCGGCGCCCCTGATGACCACGCACCTGCTGTCGCGCATCTCCCAGCTCGGGGGCCTGATCAACTTCACGACCATGGTCGTCGTCATCGCCGGCGTCGTCGCCCTCATGCTCAGCGGGACGATCGCCTCCTTCACCGTGGAGGGCTTCGCCGCCGCCTCGCGCTCCCTGCGCCTCCTGGGGGCCTCGCGCCGCCGGGTGCGGGCCGGCCTGGTGGCGGGCGTCCTGCCCGCGGCCGCGCCCGCCCTGGTGGCGGCCGTGGTCCTGGCCCCGCTCGTGTCCGCCGTCTTCCGCATGATCCTGACCGTCGGCGGCCTGGACACCCGCGACCTGACCGTCTCCCCCGAGCCCGCCGCGACCGCGGGCGCGTGGGCCGCGCTCGTGGTCCTCGACGTCCTGGCGCTGTGGTGGCGGGGCCGGGGCCTGGCCGGCATCGACGCCGATGCGCCCGCCCCGCGGCCCTCACCCCGCACGGCCGTGCGGCGCCGCGCGTGCGCGTGGGGGCGCCCGCTGGCGGGCGCGGCGGGCGGCGCGGTCCTGGTCCGGCTCCTGCGGGAGCCGATGAGCGTCGACAGGGCCAACGCCGTCCCCCTGGGCTCGGCCCTCGCGGCCGTCGTGCTCCTGTGGGCCCTGTCGCCCCTGCTGGTGCGGGCGGTCGGGGCGCTGGTCAAGCGGGCCGGGGCCATCGGCCTGGCGACCGGCGGCCTGCTCGTCGCCCACCGCGGGCGCGTGTGCTCCCTGGCCCTGGTGGGGTCGCTGCTCACGACCCTGGGGACCACCTCCTACCTGCTGGCGGCGGCGTCGAGCACGGTCGTCCAGTGGGAGGCGGCCCGGACGCTGCGGGCCAGCGCCTGGACCGCCTCCCCGGTCCCCCGGGACGAGGCCGCGGCGGCCGCCGGCGCGGGCGTGCTCATCAGCCCGTTCGACGCCGACTCCGGGTGGGTGCTGGAGGCCGAGCCGGCCTCCACCGCGCTGCTGCGGCGCATCGACCCGGCCGCCATGGGGGCCATGGTCGTCGAGGGCCAGGTGGTCGCGGGCTCCCTGGGGGACGTGACGGGCACCGCCGTCGCCGCCGACGCGGACGGCCACGAGCTCGGCGAGCGCCTGTTCATGCACGACGACGCCGGCAACCGGATCGCCCTGACCGTCGTCGCGCTCGTGAACCCCCTGTCCGCCCTGGCCGGTGCGCTCGTCGTCGACGACTCGACCTTCCCCGTCGCCGACCCGCGGGCCGTGGTCCACCGCGCCTGCGCCCTGGCGCCGGGGGGCATTGACGCGGTGCGCCGGGCCGCGCCCTCGGCCGACTGGATGACGCAGGAGGAGCAGCTGTCCCGGATCACGGCGCACGAGGCCACGGCCAAGGCGCTCACGGTGGCCTCCATGGTCGGCCCCGTCGCCGCCGTCGTCCTGCTCGTGCTGGTGCGCGGGGCGGCCGGGCTGGCCGACGACCTGCGCGTGCAGGTGGGGCGCCTGCGGCGGCTGGGGATGAGTCGGGCCGCGGTCGCCGGGGCGCTTGTCGGGGTGGGGCTGACGACGGCGCTGGTGATGGTCGTCATCTCCGGCCTGTCCGTCCTGCCGCCGCTGATCGAGCTGCGCGGGCTGCTGGAGGGCTTCGGCGTGGACTACCCGCTGACCCCGCCCGGGGGGATGATCGCCGGGCTGTGGGCGGCCGGCGGAGCGTGCGCCGTGGCGGGGCTGCTGCGCGCCCTGCGCGAACGGCGGTGAGCGCGGCGGCCCCGCCGCCGGGCGCGGGCCGCGAAGGCCGCTAGGCTCGGGCCATGGTCCCGCCGCCCGCCGACGCCCCGCACCCGCACCCGCCCCGCGCCCATGGCCGAGGGGCCCCTCACGGGCGCGACCCGGTCGGCGCGGCGCACCGCGGAGCGCGGGGCGTCGAGGTCTACGACGTCGCGGCCCGGGGCCTGCCCCGCTTCGACTACCGCCCCGACCCCGACGGCGAGGCCGACCCCGGCGAGGTCGTGTGGACGTGGGTGCCCTACGAGGAGGACGCCGCACAGGGCAAGGACCGCCCCGTCCTCGTGCTGGCCCGGGCCGGCGGCCGCTTCGTCGTCGCCCAGCTCACCAGCAAGGACCACGACCGCGACGCCGCCCAGGAGGCCCGGTGGGGCCGCCACTGGCACGACGTGGGCACCGGGGCCTGGGATCCGCAGGGCCGCCCCAGTGAGATGCGCCTGGACCGTCTGCTGCTCGTCGACCCCGCCGCGGTGCGGCGCGAGGGCGCGACGCTCAGCCGCACCGTCTTCGAGCAGGCCACCCGGGCCCTGCGGCGGCACTGGGGCTGAGAACCGCACTGCGGTCCGCAGCCCTCCGCCGCCCAGGATCGATCCCCTTCACGCGCATGACCCTCGTCACTCGCACCACCTGGGCCCTCCTCCTGGCCCTGACGCTCGCGGCCGTCCTCCTCGTCCCCCGGGATCTGGACTACACCTTCCCGGCTGAGAGCACCGCCCAAGTCATCATCACCGAGACGGGCGTCAGCCCCGAGGAGCTGCTGTCACTGGCCGAGCGGCACGGCGTCGAGGCCGTGCAGTTGCGCATGACCACGGACGCCATGGGGCAGACCGGGGAGCCGCTCGCCACGAATGTCATCGAGGTGCTCGGACACGACCCGGACGACTACATCCGTCCACCGCTGACGCCCGTGTTCTCCGAGGCGCCCATCGTGTACGCGGGCAGCCCCGCTCAGGACCCGGCGCTGGGCGCGTGGAACGTCATCGGCGGCGAGGAGCGTGTCCGTCACTTCCTCGACGCGGCGCGGGCGCAGTGGAGCGACGCGATCTGGAAGTCGGACGCGCTGGTCCCGGGAACCGCGACGCAGGCGATGCGGCAATCCGCCCTCGGCCGCGCGCTGCTTCTCGCGCTGCTCACCCACACGGTCGTCACGGCGTCGGCAGTGCTCGCACGCCCCGCGCCGTTCCGCCACAGTCTCCTGTCGGGGCGCTCGCGCGCCCGCCTGCTCATCCGCCTGCTGAGGCTGGGGCTCGTGTCGGTCAGCGCCTGGATCCTCGCCCCCCTGGGCGCACTCGGGCTCATCATGGCCTACGACGTCCACGCCGGCGCCCTGCTCAGCGTCCACCGCCTCATGGCGGAGCTCATCGTCGTCGCCGCGCTCGCCGCCCTCACCACCACCGCCATCGGCACGGCCCTCGGGTGGGCGGTGCTCGCGCGCACCGGCCGAGGGCGCGCCGTCGGCTCGTCGGTGCTCGCTCCACGGGTGCGGATGGCGCCGGGCGCACTCGTGTGCGGCGCGGCCCTGGCCATGACCTGGTCCTTCGCCTCCTCCAGCGACGCGGTCGTCACCGACATCCTCCAGGACCAGGCCCTGCGGCACCAGGCGCAGGCGCAGGACTCGCTGCCCGCCTCCTACTCGCTGAGCATCCGCACCGCCTCGGAGTCCGCTTACGACGGCCTCATGCCCCGCATCGACTCCTTCATCAAGGACGAGGAGGCCACCGGCTCGCTCGTGCTCGCCTGGGCCGTCCCCGACGACACGACCCCGGACGCCGGCGGCACCCCGACCCTGTACCTCAACAACACCGCCGCCTCCCACTACGGCCTGGAGAACGTCGGTCCCACCGAGGTCGCGCTCTACCGGCGTCAGGACGGCGCCGAGGACGACGCGGCCCTCACGGCACGGCTCAGCCGGGACGCCGCCCTTGAGGCCCGGCTCGGCGGCGGCGCGGCCGCGCCCGCCATCACCGTCCACGACCTGGCGCAGGCCGCCCGGCACCTGCCCCAGTCGCTGCCCGCCATCAGCTTCTTCCTCAGCGGCACCGGGGCGAGCACGAGCGACTGCCTCATCGTCGTCGTGCCCGACGGCTACCTCGCACCCACGAACTACCTGTCCGCGCTGTCGCAGGGCGCCGTCCTCGTCACCGCCACCACCCAGGAGGAGCTGCTGGCGGACCTCAGCGCCCACCGTCTCGCCGGTCTCGTCGGGCGGATCGACGCCGTCGGAGGCGGCCGCACCGCCACCATCGGTCAGAGCACGCAGCGGCTCGTCCTCGACGCCCTGGTCCTGATGGCCTCCGGCGCGGCCGCGGTCGTGAGCACGAGCGTCGCCACGAGGTCCTGGGTCCAGGCGCACCGGCGGCAGCAGCAGATCGGGCGCCTCCTCGGCGGGCGCACAGGCCTCACGGTCCATCTCGTGCCGCTCCTCCTTCTCCTCGCCGAGCTCGCCGCCCTGGCCGCGCACTCGCTGCTCGCCCCGGCTTCTCCCGTCGTCGTCGCCCATGCCGCGTGCGCCGCCGCGCTCATCGGCGCCGCCGCCGTCGGGCACCGGCGGGCATCCGCCGGCCACAACCGGATGAGGGCGCACCATGGCTGATCTGCTCACCGTCACAGGACTGACCATCGTGCGCGGGGGGCGCGCCCTCGTCCAGGACCTCGACCTCTCGCTCACCCGGGGCGCGGTCACCGCCCTGACCGGCCCCAACGGCTCCGGCAAGTCGACGACGGCGTGGTGCCTGAGCCTCCACGACCGCGACTGCACCGGCGAGATCGCCTTCGAGGGCGTGAGCGCCGCAGACATGAGCCCCCGGTCCGTGCGGGCCCTGCACCGGCGCACGATCGCCCTGCAGCCCCAGCACCTCCTGCTCGAGGACTCCTGGAGCGTCGCCCGCAACCTGCGGCACGCGGCCTGGTCCCTCGCACTGCCATGGCGCCGGCGCTCCGGCCTCGTGTCGGAGGTCATGGCCCGCACCGCCGTGGAGGGTCTCGCGCGCAGGCGCGTCGACTCCCTCAGCGGGGGCGAGCGCATGAGGGTCGCCCTCGCACGCACGCGGCTCATGCGCGAGCCCGGGCTCGTCGTCCTCGACGAGCCCACGGCGGGCGGTGACGAGGGCCTCAGCGCCCTGGTCACCGGCATGCTGGACGAGTGGGTGGGGGCCGGAGCGGGCGTCCTCGTCGTCACCCACGACCAGCGGCTCGTCGAACGGGCCGAGCACGTGATCGGGCTCGGTGACGAGCCCGCCGCATGACGCGCGCCCGGACCGAGGGTGTTGACGCACCTCACGCCCCGGACCCCGCACCGGTCCGGGCCGGGCCTCCCGCCGCCTGGTAGAGTCGCCGCCTGGACCTCTGGCCGGTCGGCCGCGGGTCCGGCGACCGGGTCCACCGGGTGCTTCCGCCGCCCTCCTGGCCCGTGTGCGCGAACCCTCCTCCCGGCCAATCGACCGCACTCGAATCAAGAAAGCTCCTCTCACAGTGGCGAATATCAAGTCTCAGATCAAGCGCATCAAGACCAACGAGAAGGCCCGCCTGCGCAACCAGTCCGTCAAGTCCGAGCTCAAGACCTACGTGCGCCGCGTGCGCGAGGCCGTCGA
>ERZ772993.923-NODE-923-length-12430-cov-104.948444_pt1 | contig 12430 bp, 7 predicted proteins | sample MGYA00580670_ERZ772993 | MGnify/ENA primary metagenome ERZ772993 (study PRJEB29015, sample SAMEA2737936) | human oral metagenome | biome: human oral; feature: human-associated habitat; material: dental | place: China | collected 2136 ...
AGTGGTCTCCGTGCAGGGCATGGCGGTGCGTCCCGTGGATATAGTCGACGTGATCACCGTGCTGAACGGCCTCATGCCCGCACCCCTCACCATGGGTGTGCTCGGCAAGGGTGTGCTCGGCGTGCAGATCGTCGCTCATGGTAATTCCTTCCGGTCGTGCTCTTGAGCGTGTGCGATGGCGTCGGCCGCCATGTGCGAGACGTGATGGTCCGACACCCTGTAGATCATCTCCCTGCCGCGCCGGGTGGCCGCGACCAGCCCGGCCCCGCGCAGAGCCTTCAGATGCTGAGAGACGAGAGGCTGTGAGAGCCCGGCGGCCTCCGCCAGCGCAGAGACCGACCGCTCCTCGTCCACGAGCAGAAGGAGCAGCCGGAGCCGCGACCCGTTGCCGAGGACTTTGAAGAGCCGGGCGGTTCCAGCCAAGGTCTTCTCATCGATCACCGGTCCATCCTCCCATATGTATAAATATTTTGCAATACGACTATACGAGATGTCTGCTGGCGGCGCGGGCGGCCTGCTGCGGGCGGCCTACCCCCGCCACCGGAATCCTCTGGGCACGGCCGCGAATCCGGCCTCGCGCAGCCGGGCCGCGATCGGGCTGGCGGTGGCGGGGCGCGCGTCGACGGTTTCGACGGTGAACGTGACGGCGCCGCGTCTGAGCGCGACGGCGAGGGCCTGCAGGGCGGCGCCCACGGAGGCGTCGCGATCCGGATCGCCGGCGGTTGGATCTCCCTCGGTGGGGTTTCCGTGAGCCGGATCTCCGGCTGTCAGGTCGCCGTCGGCTGGGTTCCACTCGTCGATGTCCCCGGCGCCGCTCGGGCCATCGAAGCCTCCGGCGTCTTCGGACGGGATGCCGGTCTCGGCCGAGCCTCGGCCGTAGGTGAGGAGGGCTCTGCCTCCTTGCGGAAGGTAGAGCACGAGTTCCCCGCGGTCGATGACGACGAACGCGCCGGGGCGGCGGGCCGGACGGATCGCGGTCGGATGCGGCGGCCAGGGCAGGACGGCGCCGTACGGATTCGCCGGGTCTGCTGCGGAGAGGGCGATCGGGGCCGGGGGCCCGGCCGGCGCGTCGGCGAGGTCCCGGAGCCGGTCGACGGTGGCGCGCTCGGCGAATTGAGCGGCTCCCAGGCCGTCGACGAACCGGCCCCGCAGGACGCGTCCGGCCTCCTCCATGCCGCGGAGCAGGCGCCGGAGGGAGGCGAAGCCGCCGGGGACGCCGTCGGAGGCGACGGCGTCGCGGGTGAGGATCGCGTAGCGGTCCAGGAGCCCCTCGGCAAGGCTGAGGCCGCGGGCCGTCTCGTCGGGCTCGCGGTCGTCGAGGCGGTCGCGGCGCAGCAGCGACCACCTGCCCAGCCCGCCCACCCCGCCAGTCCGGGCGGGCGTCCGGCCCGGCGCGATCCGAGCGTGGCGTCTGCGGCGCGGCGAGGCCGGGATGCGGCGGCGCGGCGGGGGCACTGCGATCAGCGAGCGCGGGGCCGCCCACGTGTCGGTGGTGACCCGGCCGGACCAGGCGAGGTCCCACAATGCGGCGGAGACGTCGGCGGGCGGGATCCCGGCGCCCGGGCGCGGCGCCGACGCGGCCGGATCGGCGCAGATCCTCCGGCCGGCCAGCGTCGCGAGTTGGTCGGGGAAGTAGGCGCCGCCGTCGGCGAGGACCTCCACGATGGCCCGCCGCACCGCGCGGAGGTCCGGGGATGCGCCGGAGGCGGGGCTCGACGGCCCGGCAAGCGGGGAGGCGGGCGCGCCGTGCGACCCACCTCCCGGCCGCTCCCCCTCCTTCGAGCCGGTCTCCGTCTCCCGATCGGACGGCTCGGGGAGCGTTTCCGCGGCGTACTCGGCGAGGTGGAGGGCGATCAGGCCGTCGCGGTCGCCGAGCCGCCCGTGGCCGGACCACACGACGGCGCCGGTGGAGATCAATTCGTCGAGCATCGCGGGAGCGTAGTCGCGCACGCGCGCCGGCAGGATCTGGGTCTCCCACAGGGACGCCGGCAGCGGCACTCCGGCGAGCTGTTCGACCGCGCGGAGGAGGCCGTCCACGCCCCAGAGGGCCCCGCCGGCCGTCCACGCTGCCGCGCCGGCCGCTCCCGTACCAGCGGGCTGTCCCGTCCCGGCCGGCTGCGCCTCAGCGGGCCCCGCATGGAGGGGATCGCCGGCCGGGGCGTGCAGGAGACCGTGGTGCTCGAGCAGGAGGCGCGCGTAGGCCCGCTGAGGCGCCGGCTCGGTCGCGTCGCGGGCGGCCTTCAGCGAGCGGGAGCGCAGGCGGGAGAGGACGCCGGGGTCGATCCACTGTTCCGCGCGCCGCTCCGGGGCCAGCCGGCGGGGGTCGAAGGTTCCGGCGAGGAGCCTGCCGCTCTGGCGCAGGTCGGCGAGGGCGGCGTCCACGACGGCGACGCCCAACCCGAGGTGTGCGGCGAGCTCGGCGGACGTGAACGCCGTGTGGGTGCGCGCATACCGTGCGGCGAGGTCCCGCAGGGGGTGGCGGGTCGGCTCCAGGAAGGCTTCGGGGACCCCGTCCGGCAGGTCCACGGCCAGGGCGTCGCGCAGCGCGGGCGAGTCCTCGACCGCGGCCCACCGGCGTTCCCCGGCGACGGTCACTTGGACGATCCGGCGCTCCTCCTCCAGGCGCGACAGCCATGCGGCCGCGTCGCGCGGTTCGGCGTCCGCGCGGGCGAGGACGCCTTCGCCGGTCAGCGGGCCGAGCCGGCGCAGCAGGTCGGCCAGTCCTTCCCGGCCGCGCACGCGGCGGCCCGCGGTCAGGCACTGGAGCTCCCGGCCGAGCAGGTCGGCTACGGCCGGGTCCAGGACGTCGGCGTACCCGTCGCCTCCGAGCAGGTCGGCGAGCAGCCCGCTGTCCAGGGACAGCAGGGACGTGCGGCGCTCGGCCAAGGGCGCGTCGCTCTCGTAGAGGAACTCGGCCACGTAGCCGAACAGCAGGTCGGCGGCGAAGGGGGAGGGGACCGCGGTGGTGGCCTCGGCGAAGCGGACCCGCCCGTCCCGGATGCGCTCCATGAGCGCCGTGAGGGCCTCGACGTCGTAGACGTCGTGGAGGCATTCGCGCGCGGTCTCGACGAGAACGGGGAATCCGGGGTGCTCTCCGGCGACCTGGAGGAGCTGACCGGCGCGCAGCCTCTGCTGCCACAGCGGGGACCGCCTGCCGGGGTTCCGCTTGGGCAGCAGGAGGGCACGTGCCGCGCATTCGCGGAACCGCGAGGCGAACAAGGCCGATCCGCTCACCGCGTCGCCGACCAGCCGCCGCACGTCGGCCGGGTCGAATTCGAACGCGTCCGCTCCGGGGACTCTGCCGTCCGCGTCGGGCACGCACGCGACGATCCCGTCGTCGCCGGCGACGACGGACGGGTCGACCTTCCATCGCCGCCTGATCCGCTCGGCGACTATCAAGGCCCACGGCTCGTGGACGCGGCGGCCGTGGGGCGAGTGCAGGATGATCCGCCAGTCGCCCGCTTCGTCGCGCACCCGTTCGACGACGAGCCGGCGGTCCGTGGGCAGGGCTCCGGTCGCCTGGCGCTGCTGGAGGGCAAGGGCCAGCAGGTTGGAGACTGCGTTGCCGTCCAGCCCCGATGCGGCCAGGCGCTCGGCGAACCGGCCGTCCGGGTCCCCGTCTGCGACGGCCGCGTCCAGGTCGGCCAGGAACCCTCCGATCGCCGCGCCGAGTTCGGCGGGTCGCCCGGCGCCGTCCCCGCGCCAGAACGGGAGGCGCGCGGAGCGTCCCGGTGCCGGGGCGACGACGACCCGGTCGTCGGTGATCTCCAGGATCCGCCACGTCGTGGCCCCCAGGGCGACGACGTCCCCCACCCGGGACTCGTAGACCATCTCCTCGTCGAGTTCGCCGACGCGGCGCGCGCCCGCGGCTTCCTCCCCCTCGGGCAGGATCACGCTGTAGGCTCCCCGGTCGGGGATCGTCCCGCCGCTGGTCACGGCCAGGCGCTGCGCGCCGGGCCGGGCGATCAGCGTCCCCTTCTGCCTGTCCCACACGATGCGCGGGCGGAGTTCGGCGAAGTCGGTGGAGGGATACCGCCCCGCGAGCATGTCGAGGGTCGCGTCGAAGGCGCTCCTGGGCAGGCGGCGGAAGGGGCGGCTGCGACGCACGAGCCGGTACCAGGCCTCGGTTTCCAGCGGCTCCATCGCAACGGCGGCCACGGTCTGCTGGGCGAGGACGTCCAAGGGGTTGTCCGGCATCTGCAGCGCCTCGATGAGGCCGGCGCGCATGCGGTCGACGACGACCGCGACGTCCAGCAGGTCCCGGCGCGTGCGCGGGTAGACGACCCCCGACGGGATGCCGCCGACCGCGTGGCCCGCGCGTCCGACGCGCTGCAGTCCGCTGGCCGCCGACGGGGGCACGCCGACCTGGATCACTTCGTCCACCAGGCCCATGTCGATTCCCAGCTCGAGGCTGGAGGTGGCCACGACGCATCGCAGAGCGCCCGATTTCAGGTCGCGCTCCGTCGAGGCGCGCCGCTCCTTGGACACCGACCCGTGGTGGGCGCGGGCGATCCTCCGGGCGGGGTCGGAGGCCCTCCCCTGCGTTCCGCCGGACCACGAATCGTAGGCCTGGGCGGCCGGGGTGCCAGGGCCGGCAGCCGGACCATCGCCAGCCGGGTCATCCGGGTCGCCGAAGCGCGCGGAGTACAGGCCGTTGAGACGGGCGGTCAGCCTCTCCGCCAGTCCGCGGGAATTGACGAACACGATCGTGGAACGGTGGGCGAGGATCCGGTCGAGGATGCTCGCCTCGACATGCGGCCAGATCGAGCCCGCGGCCGTGGTCTGGCCCGCGGCCGGGCTCCGGTCGGGGCCGTCGGGCGCGCCCCGGCCGCCGTCCGACCCGGGGCCGCCCGGCGGCCGCCTCCCCGCCGACGGCGGATCCCCGTCCCGTCCGTCCGCCGCCGCGGCCTGGGGGACGGGGATGAGCGTCATGTCCTCGACCGGGACCGCGACTCGCAAGTCGAGCCGGCGGGAGGAGGGCGGGTTGACGACCGTCACCGGCGACGCGCCGCCGAGGAATGCGGCGACCCCATCGACGGGTCGGACGGTTGCCGACAGTCCCACGCGCTGCGCCGGACGGGGCAGCAAGGCGTCCAGGCGCTCCAGGCTGACGGCGAGGTGGGCTCCCCGCTTCGTCCCGGCCACCGCGTGGACTTCGTCGACGATGACCGTGCGCACGCCCTGCAGGGTTTCGCGGGCCCGGGATGTGAGCATGAGGAAGAGGGATTCGGGCGTGGTGATCAGGATCTGCGGCGGGCGTCGCAGAAGCCGCGCCCGCTCTCCGCCGGGTGTGTCGCCGGTGCGCATCCCCACGTCGATGCGCGCCTCCGGGTCGCCCCTCCGGCTGCGCCGGGCCGCTATCCCCTGCAGCGGGGCTCGCAGGTTGCGCTGCACGTCGGCTCCCAGCGCCTTGAGCGGCGAGACGTAGAGGACGCGCGTGGGCGGGGCGGAGGCGTCGCGGAGGCGTGCGCCGGCGGCGTCCGGTCCGGCGGCCGACAGGGCCTTACCGGCCCTCTTTCCGCGGGCGCGGCCGTCATCTCCGTCCGGGGCGCGGCCGGCGCCCCCGGCCTGTGCGGCGTCGCGCTCCCGGTACAGGCCGTCGATGGCGTGCATGAACGCCGCCAGGGTCTTGCCCGATCCGGTCGGGGCGATGACCAGCGCGTTGTCACCGGAGTCGATCGCCGCCCACGCCTCGACCTGCACCGGCGTGGGGCCTGCGAACGCGGACTCGAACCAGTCGCGCACGGCCGGCGTGAACGCGCCGAGGGCGTCGGATACGGTCACGCCCCTACCCTACAAGCTCCGACAACTCCAACCAGCGCTCTTCGAGGCGGGCCGTCTCGCCTTCGAGCTCCCGCAGCCGCTCGGTGAGCCTTCGCAAGCCCTCGTAGTCGCTCTGGTCGTGGGCGGCCATCCGCCGGTGGATGTCGTCCACCCCCGCGCTCAACTTGTCCAGGCGCCGCTCGGTCGAGGCGATCTCCTTCTCGACCGCACGGCGTTCGGCGCCCGACAGAGCGGGCCGGGCCGCCGGGCTCCCCGCCGCAGAGGCCTCGGCGGCCGCGTCGGTCGGAGCGCCGGAGCCGGGCGCTCCCGGATCCCCCGTCGCGTCCCCGGCTCCATCGTCCCCGACGCCGTCCTCCCCCGCGGCCGCCAGCCGCAGGTACTCGTCGACCCCGCCGGGAACGTGCCGCAGGCGGCCGCCGAGGATCGCGTACTGCCGGTCGGTCACCCGTTCGACGAAGTATCGGTCGTGGGAGACGACGATGAGCGTGCCGGGCCATGCGTCGAGCAGGTCCTCCATCGCGGCGAGCACGTCGGTGTCGAGGTCGTTGGAGGGCTCGTCGAGGATGAGGACGTTCGGTTCGGCGAGCAGGACGAGGAGGAGCTGGAGTCTGCGCTTCTGCCCGCCCGACAGCTCGCCGACGCGCGCCGAGAGGTGGGCGCGGGAGAATCCCAGCCTCTCCAGGAGCTGTCCGGGCGTGAGCTCCCTGCCGTCCACGACGTACGCCGTGCGGTATCGCGCCAGCACGTCGCGCACGCGTTCGTCCCCGATCTCCTCCAGTTGGGCGAATCGCTGGTCGAGGACGGCCGTGCGGACGGTTTTGCCGCGCCTGACCCGTCCGCTCGTCGGAGCGACCGTCCCGGCGACGAGCCCGAGGAGGGTGGACTTCCCCGCTCCGTTGGCGCCGAGGATCGCCGTGCGCTCGCCGGGCGCGATCCGCCACGTCACGTCGTGCAGGACCTCGCCGCCGCCGTAGTCGACCCCCGCGTCCAGGAGGTCGACCACGTCCTTTCCCAGCCGGGCCACGGCCATGCGCTCCAGGGCGAGGGAGTCGCGCGGCGGCGGGACGTCGGCGATGAGCCGGTTGGCGGCTTCGACGCGGAAGCGCGGTTTCGCCGTGCGCGCCGGGGCTCCGCGGCGCAACCAGGCGAGCTCCTTGCGCATGAGGTTCTGGCGTTTGGCCTGCGCGGCGGCCGCGATCCGGTCGCGCTCGAGCCGTTGGAGCACGTAGGCGGCGTACCCTCCCTCGAAGGGCTCGACGGTCCGATCGTGCACCTCCCACATCGAGGTGGCCACTTCGTCGAGGAACCAGCGGTCGTGGGTGACCACCAGCAGCCCGCCGGCGCCGGCCGGCCATCGGCCGCCCAGGTGTCGGGCCAGCCAGGCGATGCCTTGGACGTCCAGATGGTTGGTGGGCTCGTCGAGCATGAGAACGTCCCAGTCGCCCACGAGCAGCGCCGCGAGCGCGACGCGCCTGCGCTGCCCTCCCGAGAGCGCGGACAGGCCGGCCTGCCAGTCGAGGTCGGGGACGAGGCCGGCGATGACGTCGCGGGTCCTCCTGTCGCCGGCCCATTCGTGTTCCCGCCGTTCGCCTGCGATCGCGCGGCCGACGGTGAGGGAGTCGTCGAGGGCGTCCGCCTGGTCGAGGACGCCCACGCGCAGTCCGCTCCTGCGGGTGACCCGCCCGGAGTCGGGGTCGATCCGCCCCGAGAGCATTCCGAGCAGGGAGGATTTGCCGTCGCCGTTGCGTCCGACGATCCCGATGCGGTCGCCTTCGCCCACGCCGAGCGTCAGCGAATCGAAGACGACTTTGGTCGGGTATTCGAGGCCGAGCCCCTCGGCTCCGAGCAGGTGGGCCATCAGCCGGCCTGCACGATGCGCGCCCCCGGCGCGGGGCCGTTGGCCCGTACGACGCCCAAGTGCGGCAACCGGCGGGCGAAGCCGTCCGCCAGCGCGTCGGCTTCCTCGGCGTCTGCGGCGAGGACGGCGATGGTCGGCCCGGACCCGGCGAGGATCCTCGCCACACCCACGTGCCCGATCCTCTGGAAGAGCTCGGCCAGGTCGGGCCGCAGGTTCAGAGCGGGGAACTCCAGGTCGTTGACCATGTGGGGCGCGATGTCCGCCAGGTCGGCGCTTTCCAGCCCTCGGCGCAGGGCCTCGGTCGAGGCCGGTCTGTCGGGAAGCGGGAGCGGCGCCTCGACGAGCAGCGTGCTCGCGCCTCCCCTGCCCGCGACGCACACCTTGGCCCCGTCCAGGACCGTCGCCAGGTCGACTCCCACGCCCGGCATGATGTCCTCGGCCAGCTTGTCGTATTCCCGGAAGACCTCCGGCGTGGACAGCCCCACGGGGTTGGTCACGAACACCCACGAATGCGCCCTCGCCGAGTGCAGCTCGGTCAGCTCCTCGCCGCGTCCGCGTCCGCGCGCCACTCCGCCGTGCAGGGCGAAAGGCACGTCGGATCCCAGGTCGGCGGCCAGCCGGTACAGGTCGTCGACGCCGAGTCCGAGCCCCCAGAGCTCGTTGAGCGCGAGGAGCGTTCCGGCGGCGTCGGCCGATCCTCCCGCCATCCCCCCCGCAACGGGGATCGCCTTGCGCACGGCGAGGGCCGCTCCGAGCCCGGGCCGGCCCGTGGCGGCGCGAAGCGCTTCGGCCGCCCGCAGGACGAGGTTCTCCGGGCCGGTCGTCAGCGTGTCCGCGCCGATTCCCTCTATCGTCAGGGAGAGTCCCTCCGCTTCGCGTGCGACGATCTCGTCGGAGAGGTCGAGGGCTTCGAAGACCGTTTCCAGAGGGTGGTATCCGTCGGGGCGGGTGGCTCCGACTCTCAAAGCCAGATTGACTTTGGCGGGAGCGATGACTCGGACTTCATGCACGCCGTTAGTTTACCGGCATGCCGTCGTCCCGTGAGGCCGTGAACTTCATCGCTTCGCCGCGGCCGGCGGCGGCGATGGCGGCGAAGTCCTCGATCCGCAGCCTCTCGCCGCGCAGGGCCGGGTCGATCCCGGCCGATCGGAGGGCGCCTTCGGCCCGGGCCGGCGATCCCGCCCAGGCGGCGAGGGCCGACCGCAGCGTCTTGCGCCGCTGAGCGAAGGCCGCGTCGACGACGGCGAAGACCTCGTTGCGGGAGACGCAGCTTGGAGGCGGATGCCGGATGAAGGAGACGAGTGCGCTGTCCACGTTGGGGACAGGCCAGAACACGGACCGTCCGATCTTCGCGCCGCGCCTGGCGTCCGAGTACCACGCGACCTTGGCGGAGGGGGCCCCGTACGTCCGAGATCCCGGAGCGGCGGCGAGTCTGTCCGCCACTTCGGCCTGGACCATGACGGTGGCGGTCTCGGCGCACGGCAGGGCGTCGAACAGGGTCAGAAGGAGGGGCACCGCGAGGTTGTAGGGCAGGTTCGCCACCAGCTTGGCGGGCAGGAACGGGCCCGTGGGGCCGAGCGGACTCTCGAAGGCCGGTGGGACCGCCAGGTCCTGCGCTCCGGCGATCCGCATGGCGTCCATTGCGGCCACGGCGGCCCGTCCGGCGGCTTCGGGCATGCGCGCCCGGACGGTCGGCAGGAGGGCGGCCGCCAGGCGCGGGTCGACTTCGACGGCGGAGACGAAGGCTCCGGCCTCCAAAAGGGCCAGCGTCAGGGATCCGAGGCCGGGGCCGATCTCAACCACGGCGTCGCCCGGCCGCACGCCCGCGTCGCGGACGATACGGCGGACGGTTCCCGGATCGTGGACGAAGTTCTGCCCTCGGGCCTTGCTGGGCCGCACGCCGAGGGCGCGGGCGATGTCGCGGATGCGGCCGGGGGTCAGGAGCCGCCCCGCGGCCGCGTCCGGGCTGCCGGTCAGCGGCGGCCTCTCGTCAGTACCAGCCCGTGGCCTGCGAATGGCCCCAGGCGGCGCAGGGAGTGCCGTAGCGTCCCTGGATGTAGCCCAGACCCCAGCGGATCTGCGTGGCGGGGTTCGTGCGCCAGTCGGCTCCGGCCGAGGCCATCTTCGACCCGGGCAGCGACTGCGGGATCCCGTAGGCGCCGGAGGACTTGTTCACGGCCGAGGGGTTCCACTCGGACTCTTTGTTCCACAGGGAGACCAGGCAGGAGAACTGGCTGTCGTTCCATCCGTAGGAGGAGAGCATCGAACGCGCGATCTGCTGCGGGTTCCCGGACGGGGCCTGAGTCGACGGCGCCGAGGGAGCCGGCGTGGAAGGCGCAGGGTTGGCGTTGCCCCCGTTCCCGGAGGGGGTGGCCGGGGTGCTCGGCGCGGCCGGCTTGGCCGGGGCCTCGCGCGTGCCCACGCGCACGACCTCCTTGACGGGCTGTTTCTTCTGGGCGCTCAGCACGTTGTTGCGTCCGACCTCTTTGCCGCCCACGTAGGCGACTTCGTACACGTTCGACGCGACACCGTCCTCGCCCTTGGTCTGGACGACGCGTTCGCCCTTGGCGAGCGTGCCGTCCTGTACCTCGGAGGTCTGATGGGGGATCCCGATGTCCTCGCTCACGGTCTTGAGCTCGACGCGGGTCACCTTGACCTCGGAGCCGTTCTCCACGCGCGAGGCCATCTCCTGGGAGACCTTGTCGTTCGCGTTGACGACGATCCCGGCGTCCTTGAGGGCCTGGTGGAGCGTCGGCTTGTCGGTGGTGATCGTGCGGTTCTGGCCGTCGACGTTCACCGTGAACGTCACGCGCGCGATGGCGTGGGCGGACTTGGACTTGACCGCGTCGGTGCCCGGCGTGAGGGTGTGCGCCTCGGCCGTCCCCGGATGCACCAGCATGGCGGACGCGACGGCGCCCACGCCGGAAGCCGCCGCGACGACGGCGGCCACCGCCGCGCGGGAACGGCGGAACAGGGCGAAGCGCCCGCGCTTGGAGGCGACGACGTCCTCGGGGACGTCCCCGCGGTCGTCGACCGCATCGCCCATGTACACCGGGATGGCGTCCGATGTGTCGTCGGTGGTGAGAAGAGGATAAGGCGCCTCGTCCGCCAGGGTGCCCACGTGCCCGAAAGCGCCGTGGCCGCCCACTCCGCGCTCCGCCATGCGCGCGGCTCGGCGCGAGCCGGGCGCCGGCGACTTCGCGAGGTCGAATTGGAATTCGATCGCCTCGCCCTGGGGTGCGGTATGTCGACCCACTGCGTTGCCTCCTGTGTTCGCCGCGGGGCGTTCGCCCACGCGCTCGAGTTCGAAACCTGGAATTGAGTGTAACCAAATCGTTATCTGGTCCGCCACCCGTTCGTCGTCGAATTCACACTCTTCCGTCCCCCGGCATGAGGTATGCGCACGACTGCGCGGGTAGCAGGAGGGCAGCGCGGACGGGTGGGGATCGATGCCCGTCTTTCCGCCGTTCGCCCGCCGCGGAGGCTCCGAGGCGCGGCGGAGCGGCGGCCGCGGGGAAGCGGTGCGAGAGGGAGTCCGGTCGCAGAAAGGGGAGTTCGATCACAGGCCGCCCGCCCACCGTGGCATCCCGCACGGATATGCTGGGTCACATGAGTAATCACTACCCGCCGCAAGGCATGCCTCAGAGTCAGCCTTTCGGGCAGCCTCAATTCGCCCAGCAGCCTCCCGCCGGGTTCCCGCCTCCGGGCCCTGGAGTCCCTCTCAGGCCTCACGGCCCGGGCCTGGCGAACAACAAGCGGTTCCTCGTCGCCGGCCTCCTCGGGGCGGGGGTCATCCTCAGCCTGCTCGTCCTCTTCCTGCCCTACCTGACGGCATCGGGCGGACGGAAGAAGACGGCCACCCTCTCCGATGTGGCAGACGGATTCAAAGACCCGAGCTTCGTACTGGTCCTCATCGCCACGATCGCCGCGGCCGCTGCCCTCGTCCCCCTGTTCCTGGACTATCGCAGGGTGCCGCCCGCCCTCCTCTTCGTGTCGGGCGGCGTTCCCTTGGTCTCGGCGGGAATCGACGCCATCTTCTGGTTCCGCCACCTCGGCAAAGTCAACGACGTCAACGACGTCGCCAAGAAGTACAGCGGATACGGCGGCTCGAGCTCCAGCGCGATCAGCTTCGGCATAGGGTTCTGGTTCCTGCTGGTGGCCACAATCCTCTTGATCGTCGCCGGGGTCCTCGCGATCATCTTCGCCGCGACAGCCCCGAAACCGCGCAATTCCTTCTCTCCGAACTTCGGCGCGCCCATGGACGGAGGGCCGGCCACGGGCTATACCCCCCGACCCGGCTACGGGCCGTCCGCGCCCTCGGCTCCCGGAGCGCAACCCGGCTACGGCTACCCCGGCCAGGCACCGGGCCAACCCGGCTACGGGCCGTCCGCGCCCTCGGCTCCCGGAGCGCAACCCGGCTACGGGCCGGGCCAACCCCGCTACAGCTCGTCCGCACCTTCGGCACCGGCTCCCGGGGCGCAACCCGGCTACGGCCACCCCGGCCAGGCACCGGGCGCAGGCCCCGCCACGCCGGGCCAGCCTTCCGCCACCGGCTACGTCAGTCCGATCACGCCGAACAACCCGGACCAGTATCCGAGGCAATAGCGCAATCGCATATCCGGAGGGCCGCTGGGCAGCTTCGGGAGGATCTGCGCAGATCCGTCCCATCGTCCCACGCCGCTCCGGGTTCGACTCTGCAAGGGGAGGGGCCGTTGCGGCCTCTCCCCTTCGCATACGCCCGCACCTTCCGGCCTCCGCAATTCGGCGTCCGCAACCCGAAAGCGCGGA
>ERZ772993.924-NODE-924-length-12419-cov-17.128195_pt1 | contig 12419 bp, 10 predicted proteins | sample MGYA00580670_ERZ772993 | MGnify/ENA primary metagenome ERZ772993 (study PRJEB29015, sample SAMEA2737936) | human oral metagenome | biome: human oral; feature: human-associated habitat; material: dental | place: China | collected 2136 ...
AGACCACCGACGGCACCGACCTCCCGGAGTCGAACGTCTTCGCCAAGCCATGGCCACTCGACCTTGGCCTGCCCGGCTTCACGGCTGTGGACCACGCCGACATCGAACCGGCCATCCGTGCCGGGATGGCCGCCGAGCGCCAGGAGTGGGAGGCGATCGCCACCAATGAGGCCGAACCCACGATCGCCAATACCGTCAACGCCCTGGAGCGATCCGGTGAGCTGCTGGAGCGGGCGCTGACGGTACTGGACGCCCTAACCTCCGCCACCGACTGCCCGGACCTCGATGAGCTCGAGGAGGCGCTCGCTCCCGAGCTGGCGGAGCACTCCGACACCTACCATCTCGACTCACGTCTCTATGAGCGGTTCAAGACACTTGATGACCTTGTCGCCGCCGCCCCCGATGGCGAGGAGACGCGTGACGCCGACGGCACCGTCATCGACGCCGAGGCCGCCCGTTTCATCCGCCTGACCGTTGAGGAGTTCGAACGCAACGGCGTCGGCCTGGACGAGTCCGACGCGTACGCGCTCAAGGCGATCAACGCCCGCGTCAACGCGCTCAAGATGCGTTTCTCCGTCCTGGCCACCGAGGCCATGCATGCCGCTGAGGTCACCAACGTCACGGTTCCGCCGGCCCTCGCCACCACCCGAGCCCACGGCGCCAGAGCCGCCCTTCTGGCAAGGTCCATGAGCCGAGGGCTGGGCGAGCAGGACGACGCCGGCGACACCCGGGGCATCGTCCTGGAGCTCGCCGCGCTGCGTGCCGAACGGGCCGCCCTTCTGGGCTACCCGCACCACGCCGGCCTCGTGGCCGCCGAGTCGGCCGCACGAACCACCAAGGCGGTGTCCGAGATGCTGGCCCGCCTCACTCCTCCCGCCATGGCCAATGCCCGACGCGACGCCCAGGTCTACGCCGCCCGCATGGACAGCGATCCCCGGACCCAGGTGGGGGAGACCTTCGGCCCCGCCGACTGGCCCTTCTACGAGGCCGCAGAGCGCAAGGACCGCTTCGGCGTCGACGACGAGATCCTGGCCCCCTACCTGGAGCTGTGGAACGTCGTCACCAAGGGCGTCTTCTACGCCGCGAACCGTCTCTACGGCATCACCTTCCACGAGCGCGAGGACCTGGCCGAGCACATGTATGCCCCGGGCGTCCGGGTCTGGGAGGTGCGCGACGGCGAGGAGCCGGAGGCGCCGGTTCTGGGGCTCTTCGTCGGTGACTACTACGCCCGAGCCGGTAAGTCCGGAGGCGCCTGGATGGACAGCCTCGTCACCGGCTCGGCCCTCGCCGGCCGCAGGCCAGTGGTCATCAACTGCTGCAATATCGAGCAGCCCACCTCCGGTCCGGCCCTGCTGATTTGGGACGAGGTCATCACCTGTTTCCACGAGTTCGGACACGCCCTGCACGCCCTGCTCTCCGAGGCCCGCTACCCCTCAGCCTTCGGGACGGCCGTGCCTCGGGACGTCGTCGAGTTCCCCAGCCAGCTCAACGAGAAATGGGCCCTTCACCCCGAGGTGCTGTCCAGCTACGCATGCCATGTGGACACCGGCGAGCCTCTGCCCGCAGAGCTGGCCGAGCAGCTGCGCGGCCAAGGCACCTTCGGACAGGGTTACGCCACCACGGAGTACCTGGGAGCGGCTCTGCTCGACCAGGCCTGGCACACACTCACCCCGGACGAGGTCCCGCGGGACGTCCGCCAGGTCGAGCAGTTCGAGCATCAGGCTCTGGCCGAGGCCGGGATCAACGACGCGCTCGTGCCCCCGCGCTATCGCACCACCTACTTCTCCCACGTCTTCGCCGGCGGTTACAGCGCGGCCTACTACGCCTACATCTGGAGCGAGGTCATGGACGCCGACGCCATCGCCTGGTTCACCACCGACGGCGCGATCGACGGCGATCTCGGCCTGAACCGCAAGGCCGGGGATGCCTTCCGCCGTGAGTTCCTCGCTCGTGGCGACTCCCGGGACCCCCTGGTCTCCTACCGTGCCTTCACCGGGCGCGAACCCAGCATCCTGCCCCTTCTCAAGCGCCGTGGACTGACCTGACGGACACGGTCCGCGTCTTCACCTCATCATCACCGGAAGGAACACAATATGGCTCGCGTCACCATTGTTGGCGGTGGGTACGGCGGCATCACCGTCGCCAAGGCCCTCGACGACATCGCCGAGGTCACCCTCGTGGAGCAGAAGGACACCTTCGTCAGCCACGCCGCAGCGCTGCGGGCGGCCGTCGACCGGGACTGGGCGGAGAAGATCTTCCTGCCCTACGACCGGCTCCTGACCAACGGGCGCGTCCTCCACGGCACGGCGCTGGCCGTGCGCGGCACCACCGTCGAGGTCTCCGGTCACGGGCCGATCGAGGCCGACTACCTGGTGCTGGCAACCGGAACCGCGTACCCCTTCCCGGCCAAGCACATGGAGTCCTCCTCCATCATCGCCAAGGCCCGTATCGAGCGCGTTCACGCCAATCTCGAGCAGGCCTCGCGGGTGCTCATCGTGGGAGCCGGAGCGGTCGGCATCGAGCTGGCCGGCGAGATCACCTCCGCCTTCCCGGACATCGCGGTCACGATGCTGGAGACCTCTGACAAGATCCTCCCGGCCGGTGACTACAAGCCGGAGATCCGCGAGGCCATTGCCGACCAGCTCGCCCAGCGCAGGGTGGAGATCATCACCGGTGACTCTCTCGGCTTCCTGCCCCCCGTCGACGTCGGCGTGCTCTCCCCCTTCCGGGTCACCACCCAGGGAGGACGCCGCCTGGAGGCGGACATGTGGTTCCGCGCCTACGGCTCGGCGGCCGCCACCGGATTCCTCAGCGAGGACTACGACGAGGTGCGCCACTACGACGGCACCATCCGCGTTGACGAGTACCTGCGCGTCGTGGATCACCCCGGTGTCTGGGCCATCGGCGACATCACTGACGTGCGCGAGTCCAAGCGCGCCGATGCCGCCCGAGCCCACGCCCGAGTCGTCGCCAGCAACATCGCCGACCTCATCGCTGGGCGGGAGCCCGGAACGACCTACACGCCCGGAACCGAACGGATCATCCTGCCCCTGGGCCCCGACGGGGGCGCCTCGCAGATCCTGCGCGACGGAGTGCGCGTCGTCGTCGGATCTGAGGAGACCAGCAGGATCAAGGGGGAGGACCTCTTCCTGGGCTTCATCCGTCAAGAGCTGGGGATTGAGCAGGAGGCGTAATCAGAGGCGACGCGACCCCGTGTTGAGTTGCGCCTGTGTGCTGGGCGGGGGAGAGCCGGTAGTGTGTCCTACATGACGAACGACCCGCGGTCCGCGCTCAACCGACTCATCGCCGCCTTCGAGGCGCACCTGGACGCCGCGGCCACCGGGGATGATCTCTCGCCCGCGGTGGTCGCCGCCGAGAACGCGCTCCAGGACGCCTTCTTCACCTACGACGACGCCCTGTTCACCGCCTACGGCATCGAACTGCCCTTCGACATCGTCGACGCCGACGACGACGAGGACTACGACGATGACGATGACGAGGACTACGACGACTACGACGACGATGACGAGGACTACGACGAGGGGGACTGAGCCGGCTGGGCGCGCGGCCGCTCAGAAGCGCTCGGGGTAGCCCAGCTCCGGCGCCGTCACCTCGTCCAGGGCGTGGCGGATCTGCACCGGCAGGCTCAGGTCCTCCGCCGACAGGGCCCCCTGGAGCTGGGCGGGGGTGCGCGCCCCCACAATGGTGCAGGCGACGCCCGGCGCGTCGCGCGCCCAGGCCAGGGCCACCTCCACCGGCTTGCGGTCCAGGCCCACGGCCGCCGTCGCCACCGCCTCGACCACGCCCTCGTACCGCTGCGCCAGGTAGGGGGCCACGTAGGAGCGCAGGTGCGGGGAGCCCCCGCGCGAGTCCGCCGGCGTGGACGCCCGGTACTTGCCGGTGAGCACCCCGCGCCCCAGCGGGGCGTAGCCGATGACCCCCAGGCCCAGGGCCGCCGCGGCGGGGACCACCTCGCGCTCGATGCCGCGGCTGAGCAGGGAGTGCTCGACCTCCACGGCCGCCATGCGCGGCCCGCCGCGCTCGTGCAGCAGGTCGGCGGCGTGGACGGTGGCCCACGCGGGGTGGTTGGACACCCCCACGTAGCGGGCCCGGCCCGAGGCGACCGCGATGCGCAGCGCGTCGACCGTCTCCTCCATGGGGGTCGTGGCGTCGGGCACCTGGACCAGCCACAGGTCCAGGTGGTCGGTGCCCAGGCGGCCCAGGGATATGTCCAGCAGGTCCAGGAGCGTGCCGCGCGAGGCGTCCGCGGCGCTGGGCCGCTCGCCCGTGCGCCAGGTGCGCACCCCCGCCTTGGACACCAGGACCAGCTCCTGACGGTCCACGTGCTGCTCCAGCAGCTGGCCGATGACCTCCTCGCTCAGCCCCTCGCAGTAGGAGGCCGCCGTGTCCAGGAGCGTGCCGCCGGCGTCGAGGAAGACGTCGAGCTGCTCCTTGGCCTCCACCTCGTCGGTGTCGCGCCCCCAGGTCATCGTGCCCAGGCCCACCGACGACACGCGCAGGCCCGTGCGGCCCAGTCTGCGATGCTCCATGGGCTAACCGTAAACGGCCCCGTCAAGGCGACGGCGGCGGCGCGCTCACGTCCCCCGCCGCCCCCGCGCGAGGCCGCAGCCTCAGGCGGCCCGCCGGGCCGTGAGCAGCCGCTCCACGCCCTCCGGCGGCGCCGGCGGGGGCTCGCCCCCGAACAGGGGGCACACCGCCTGGAAGGAGCACCAGTCGCACAGGCGCGAGCGGCGGGGCGCGAACCGCCCGCTTCGGGCGCAGTCCTCGACCTCGTCCCACAGCCGCTCCAGGCGCACGGCCGTGGACTCCAGCTCCGCCGGGTGCGGGTCGTGGGTCAGGACGCGCCCGTCCTTGAGGTAGATCAGCTGCAGCCGCCGCGGCGCCCGGCCGCGCCCAAGCCGCAGCACCAGCGCGTAGAAGCGCATCTGGAACAGCGCCTCCTGAACGAAGCGCGGCCCGGGGGAGCGGCCCGTCTTGTAGTCCACCACCCGCACCGCCCCGTCGCCGGCCACGTCCAGGCGGTCGATGAAGCCGCGCAGGAGCAGCCCGCCGCGGGTCTGCGCCTGGACGAACAGCTCGCGCTCGGCCGGCTCGAGCCGGGCGGGGTTCTCCAGCCGGAAGTAGGAGGCGATGAGCCCGCGGGCCTCCTCCAGCCACGCCCCGACCCGTCCGGGGGAGTCGAACAGCTCCATGACCCGCGGGTTGCGCCCCCGATGCTCCTCCCACTGGTCCGGCAGCATCCCCAGGGCCGCAGACACGGTCCGCTCGCCGGCCGGCAGGTCGTAGAGCCGCTCCAGCACCGCGTGCACGAGGGTGCCCCTGTGCGTGGCCAGGGACCCCGGCTCGTCCAGCCGGTCCACGACGCGCAGCCGGAACAGCAGGGGGCACTGCATGAAGTCCTTGGCCCGCGACGGGGACAGGGCCGCGCGCCGGCCCTCCGGCGCGCCGGGGGTCGCATGGTCGCTCATGCCCCCGAACCTACCCCCGCCGGCCGACACGAACCCGCCCCTGCGCACTCCGGCGCCGGACCGGCTAGGCTCACCCGCATGTCACCGCAGTCCACGCCCCGCGGATGGGTCCTGGGCCGCGTCGGCGGCGCCGACGTCGTCGTCCAACCGGCCTCGGCCCTGCTGGGGCTGCTCATCGCCGGATCCTGGTACCCGCTGGCCGCCGACGCCCTGACCGGCCTGAGCGCGCCCGCCGTCGCCGGGGCGGTCGCCGCCACCGTGGCGGGCGCGGCCGTGAGCATCCTCGCCCACGAGCTCGCCCACGGCGCCGCGGGCACCGCCCTGGGCCGCAGACCCGTGCTCTACGAACTGCACCTGTGGGGCGGGCGCACCACCTTCGGCCCCGCCGCCGCCTGGCGCCCCTGGAAGGACGCCCTGACCTCCCTGGCCGGGCCCGCCGCCAACCTGGCCCTGTGGGCCGCCGGCCGGGCGGCCCTGGAGTGGGCCCGCCCGCCGCTGGCCGCCGCCTTCGCCCTGTGGGCGCTGACCTGGGTCAACCTCGCCCTGGCCGTCTTCAACGCCCTGCCGGCCCTGCCCCTCGACGGCGGCCACGCCCTGGCCGCCGCCGTCGAGCAGGTCACCGGGCGGGCCCGGCTCGGCCGCACCATCGCCGCCTGGGGCGGCCTGGCCGTCATCGCCGCCATCGCCTGGCAGTGGATCGCCCGCCCCCTGCTCGTATCCGCGCGCCGGCCCGACTCCTTCTCCCTCATCCTGGCCGTCATGGTGGCCTGGCCCATCGCCGCGACCAGCTGGCGGGTGCTCGGACTCGGACGGGGGGAGCGGGCCGCCGCCCGCCTCGACCTGCGCGACCTGGCCCGGCCCGTGGCGGTGGTGCCCTCCCGCACCGACCTGGAACGGGTCCGCCGCATCCTGGACGAGGGCGCCGCCCTCGTCCTGGTCGCCGACGGACCGGCCCTGCTGGGCGCCATCGACGACGCCGGCCTGACCGGGCTCGGCGCCATCGACGAACGGCGGGCCACCGCCGGACAGGTCTGCCTGGCCCTGCCCGCCCGCGCCGTGACCACCACCGCCACCGGGCCGGAGGCCGCCCGGGCCCTCAAGGCGGCGCGCACCGTCTCGCGCTGGCTCGTCCTGGTCGAGGACGGCCGCATGAGCGGCGCCGTGCCCACGGGGGCGAGGTGACCATGGCCGACGCCGCCCCGACCCCCGACGACGCGCCCGCCCCCGGCGCCGGCGACGCCGTCGCCCCGCCCGGCAGGCGCCGCCTGCTGCGCACGACCCTGGCCGGCACCGCCCTCCTGGCCGCCGGCGCCCTGGGCGCCGGAGCCGGCGCCGCCCTCACCCACCACCTCGACACCCACCTGTCGCCCACCGACCGGGTCGCCCCGGCGCCCACGGGCCCCGGCGCCCTCGCCGCGCGCGTCCTCCTCCAGGGCCCCGACGACGCCCCCCGCGCCTGCATCACCTTCGACGACGGCCCCGACCCCGCCTGGACGCCGCTCGTCCTGGACATCCTCGCCGACGCGGGCCTGAGCGCCACCTTCTTCGTCCTGGGCGAGGCGGCCGCCGCCCACCCCGAGCTCATCGCCCGCGAGGCCGGGGCCGGCCACGAGATCGGCGTCCACAACTGGGTCCACACCGACGTCTACAGCGCCGACGCCGACCGGCTGCGCGCCGACGTGGACCGCACCATCGCCGCCATCGAGTCGGCCGGCGCCCCGCGACCGGCGCTGTGGCGCCCGCCCTACGGGCGCATCGACGCCCCCGCCCTGGCCGTGGCCGCCGAACGCGGGCTCGACCTGCTGCTGTGGAGCGAGCACACCCCCAGCGCCGAGCACGCCCGGGCCCTGACGACGCGCGTCCACGCCGGCTCGATCATCCTGTGCCACGACGGGCGCGCCCAGCCCACCGAGGAGCTGCTGCGGGCGGTGGGCGACTCCCTCGTCGCGCTCGCGGAGCGGGGGATGACCTTCCTGACCGGCTCGCAGATGCTCGCCGCCTCTCAGTCGCAGTAGGAGTCGTCCACCGGCGCCCCGCTACACTGGCGCCATGACCGAGCCGGACCCCGGTGCGGCGCACCGCGCCCACTTCGCCGACAACCGCGCCAACTGGGACGACCGCGCCGCCCTCCACGAGGCCTGCGGCTACGGCATCGCCGAGCTGCTCGCCTCGCCCGCGGCGCTCACGAAGGACGTCGCCGCCGACCTGGAGCGCCTGGGGGACCTGACCGGCCTCGACGTCATCCACCTCCAGTGCCACCTGGGGCTCGACACGATCAGCCTGGCCCGGCTGGGGGCGCGGCGCGTCGTCGGCCTCGACCTGTCCCCGCGGTCGCTGGAGCGGGCCCGGGACCTGGCGCGGCGGGCCGGGGCCCGCATCGAGCTGGTCGAGTCCAACGTCTACGCGGCCCGCGGGGCCGTGACCGGGGACTTCGACCTGGTCTACACCACGCTGGGCGTGCTGTGCTGGCTGCCCGACGTCGGCGCCTGGGCGCGCGTGGCGGCCTCCCTGCTGCGCCCCGGCGGGCGCCTCGTCCTGCGCGACGACCACCCCGTCTTCATGGCCGTGGGGGACGACGCCTCCCACGGGCTCACCCTCCACGAGCCCTACTTCCAGCAGGACGAGCCCATGACCTGGGAGGACGAGGGCTCCTACGTGGAGGCGCCCGCGGACGCCGCGCCCATCGCCCACACCCGCAACCACCAGTGGAACCACGCGGTGGGGGAGATCCTCACCGCCCTGCTGGGGGCGGGCCTCGTCCTGGAGGAGGTGGGCGAGACCCGCGTGAGCGCCTGGCGCCGCTGGCCGGACCTCATGGAGCCCTGCGAGGGCGGCTACCGCTTCGCCGACCCGGCGCTGCGCGAGATGCTGCCCCTCCAGCTCGTCGTCGTCGCCCGCCGGCCGGGCGGGCCCCGACCGTAAGGAGCCCCCGTGGCCGTGCGAGTGCCGCCCGTCGCCCTGGCGGGGCTGGCCGCCCTGCTCCAGGCGGGCGCGCCGGGCCGGACGCCGACCCCCGGCTCCGGGCTGGCCGCCGGCGCGCTCCTGGCGGGGTCGGCGCTCCTGGGAGGGGCGAGCGTCCTGGCCTTCGGCCGGAGGCGCACCACCGTCGACCCGCTGCACGCGGGGCGCGCCTCCCGCCTGGTCGTCGAGGGGCCCTACCGCCTGAGCCGCAACCCCATGTACCTGGCCATGGCGGGCGCCCTGACGGCGCACGCCGCCTGGCGCCGGTCGCCGGCGGGTCTGATCCCCGTGGCGGCCTTCGTCCTGGTCATCGACCGCGTGCAGATCCGGACCGAGGAGACCGCGATGCAGGCGCTGTTCGGACGGGAGTACCGCGACTACCGGCGCCGGGTCCGCCGCTGGTGCTGAGGCGCGGCGCCGCCGCGTCGCGGAGCGGTCCGACGGCCGGGCGCGGGTCCCACTACACTGCGCGGTGATGAGTGAGCAGCAGGCCGGCCCCGGCCTCCCCCCGCGCCACGCCACCCAGGAGGTCCTCGGCCCGGCCGGGCGGCGCGGCCCCTTCCGCTACGGCGAACGCATCCAGGTCACCGACTCCAAGGGCGCCAAGAACACCTTCCACCTCGACCCGAACGGCTGCTTCCGCTCCCGGCGCGGCGGCTTCCGCCACCGCGACGTCGTCGGCCTGGAGGAGGGCACCGTCCTGACCACCGACACCGGCCACGAGCTGCTCCTGCTGCGCCCGCTGCTGGCCGACTACGTCCTGTCCATGCCCCGGGGCGCCCAGGTCGTCTACCCCAAGGACTCCGGGCAGGTCATCGCCATGGGCGACATCTTCCCCGGCGCGAGGGTCCTGGAGGCCGGCGTGGGCTCCGGGGCGCTCACCATGAGCCTGCTGTCCGCCATCGGGGAGAGCGGGCGCCTGCTGTCCATCGAACGGCGCGACGACTTCGCCCGGATCGCAGCATCCAACGTCGACTCCTGGTTCGAGGGACATCACCCCGCCTGGGAGCTGCGCACCGGCGACTTCGCAGAGGTCACTGCGAATCATGTCGCCGATGCCTCCGTCGACCGCATCGTCCTGGACATGCTCGCCCCCTGGGAGAACGTGGGGGAGAGTGCGCGCGTTCTCGTGCCGGGAGGTCTGCTGCTGGCCTATGCCGCCACCACCCCCCAGCTCTCCCGCACGGTCGAGGCCCTGCGCCACTGCGGTCTGTTCACCGAGCCCGAGTCCTGGGAGTCCATGGTGCGCACCTGGAACGTCGATGGGTTGTCCGTGCGCCCCGATCACCGCATGGTCGCCCACACCGGCTTCCTCCTGACCGCCCGGCGCCTCGCGGCCGGCTCCAGGCCATTGACCCGGAAGCGCCCTCCCGCCCGCGGCGCCTACGACGAGAGCGGCTACTGGGCTCCCGAGGACGTGGGGGAGCGCACGAGCTCGGACCGAAAGGTTCGTCGGGTCCTGCGCGACTGCCTCGCCAAGCAGCCCGAGGACGCCACTGCGGTCCTGCCCGGCGGCCCGACGCAGGCCGTCGTCGGGGAGGCGGAGGCGCATGCCTGATCCTCACCCCTCGGGCGGGTTCCCGGAGGCGCCTGCGCCCGACTTCATCAGCCATCAGCTGCGAGAGGCCCGTGCTGAGGCCATCAGCCTGTCCGCGAAGAACGAGCGCCTCGTCGAGGCGCTCACCGCCGCCCGCGAGCGCGTGGCCGAGCTGGGCGCGCAGCTCGACTCCGTCACTCTGCCGCCGGTCACCCTCGCCCTGCTCACGGGCGTCCCGGACGGGCCACTCGCCTCCAATGCCGGTGGCGAGGAGGCCATCACGCGCCCAGGGCGATCGGCCGAGGTCGATGTCGTCCTCGGCGGGCGGCCCATGCGCCTGGGCCTGCACGCGAGCCTCGACGCCGGCGACCTGACCGTCGGCCAGCTGGTGGCCGTCAGCGACCAGATGCTCGTCGTCGACGCCCTGCCCGCCCCCGACACCGGCGAGGCCGTCACCCTGGAGGAGGTCCTGGACTCCTCCCGCACGTCCCGCGTCCTGGTCACCACCGGGGCGGGCGCGACTCGCGTCGTCCACCTGGCGGGTCACCTGGATCCCGCGGCCCTCGGGCCCGGCGACACCCTGGTCGCCGACCTGCGCGCCGGGGTCGCCACGGCCGTGGTCGAGCGCACCGGTATCGAGCAGCTCGTCGTCACCGAGACCCCCGACGTCTCCTGGGACGACATCGGCGGCCTCGGCCCTCAGATCGACCAGATCCGAGACGCTCTCGAGCTGCCCTTCACCCATCCGGGCCTCTACCGCGCCTACGACCTGCGGGCCCCCCGGGGACTGCTCCTGTACGGCCCGCCCGGCTGCGGCAAGACGCTGATCGCCAAGGCCGTGGCCACATCCCTGGCCGGTCAAGCGCCTCCGGGCGACGGTCCGGGGGCCCGCGGGCCCTCCGCGGCGTTCCTGAACATCAAGGGCCCCGAGCTGCTCAGCAAGTTCATCGGCGAGACCGAGCGGCAGATCCGGGCCATCTTCGATCAGGCCCGCAAGGTCGCGGCCGAGAACCGGCCCGTCGTCATCTTCTTCGACGAGATGGAGGCTCTGCTCCGCACCCGCGGCACCGGGGTGTCCTCGGACGTCGAGACCACGATCGTCCCGCAGATCCTGGCGGAGATCGACGGCGTGGAGTCCCTGGGCAATGTCGTCGTCATCGGGGCCTCGAACCGGGAGGACATGATCGATCCCGCCGTCCTGCGCCCGGGCCGGCTCGATATGAAGATCCGCATCAGCCGCCCCGACGCGGCCGGTGCCCTGGAGATCCTGGCCAAGCACCTCACAGCCGACCTGCCGCTCGACCCGGGGGAGCTGGCCGCCGCCGGAGGCGATCGCGAGGCCGCCGCGGAGTCCATGCGCCGGGCGGCCGTCCGCGCCCTGTGCACCCGCGACCCCGCCGGCGAGGTGCTCGAGGTCGTCTACGCCTCCGGTAGGCGGGAGACTCTTCATCTCGCGGATCTCCTCAGCGGCGCCATGCTCGCCGCCATCGTCGCGCGCGCCAAGACCTCCGCCATCAAGGACGAGCTGAACGGCGGGCGCGGGGGCATGTCCACCCCGCGGCTCCTGGAGGCCGTCGTCGCCGAGTCCCGCCAGAACGAGGACATCGCGGGCCCCACAGCTCCGGAGGACTGGGCCCGGCTCATCGGCCGTCGCGGCGAGACCGTCCGCTCGGTGCGGCGCCTTCCCGCCGCACCGGATGCATCGAGGGAGGACGCATGACCGAGCCCGCACCGGCCTTCCGCCCAGTCATACGGCCCGTCGGCCTCGAGACCGAGTTCGGCGTCCTCGCGCCCGGCGATCCCCGCGCCAGCGCCGTTGCCATGGCCAGCCGGGTCGTGGAGGCGTACGCGGCGGTCTCGCGCCCTGATGCGAGGGGTCCGGACGGCGCTCCTGCCGGGGCGGTGCGCTGGGACTACGAGGACGAGGACCCCCTCGCCGACCTGCGCGGCGGACGCCTCGACCGGGCCGCCGCTCATCCCAGCCTGCTCACGAACGACCCGGCCCGCCCCGCTCCCTCCGGCGACGCGCCGCTCCGTCGGCCCGATGAGCGCGGCACCCCGGGGCGGCCGCCGGCCTTGTCGGGCCCATGGCGCCGCGACGGGTCCGGGGATCGCCCGGGGGGAGGGACGGATCAGCCGCCCGCCCCGTGGGGGGCCCGGCCCCGTCCCGGCGCGGCCGAGGCCGCGCTTCCGCGCGCCTCCACAGCGGTGCTGGCCAACGGCGCGCGTCTGTACGTCGATCACGCTCACCCCGAGTACTCCTCACCGGAGGTGCTCACGCCCCGGGACGCCGTCGTATGGGACCGCGCCGGCGAGCTGATCGCGCGGCGGGCGATGATCGCCCTGACGGAGGGCGTCGGGGGCGCGCCGTCCGGTGAGGTCGTCCTGTACAAGAACAACGTCGACGGCAAGGGCGCGACCTACGGCTCCCA
>ERZ772993.926-NODE-926-length-12408-cov-3.756334_pt1 | contig 12408 bp, 6 predicted proteins | sample MGYA00580670_ERZ772993 | MGnify/ENA primary metagenome ERZ772993 (study PRJEB29015, sample SAMEA2737936) | human oral metagenome | biome: human oral; feature: human-associated habitat; material: dental | place: China | collected 2136 ...
CGCGCCGTTTGCTTTTACATACAGGGTAGCAGGGATGGTGTATGTAAATGTCAGGAAGCCGCGGCGGTACGCGCCATTTTGCGCTGGTCGGCGAGGTCGGCGGCGGCGGTAAAGAGTACGTCCGAGGAGGAGTTGAGCGCGGTTTCGGCGCTGTCCTGCACCACGCCAATCAGCACGCCGATGGCGATGACTTGCGCGGCGGTGTCGCCGTCAATGCCCAAGAGCGAGCAGGCCATCGGGATGAGCATCAGCGAGCCGCCGGGGACGCCCGATGCGCCCGCTGCGCCGAGGGTGGCGAGGAAGCAGAGCAGCAGCGCGTTCAGCGGGTGCACCGGCACGTTCATGGTGTGGGCGGCGGCGAGCGAGAGGACGGCGATGGTAATGGCCGCGCCGGCCATGTTGATGTTGGCGCCGAGCGGGATGGAGATGCTGTAGGTTTCTTCGCGGATGTGCAGTGCTTCGCAGAGGTCAAGGTTGATCGGGATGTTGGCGGCGGAGCTGCGGGTGAAGAAGGCGGGGATGCCGCTTTGGGTGAGGCAGCGCCAGACCAACGGGTAGGGGTTCTGCCGCAGGATGCCCCAGGTGAGCAGCGGGTTCACAATCAGCGCGACCACTGCCATGCTGCCCAGCAGCACCGCGATGAGGCGGGCGTAGGTGTGGAAGGTGGAGAAGCCGGTGGTGGCGACAGTGGCCGTCACCAGGCCGAAGACGCCGTAGGGCGCGATGCGGATGACGAGCGAGACGATGTAGTGGATGACGCGCGCAGCGTCGTCGAGTACGGTTTTGGTGTTGGCGTGGGCGTGGCGCAGGGCGATGCCGGCGAGCATCGACCAGGCAAGGATGCCGATGTAGTTGCCGTTGGCGACGGCGCTGACCGGGTTGTCGGTGATTTTGAAGAGGAGCGCGGTCAGCACTTCTTTCAGGCTGCCCGGCGCGGTGACGGCTTCGGGATTGCCGTTGAGATGGAGCGCGGTGGGGAACCAGGTGCTGGCGACGACGGCGACGGCAGCGGCGGCGAAGGTGCCGATGACGTACAGGGCGATGATGGTTTTCAGGCCGCGCGCTTGTCCCTGCTGGTGGCGCGAGATGGCGTGGGTGATGAGGACGAAGACGAGGATGGGCGCGACCGCGCGCAGTGCCTTGGTGAAAAATTCGCCGAGGATTTGGAAGTATTCGGCGGATTGCGGCATTTCCGCCTTGAGCAGGATGTAGCCGATGAGGATGCCGAGCAGCATGGCGCAGAGGATTTGGCGGACGAGCGATTTGCCGAGCCAGCGGAGGAATTGCATGGGGTTTCCTTGTGATGGTTGAAAGGGCGGCTATGGTAATGCCGCACCTGTCTTTCCGGCAATGTTGCGGTAGTGGTTTTTGCGGGGCGGGGGTTATGGGCGGAAATCCGCCTGCCACCGGGTTGGTCGGGTTAGCCGGACAGCATGGCTGCGGCTTCGGCCACGTCCGGCATGGCGGCGAAGCGGCCGCGCATGATGCCGCTGTGGTGCTCGTATACTTCCTGCGCCGACCATTTGCCGTTGGCGAGCGTGCTGTTGCCGCCTTCGGGCAGCACCACGTCAAAATCCAGATAGTTGGCAGTGCGCACGGTGCTTTCGATGCAGTATTCGGTCATCATGCCGACGACAATCAGGCGGCGGATGTTGTTTTGGTGCAGGTAGTCCAGCAAATCCGTGCCTTTGAAGGCGCTGCTGTATTGTTTGTCGATAATGCGCTCACCCGGTTGCGGGGCGATGCGCGCGGCAATCTGCCAGCCGGGGCTGCCGGGCTTGAGCTGCGGGTCGTTTTCATCGCCGTGGCGCACGTAAATTACTGTGCGGCCGTGGGCGCGGGCGGTGGCCAACAGCTGCCCGATGACGGTGAGCATTTCTTCGGCGCGGTAAGGCTGCATATCAAGTAGCGACTGCTGGGTATCGATCACCAGGAGGGCGGTTTTCATGAGGGGTTCCTTTTGGATTGGGATTGTCTGAACCGGGGTTTCCACAGCGGGAAACGCGACGGCTTCGGGTGGCGCTTTTTCGCGGGACGGGGTTATGGGCGGAAATCCGCCTGCCAGCGCCACGGCAGGGCAAGGGCGATGAGATTGAGCAGGCCGATGCTGAACGGGTTGGGGTAGAGGAAGATGCCATACGGATGGCCGTGCAGGCCGTCGTAAGCGGTGATGTTCAGCGGGATGAAGCCGGTGAGCCAGCCGGTGAAGCAGGCGAGGTTGAGCGCGAGCAGCAGCCAGCCGAACGGGCGGACGCGCAGCGGCGGTTGCCACGCACCGGGCGTGGGCGGGGTGCCGTCGCAGGCGGCGTTGGCAGTCGCGGCGATGTCGCAGATGGCGGCGTAGTCGCACAGACGCTTGGTGTTGATGCTGCGGTGGCTGTGTGCCAACGTGAAGTCGCGGATATGAAATTGCAGTTGTTCCGGAAAAACGCCGTATTCGGCAACGGCATGGACGTCCAGCAATTCTTGCCAGGCGATGTGGCAGTTGCGCGCGCCGCTGTAGAGTTTGCCGCCTGTAATACGTTCAGCGCCAAAGCGTTTGTAGGTGGGGTGATTGACGGGCAGGTCTGTCAGACTGCACTGGCGCGGACTGGCGAGGGCGAAACGCAGGCCGTGGCGGTCAGCGCTGGCAAACGGTTCGGCGGGCGCGAGAAAGCCATGCCGGAAATTGCGCCACAGGACGCGCAGCACCAGCGCTATCAGGATGAGGTCAAACAGCGCCCAGCCGGGATGTTCCAGATACCAGCGCGGCGCGGTTGCGGTCGTGCCGGTCAGCAGGAACAGGGCAAGCAGCAGCCAGAAATAGAGGCGGATGTTGCAACTGCGCACGACGCGCGGGTGTTTGTACCAATAGCGCGCGTTTTCTGCCTCCGGCGGTGGTGCGGGCGGGGCGGGCAGTTCGCCGCGGTACGCCTGACGGCGGTAGTCGGCGAAGCTATGGAGACCGTGATGCAGGCCGTAGAGGATGAGCGCGGCGCAGATGCCGGTGAAGAAGGTCATGGCAGCGTTGCTCAAGAGTGCCAGCAGCGGCAGGGCGAGGGCGGTGGCGAGGTTGAGCGCGAGCAGCAGCCAGCCGAACGGGCGGATGTGCGGCGGGGCTTGGGTACTACTGGCGGCGAGTTCGGCGAGGTCGGCGGCGAATGCTTCGCGGTGCATTTCTTCCAGCTCGGCGGCGATGGTGCGGTCGGCGGCGATGTGCGCGGGCAGCGGTTCGGTGTGGCCGTGCAGGCGGCTGAGGGCAAGGTAGAGGTCGTGGTTGTCATGCTCGTCCAGCATCGGGGCGGTGCGGATGTATAGCCATCCCCCCAAAGCCTCATACTCTCTTCGGCGGCGCGCCTTGTCTGAGGCTTTGGGGGTATCGCCATATTCGCTGTTGCCATCGCGGTATTTGAGGACGAGCTGTTGCGGGTCATAACGGAAATCGACGTCTTGCAGTTCCGGCCAGTACCGTTGCCAGTTGAGGCGGTTGCCGCCGAGGCGGCTGGCGGGACGGGCGCGGGCGAGGGCGAGACCGTCGTGGTCAATGCGCGCCACCGGTGCTTTCGCGCCGATGAAGGCGTTGCCGATTTCACGCCCGGCCAGCGCGACGAGAACGGGCAGGAATACGGCAGCGGGCAGCGCGAGTGTCAGAGGCGCGCCGCGCACGAGGATGATGGCGCAGAGGGTGGCGGGGACGAGCAGCCAGAAACAGCGGCGGTTGGCGTGCTGGATGAGGCGCGGGTGTTTGTACCAGTAAAGGGCAGGGCGGTCGGGCATGGGGCAAATGGTTGGTGTGGATGGCTATTTTTTCAAAGTGTGGGTGGAGGCGGGTGCGGTGCCAGTTTCAGGTATCGGGATGGAAGCCGATGATTTGCAATGCCGGAATATCGTTATCCGTCCAACTGATACCGCGCCGGTTTTTGTCCAGAAATGCCTGTGGCAGACTGCGCAGCGGGTTGCCGCTTATATCGAGATGGCTTAATTCTTTTGCCAATGCTTCACTCTCAGGCGGAAATTCGCTGATCCGGTTTCCGGCCAAATAAAGTCCATACAGTTCTTTTAAGCGGGCTATGCCGGGTGGCAGTGCAGTAAGTTGAGTGTACTCCAAATGAAGCGACCGCAATCCGCTTAATGCCAGGATTTCTTCAGGGAAACGGGATAAGGGATTGTGGGTGTATTTCAGTTTTTTCAGTCCGGCCAGTTTGCCAATCTCCTGCGGGAAAGCCTCAAATTCGCAGCATGATAAATCCAGTTGTTCTAGCCCTTGTAGTGTTGCAAATGTTTCAGGCAGTTGTTGCAACGGATTGTTTGACAGCAGCAGGGTTTTCAGTTTTTGCAGTGCGCCTGTTTCTGCGGGCAGGTTTTGTAACTGTGCATCGCATATCTCCAGCTCCTGCAAGGCGACAAGTCCGGCAATGCCTGCGGGTAACCGGGAAATGTTGGTATTGTTCAGCGTCAGTTTTTCCAGTTTTTTGAGCTGGCCAATTTCGTCCGGCAATGCGACCAGCGGGGTATTGTCCAGGCATAGTTGCTGTAGCGCGTGCAGTTGGCCGATGCTTGTTGGCAAGGTTTTTAACCGGGTATTTTCAAGGTCGAGCGCTTGCAGGTGTTGTAATTGGCCAATTTCGTCTGGCAGTTTTTCGAGCGGGGTGTTTTTCAGTTTTAATTCACATAAATTTGTCAATTTTCCGATCGCTGCAGGCAGGGTTTTCAACCGGGTTTCCCGCAAATCCAGTTTGCATAATTGGCGGAGTTGCGCCATTTCGTCCGGCAATTTTTTCAGCGGGTTTCTGGGCAGCAAAAGCTCTTCCAGATTCGTGAGCTGTCCGATTTCTTTTGGTAGTGTGGTAAATTCGCAGTCATTGATATGCAGGGAACGCAGGTTTTTCAGCTTGGCAATTTCTGGCGGCAGTGTACTGATTTGGGTCATATTGAGCTGGAGTTCTTGCAGGGATTGCAGTTCGCCAATTTCGGCTGGAAGACGGTTAAACCATTGTTTGGGTCTGTCTTTGTCGCCCAACTGAAGCGTCCACAAATAGCCGAACAGATCTCCGGCAAAGATGGTGATTTTCCGCAGCTTTCGGCATTGCGCAATTTCTGGCGGCAGGGTTTCGATGCGCCAGCCGCCCACCCACAGTTCTTCCAGGTTTTCAAAGCGGGCGATTTCCGCCGGGACGATGCTGATGGTGTAATCGGATATGGCGCATTTGCGTACCCGCTGGTAATCCCCGGTGGTCAGTTTGCGCAGGTCGTTGGCGATGTCGCCTAGTTCAATGGCGGCAGGGTCTGTTTCCCAGCGGTAGATGTATTTGCTCATGGGTGTCTCCTGACGGGTTGGTTTTTCGGGCAATGTGCAAGGTATGCGCTGTAAGGCGGCTATGCGGATGGTGATGGCTTCGCCGGACCGCCCCTGCGCGCCGTTTTTTGGGCGGATACGGTTATGAAAACACCCGCCGGGGCGGGTGTCGTGCTTTGGAGCGGGTCAGGCGGTGGTGAACTGGCCGTAGGCGCGGATTTTTTCTTGTCGCCTTTGCAGCCGTTCGGCGCTGTCGAGTGCTTCGAGGGTTTCGAGTTCGCGGGCGAGGGTATCGCGCAGGGTTTGTGCCATCGCCACCTTGTCGCGGTGCGCGCCGCCTAGGGGTTCGGCGATGACGGCGTCTATCAGGCCGAGTTTTTCCAGTTTGCCTGATGTTACCTGCATGATTTCTGCCGCTTCCGCTGCTTTTTCCGCGCTGTGCCAGAGGATAGAGGCGCAGCCTTCCGGCGAGATGACGGAGTACATACTGTATTGCAGCATCAGCACGCGGTCGGCAACGCCGATGGCGAGTGCGCCGCCGCTGCCGCCTTCGCCGATGACCACGGCAATGGTCGGGATGTCCAGTTTGCTCATCTCGTAGAGGTTGCGCGCGATGGCTTCGGACTGGCCGCGCTCTTCGGCGCCGATGCCGGGGTAGGCGCCGGGGGTGTCGATGAAGGTGATGAGCGGCAGGCGGAAGCGTTCGGCCAGTTTCATCAGCCGCAGCGCCTTGCGGTAGCCTTCGGGGCGGGGCATGCCGAAGTTGCGCCGCACTTTTTCTTTGGTGTCGCGGCCTTTTTCGTGGCCGATGATCATCACCGGGCGGTCGTTCAGCCGCGCCAGTCCGCCGACGATGGCGTGGTCGTCGCCGTAGTGGCGGTCGCCGTGCAGCTCGCGGTAGTCGGTGAAGGCGGCCTTGATGTAGTCCAGGGTGTAGGGGCGCTGCGGGTGCCGCGCCAGTTGGGCGATTTGCCAGTCGTTGAGGCCGGCGAAGATGTTTTCGGTGAGGGTTTTGGTTTTGGTTTCGAGGCGGCTGATTTCGTCGCCGAGGTCAACTTCGGTCTGGCTGCTGAATTGGCGCAGTTCGGCGAGTTTGTATTCGAGTTCGGCGATGGGTTGTTCAAATTCGAGGTAGTCGGGGTTCATGCGTCAGCTCATGGTCAGTTCGGCTTCCAGTGCCATCAGGTTGGGGAGGACGATACGTTTGCCGTCTTCGTGCCCGGCGAGGGTGACGTAGCGCGAGATGTAGCGGTGGCTGCCTTTGCCCAGCGGGCGGATGTCGTCTTCGCTGGCGTTCATGATCAGCGGTTCGCCGTGCGCAAGGATAGCATATTGGCGGTAGCGCCCTTGCGGGTTGACAGCGTTGACGAGTACGGTGCGGTAGTTGCTGCGGTCTTCGTCTTTGCGTTCGGCGAGCGGTTTGTTGCTGAAGTAGTCCACCAGCGGGATTTTGTCGTTCTGGATGAGCAGGCCGCCGATGATGTATTCGCTGCCGCTGTCAATGAGCAGCGGCGGCGCGTAAGGGAAGACGTGCGCGATGAGTTCGGCCGGCAGGATGAGGTAGTCCTGCGCGGTCGGCACGAGCATGATGTTGATTTGGTTCATTTAGAGTTCTCCCCGTTTTTTCAGCAGGTGCTCCAGGGTCTGGATGAGGACTTCTTCGCTGTAGGGTTTGCCGAGGTAGCCCTGGACGCCGATGGCGTCCGCGCGTTCGCGGTGTTTGTCGCCGGTGCGTGAGGTAATCATCACAATCGGCACGTCGCTGACGGCGCTGCTGTTGCGGACGTGGCTGGCAAATTCAAAGCCGTCCATGCGCGGCATTTCGATGTCGAGCAGGATGATGTCCGGGGTGAAGTTCGCCAGCACTTCGATGGCGTCAAGGCCGTCTTTGGCGGTGGCGACGTTGTAGTGGTGGCGTTCGAGCAGGCGCGTGCTGACTTTGCGCATGGTGACGGAGTCGTCCACCACGAGGACGTTCGGGATGCGTGCTTCTTCGGCGGCGGCGACTTCGTCGTGGATGGGCGTCAGGTTGGCGATGCGGCGAGACAAATCGAGCAGTTCGAGTACCGGCACGACGCGGCCATCGCCAAGGATGGTGGCACCGGAGATGCCGGGGATGTTCAGCACTTGCCGGTTGACGTTTTTGACGATGATTTCGAGGCGGTTGAGGATGCGGTCCACGTGGAAGGCGACCGGTTCGCCGCCTGCGTTGATGAACAGCACCGGCGCGCTTTGTTCTTCCACGGCGAGGGTGTACTGCTCCGGCTTGAAGTAGGCGCCGAGGATGTACTGGCGGTAGTCCTGGTCGTTGTAGTGCTGGTACACGGTTTCGCCGTCGAAGCTGCGTTGCAGGCTGTCGCGGTCCACCTGGCTGATGGCGGCGATGGAGGACATCGGCGCGGCGAAGGTTTGTCCGGCGATTTCCACCAGCAGTACTTCGGCGATGCTCATCGAGAACGGCATACTCAGCGTGAACTGGGTACCTTTGCCACGCAGCGAGTACACGCCAATCTGGCCACGACGCTGTTTGACCATTTCGTTGACCACGTCCATGCCGACGCCGCGCCCGGCCAGTTGCGACAGGGATTCGGCGGTGGAGAAGCCGGAGCGCAAGATGAGGGTGCTCAGGTAGGCTTCGTCGTGGGCGCGTTCGGGGTCGAGCAGGCCTTTGGCTTCGGCTTTTTCGCGGATGCGGTCGTAGTTCAGCCCCTGGCCGTCGTCGATGAGATCCACCGAGAGTTCGGCAGCGTGGACGGAGACGACCAGTTTGATGGTGCCGGTTTCGGGTTTGCCTGCGGCGAGGCGCTCTTCCGGTTTTTCGATGCCGTGTGCGAGCGAGTTGCGGATCATGTGTTCCAGCGCGGGCAGGATGTCTTCGAGCAGGCGGCGTTCGACTTCCACCTCGCCGCCTTCAAGGACGAAGTTGACGTCTTTGCCGACGCTTTTCGCGGTCTGTTTGACCAGGCGGCGCAGGCGCGCTTCGTGGACGTCAAACCGCATCAATTGCGTGGTGAGGAGGTGGTCCTGGATGCCGCGCTGGATGATGCCCTGCTGCGTCGAGAGGTTGCGCAGGATGATGTTGTCCTGGCTCAGCGTGTCTTGCAGGTTCTTGAGGTCGTCGATGGCCTCGGAGATTTGTCGCGACAACTGCTGGATTTCGGTGAAGCGGTCCATTTCGAGCGGGTCGAAATGGGTGTCGTCTTCGCCCTGCTGTTCGCGGCGGTAGAGCAGTTGTGCTTCGGTTTCGCCGTCGAGGCGGCGCATTTGTTCGGCGATGCGGGCGGCGACGCGCGTCAGTTCGTTCAGGTTGAAGTCGGCTTCGCTGATGATGTTTTCCATGCGTGAACGCATGATGGCGGTTTCGCCGGTCATCGCGATCATTTCGTCGAGCAGTTGCGCATCGACGCGGACGTAACGCGGCAGGTTGTCGGCGTTGGCGCTGTCTTTGTCTTTCGCGGCTTCGGTTTTTTTCTCTTCTTTTTTCTCCGGCTGTTCGTTGCCGTATTCGATGACGGATTCGACGCCTTCGGGTTTGCCGTCAAAGCCTTTGTCTTGAGCCTTGTCGTGTGCGTCGTGCGCCGGTTCCGCCGGACGGTCATCGTGATGCGGCGCATCGTGGTGATGGTCGTCGTGCGGATGCGCCTCATGCGCGGCGGCGGGGGCATGGCTGTCGCCCGCGCCTGCACTGGCGGCACTTTCGGCGTGCGCGGCATGGTCGCTGTGTGCGGCGCTGCTGCTGGCGGATGCGGCGGCAGGTTCGCTGGCGGGCGTGCTGCTGGCCGGGGCGGGCGGGGCGCTGAAGGCGCTGCTGTCGCCACCGCTGTGGGCAGGGGCTTCGCGGGTGTCGGCGGCATCGGTCATGCTTTCGTCGCCCGATGGCTGCGCTGCGGCGTCCGCCGCTTCGCCTGCGGGCTGCTGCGGCTGTTCCGTGTTTTCCGGGGCGGTGTCGCCGCTTTCCGCTGCCGCGTCGGCATTGTCGCCCGCTTTTTGTGATGGCGGGCGGTAAACGCCGCTGTCGGCAAAGGTCTTCAGCGATTCGTTTACTTCCAGCGCCGGTTGCGGCATTTCGTGGCGCAAGACGCTGTCGAGCATATCGTAGTGGGCGTCGAGGCCGAAGTGGAGCAAGGTTTTCGCTTGGCGCACTTTGCTCTCGGCCAGCTCCGGCACTTTGTCGATGACGGATTCCATCAGGTGCGCGGTGTCGCCGATGGCGGTGAAGCCAACGAGACGCGCGCCACCCTTGAGGGTGTGCATGGTGCGTTGCAGCTCTTCCACCACTTCTTTTTTGCTGAAGTCGTCTTCAAGCAACTGGCTGGTGGTTTGCAGCAGCCCCTGCGCTTCGTCGGTGAAGATGTCCACCAGCACCGGGTCGATGTTGTCGTCGAAATCGGTGGCAATCGGCACTTCTTCCACCACCGGCTCTTCCACCGGCGGCGCGTTTGCTGCCGCTTCGGCCTGCTGTTGTTGCGCGATGCGCGCCGCTTCGGCTTCTTCGGCCACGTCCGGGTAGGGCAGCGGCTGGTTGAGGTAGCTGTGGATGTTGTTGAGGATGTAGGGGTCGGTCTGCGGCAGGTAGCCGTCGCGGACGGAGTCCAGCATCAGCATTCCCTGCCACATCGCGCCAACGAGGATGCTGGTCGCCTTGCTGCTCGGCTCGGCCTGGCCGTTGACGATGCCGTCAATCAGCGATTCCACGCCGTGAGTGAGGTCGCCGATGGCGTTGTAACCGGCCATGCGCGCGCTGCCCTTGAGGGTGTGCATATCGCGACGGATGGCGTCGAGACGGCTCAACTGGCTGCGGTTTTCGTCCCAGCGCTCGGCTTCTTCCTGGCTGTGGGCGAAGAGCGACATCGCTTCGTCAATGAAGGTTTCCGCCAGCATGGTGTTGGCATTCGGGTCTTCGACCAGCTCGCTGCCAAGCGGGTCGCCGCTGTAGGGCATGGAGGCCGGGTCGCCGTTCCATTTGCTGCCGCCCAGCTCGCGCCGCGCGTTCAGCAGCGAGTTGATGGCTTCGATGGCGTCGTCTTCGTTGCCTTCTTCTTCGTAGTTTTCGATGAGGTTGGCGCTTTGGCGCAGCACGGCGGCGCAACTGAGGCTGACCGGCGTGCCTTCCTGTTTGTGGGTGAGCAGCAGTTGTTCGATGGAATCAAGCAGGCGCCAGACCCACGGCGGGGCGGCGTCGCTGTCAATGCTGTCTTCGATGTCGTAAACGGCGTCAATCAGGTCGTCAACCAGCTCCGGCGATTCGGTTTTGTCCGCCATTTGCGACAGGGTGTCGAACTGGTCCACCGCACGCAGGAATCCGGCGCGGCTGGCGGCGGCGCTGCTTTCGCTGCTTTTTTCCTGGTTGATGGCGTTTTCCAGCCCTGGATGTTGCGCCAGCGAGGCCAGCTCCTGGCTCAGCCGCTCTGCCGGATTGGCACGACGCGGCATATTGGCGAGGATGTTGTTCAGGTCGCCAATGGAAACGGCTCCGGCGACGGCTTGTGTCGGTTTGCCCGCAGCGCTGCCGCCCAGCGGACGGCCGGCGAACGATACCGGAACGTCAACGATGTCGGCATCATTGAGCGGCGGATGGTCGCCGGGGACAGTGGCGGTGTCGATGAAGCCACCCTCGCCGGTCGCCGCATCGGCGGGCAGGTTTTCGGGATAGACTTCGGCGTCGCCCGCCGCCTGTTCGCCTGCCGGGATGTCAAAGAATCCGGCATCGACCACTTCCGGCGTGGCATCGACAAATCCGCTCTGGTCGCCGTGAGCAGGCGTTGCCGCGCCGGCAGCTACGGCGTCGTCCGGCGACAGCACCGCCTTGACCAGCGTCGCCGGTGGTTCGGTTTGCAGCCCGGCGTCGGCAAAGACCTGCGCTACCTGTTCCGGGGCAAAGCCCTGTACCGCCAGCGAATCGCCCAGATGCTGCTGCACCGCGGCAATCGCCGCCGGTTCCTGCGGCAGGCCGTTTTGCTGCCAGTGGCGTTGCAGGGTCGCGGCGAGTGCGGCCTGGGTGTCGGCGTCGCCATCCTGCAAGCCGCGACGCAGCATACCGAGCAGGCGGTTGTACACCTCCGGCGGAAATTCCTCCGGCAACACCGCCGGTCCCGCCGCCTTCTCTGCGGCGCGACCCAAAATCGCTTCTATCGTCGCCGCATTTACCTTGTCGCCCAGCGATGCGCTGATGCGCGCGGCAACCGTGGCGCGGGTTGCCTCGTCATAGATGGAATCGGTCTCCTTCCATTGCGCGCCGATACTGGCGGCAAGCATTTCCTGGGCGACGGCACTGTCGCCATGCGCAGCGGTAAGACCGGCGTGCAGCGTTTGCAGCATCTCGCTGTAGGCTTCATGCTCAACTCCGGCGGGCAGGGCGGCGGCCTGCACCGCGGCGCGGTTCAAGATACCTTCGACGGTCGCGGTATCCACTTCACCACCGAGGGCGGCGCTGATTTGTTGGGCGACGGCGGCACGGGCAGCCGCATCCTGCAACGAATACGGTTCCTCCCATTGCGCGGCGAGCATCGTTGCCAACGAATCCAGCGCGGCCTCATCGCCCTGGGTGTTGAACTCTAGGAAGCGCACCCGCACCTTCTTAGAGCGGTCAGCAGGCTTGAGCTGGGTGTGGGTTATCTGGATTTCGGAGTGGTTGCCCAGGTAGCCGCCATTGTCGGTGAAGTAGACTGTGCCGCCGATGCTGTGCACCGTGCGGGGGTCTAGGGGTAGTGGTCCTATTGCGGTGGATTCTAGGGTGGTAGTACCCATCGGGATCACAGCCCCCATGCTGTTCACCCGGTGCGCTACCCTACCGTTCGCTGCGGGCTCTTCAGGGTTCACCACGCACTCAAAGGCGATGTCTACCAGCTCACCCAGCGCTTTATCGGTAGCAAGGTCCACCTGCATCTCAAAGGGGTGCTTGGCGTGCCCGTAGAGCTTTTCTACCGGGTAGCTACCCACCCACTTACCGCTTCGGTAGGCCTTTACCAGCAGATTCTCAAGGGGTTGTTGCCCGAGGTTCTCCAGCAGGAGGCGGAAGGTCTCCCGCTTGAGGTTAGGCCCGTTCTTGGGGGCTTGCAATAGGCTGAGCTGCACCGCTTTATGGTAGTTCGGGCGCTCCACCGCGAGCTGGGTGAAGTAGAGGATATCGTTCG
>ERZ772993.927-NODE-927-length-12385-cov-3.309651_pt1 | contig 12385 bp, 12 predicted proteins | sample MGYA00580670_ERZ772993 | MGnify/ENA primary metagenome ERZ772993 (study PRJEB29015, sample SAMEA2737936) | human oral metagenome | biome: human oral; feature: human-associated habitat; material: dental | place: China | collected 2136 ...
TTGTTATGCGGGCGGTTACGCTCGTTCCTCGCTAACCGCCCCTACAGCCGCATGGTCTATAGGGCGGGTCTTGACCCGCCGCTCCAGAACGGCATCGGCGGCGGCAATGTTTAACCCCACCCCCGTCCCTTCCCCCACAGGGGGAGGGGCGAATTGGCGGGATTCATTTTTCAACGCTTTTTCAGCCGTCCCAGCGGGTCGGCGGGGTCGATGCCGTCCATGTATTGCAGGTGGCGCTCTTTGTGGGTGAGCTGGTACACAAGGCCGAGCCAGTTGGCAAAGAGTGCCTTGGCGGTGTCGCGCCAGGTGACTTCTATTTCTTCGGCGAGGCGGTCTTCGGGGAAGTCGCTGATGGGGCGGCCAGAGGCGAGGTAGTCGCGCAGGATGTGTTGTCCGGCGGGGGTGAGGTAGTGTTCCGGCGGTTGTGGCGGCTGCGGCTGTACGCCCTGCTGGTAGTGGCCGAGGTCACGCCGGTATTCTTTGAGCAGGCTGCTGCGGTCGTATTCGGGGTGCCCCTGGAAGTAGATTTGGCGGAAGCCGTCCGGCGAGCTTGCCATCGCCACGCCGCTTTCTTCGCCCGCGACCAGTACCGGCAGGCCGTGCGCTTCGAGTTGGGCGGCGCTGATGCCGTTCCAGCGCGAGTGCGGCATATCAAAGCGGGTGTTGATGTTGGCGAGCATCGGGTGGCTGCGGTCGAGGACGCGGTGGCTGTACACGCCGAAGAGTTTGGCGTCGCGGCGTTGTCGAGCGATGCCGTAGAAGTGCTGCAACGCGAGGTGCGAGGCGAGGCAGGAGCAGAGGACGGAGGTGACGTTTTTGTCCGCCCAGTCGAAGACGCGTTGCACGTGCGGCCAGTAGGCTTCTTGCGCGAGGTCGGCGTGCATCGGGTTGGTGCCGGTGAAGATGATGGCGTCGAGGCCGTCGCGGGCGAGGTCGTCGAAGTGTTCGTAGTGGCGGTCGATGTAGGCCTGGTTTTCGGCGCTGCGCGGTACGCCGGGGACGGTGAAGATGTGGACGTAAAACTGCGCGATGCGGTTGGAGTTGCCGATGAGGCGCAGGAATTGGCGCTCGGTCGCTTTCAGCGCGCCGTCGGGCATGATGTTCAGCAGGCCGATGTGCAGTTCGCGGATGTCCTGCTGGCTGGCGCGGCGGATGTCGAGGATTTCTTGTCCTTCGGCGCGCAGGCGGTCGAGGGTTTCGAGTTCGCGGTGGGCGACGAGTGGCATTATTGGCCTCTTTGCGCGGCACGGGCGCGGTTGAGCAGTTCGTCAAAGTCGGCGGCGTCGCGCACTTGCCAGACGTCGCGTGCGCCGAGGACGACGCCGTAGCGCGCGGCGAGTTGCAGGTAACGCGCGCGGCGGTGCGCCATCATTTTCGGCGTGACGAAGCGGATGAAGTCGTCCGACTCGAAGCGGTCAGGCGTCAGGCCGCCTTTCATCAGGCTGTATTCGCTGATCATTTGCTGGAGGAAGGCGGCGTGGTAGCAGATGGGTTTGGGGTAGGCGATGGCGCGCGCTTCCAGTTCGGCGTAGAGCGCCTCGTCGGTGTCGATATAGACGAAGAGGGTGTGCGCGGCCAGTGTTTGTATCAGCGCGTCGTCGTCGATTTCGCAGATGCTGCCGCCGGCGTCGTTGATGAAGGCTTTGTAGCCGTAGAGGCGTTCGGCGCGCTCGATAAAGGCGGGGACGTCGTACATCGCCGCGCGTTCGGCTTCGCTGAAGAGGCGCTGCCGTTCGATGAAGGTGCGTGCGTCATAACCGTCGCGCCCCAGTTTGCCGATGAAGGCGGAGAGGATGTGCAGCCGTTCGATGGTGACTTTGCCCTTGACGCTGACGGCGTCGTCGCGCAACAGCGCCGCGAGGGTCGGCTCGCGCCGTGCCAGCACGGTGAGCCAGTCGCTAATCGGCTCGCTCAGGTAACGGGTGGCGATGCGGTAGTCGCCGGAGTAGTGAAACCAGCCGGCGCCATGCAGCAGGGTGGCCAGCGTGGTTTTGCCGACGCCGGAGGTGCCCATCAGGGTGATGCGGGATATCGGGGGCATTTTTTCTTCCGTTTGCACTGAAAACGCGCGCTATATTAGCATTCTGTCCCTGCTTCTTACGGAATTTATCGCTGCTTATGGACTCTCTTTTTACGCAAATTTTTCCCGCACCGCCCGGCGATTTGTTGCTTGGCGACTGGCAGGGCGCGCTGGTGCTCTGCGACTGGCTGCTTGCCAGCAATGGCCACCGTAGCGACAGTCGCGTGCCGCGTCTGCTCGGCGCATCGTTGCAGGAGCAGGCGACGCCGCTGCTGACGGAAACGGCGGCGCAACTGGCCGCGTTTTTCACCGGCAAGCGGCGCGGTTTTGACCTGCCGCTGTGTCTGGTCGGCACGCCGTTTCAGATGCGTGTCTGGCAGGCGCTGCGCGCGATTCCCTGTGGCGAGACGCGCAGTTATCAGGACATCGCCCGCGCCATCGGCAATGTGAACGCCACCCGCGCGGTGGCAGGCGCCATCCGCAGCAATCCGCTGTCGGTGGTCGTCCCCTGCCATCGCGTCATCGGCAAAAACGGCGGCCTCACCGGCTATAACGGCGGCACGGCTGCGCTCTATATCAAGGAGCGGCTGCTGGCGCTGGAGCGGGGTGCAAGGGAATTGGGGTTGGCATGAGAAACGCGCCGGATGGCGCGTTTTTTTGTGGTGCAGAGGCTTTGCCGAAGTCGGGTTCAGGCGGTTTCGCGCAGGTTTTCCAGTGCTGTCGCGGTTTTGCTCGGCAGGAATTGGGTGATGGTGTATTCCGCCAGTTGTTGCTGGTGGAACGGGTCTTCGCAGATGATGCGCTCTACGCTCGCCCGGTCTGGTGCACGCAGGATGATGATGCCGCCGTCGCGCGGTTCTTTGCGCCCGGAGAGGAGGAATACGCCTGCGGCGTAATAGCGCTCCAGGTAGGCGATGTGCGCGGGCAGGTGCGCTTCGATGTCGGCCAGCGGGCGAATGTAGTGCAGCGAGATGATATACATGGTGTTTCGCCGTGCTCAGAGTTGTGCCAACAGCGGTTTCAGCGCTTCGCGCAACGCGGTTTGGGTGTCGGCGTCGGCCTTGCCGTCGGCGTCAAAGTGGTCGCCGTAGCTGCCCCGGCTGTATTGGCCGACGATTTTCGCGCCTTGCCACGGCAGCAGTTGGGCGAGCAGGGCGAGGTTGCTTGCGCCGCCGTTCGGGCCGGGCGAGGTGGAGAGCAGCAGCACGGGTTTGTCGCCGAAGAGTTTGTGGCTTTGCGTGTTGGCGTAGCGGCTGCCCCAGTCAATGAGGTTTTTGAAGGCGGCGGGCATGGCGCCGTTGTGTTCGGGGCAGGCGATGATGACGGCGTCGTGCGCTTCGACCAGTTCATAGAAGGCTTGGGCTTCTTCGGGGTAGCCTTCTTCGCTTTCAAGGTCAATGCTGTAGAGCGGCAGGTCGATGTCGCGCAGCGCGGCGTAGGTTTTGTCGTGGCCGTCGGCGAGGTCGCAGGCGGCGGCGAGCAGGTTGTGGTTGAGGGATTTCTGGCTGTTGCTGGCGCAGAAGCAGAGGATTTTTGCCATGTGGGTTCTCCGGTTGGGTTCAGGTGATGTGCCAGTGTCCCCGGTGTTTGTCCGGGTTGGCGGTGAGGCGCGCGAGGTAGTCGCGGCGCGAGATGTTCACCGCACCCATGCTGATGAGGTGCGGCGTGAGGAACTGGGTGTCCAGGGTGTCGATGCCCTGCGCGGCAAGCCAGGCGCAGAGGCGGACAAGGACGATTTTTGAGGCGGACGGGCGCAGGCTGAACATGGATTCGCCGCAGTAGATGTGTTCGAGGGCGACGCCGTAGAGGCCGCCGACGAGTTCGTCGTCCTGCCACAGCTCGCAGCTGTGCGCCCGCCCCTGTTCGTGCAGGGCGAGGTAGGTTTGCCGCATTTCGCCGGTAATCCAGGTCGCGCCGTGGCAACTGGCGCAGTAGTCAATGACGGCGGTGAAGGCGGTGTCCAGCGTCAGGCGGTAATTCGTGCGCCGCATCAGTTTGCGCAGGGAGCGGCTGGTATGCACGGCGGCGGTGGGGATGATGGCGCGTGGGTCGGGACTCCACCAGAGGATGGGTTCGCCGGGGTTGTACCACGGGAAGATGCCCTGGCTGTGCGCGGCAAAGGCCATTTCGGCGTCGATGAAGTTGCTGCGGGCGACGAGGCCGTGTTCGTCGGCGCTGTCGGCGGGCGGGAAGCGGTAGCGGGGGTCACGCATCGGGCAGGCTCCAGACCCAGAGCATGACGGCGAGGGCGATGAGGGCGGCGGGGAGGATAAGGACGAGGTAGCGATTGCCGTACAGGGTAAAAAGGGCGGCAAAGGAGAGGGTGAGCATCGCGCTGGCGGCGATTTTGCCGCTGCGCGGCACGGCGCGGTTTTTGTTCCAGGCGGCGATGGCAGGGCCGAAATGGCGGTGTTCGGTGAGCCAGCGGTGGAAGCGCGGGCTGCCCCGCGCCCCGCACCAGGCGGCGAGGATGAGGAAGGGCACGGTCGGCATGACGGGCAACAGCAGTCCGATGATGCCGAGGAGCAGGGCGAGGATTCCGGCAAGGTTCCAGAGGTGTCGGGTCATGGGATTGCGGTATGGTAAGGAGTGGGAGCGGGACGGTCGCGGCGTTGCCAGTCTTCGCGTCCCTTTGCTATTATGCCGCCTTTCTTTTCCATGTGGTTTTTTCTATGCGCAACACGCTGATGATGCGGGTTTTCCCTTGTGCCGCCGCCCTGTTTTTTTCTGCTTCGGCTCTCGCCGAATCGTTCCAGGTTTCTGATATTCGTATTGAAGGTTTGCAGCGGATTTCCGCCGGGACGGTCTTCACCTATCTGCCGGTAGCGCCGGGCGACCGCTTCGACATGAACAACAGCGCGCAGGCGATTGACGCCTTGTACAAGGCGAACCTCTTCTCGCAGGTGCGCCTTGCCCGCGAAGGCAACGTGCTGGTGGTGCAGGTGGAAGAATTTCCGGTCATCGCCGAGGTCAAGCTCAAGGGCAACCGCGACCTCAAATCCGAAGACCTGCAAAAGGCGCTCTCCGCCGCCGGCATCACCGAAGGGCAGGCGTACAACCCGCAGATGTTGCAACAACTGGTACAGGAGCTAACCCAACAATACCAGGCACGCAGCAAATACGCGGTAAAAATCGACCCGCAGGTGCGACAACTGCCGCGTGGCCGCGTCGCCATTGACCTCAACATCAGCGAAGGCCGCTCCAGCCGCATCAAGAACATCGACATCGTCGGCAACAAAATCTACCCGGACAGCCAACTGCTCAGCCTGTTTGACACCTCCACCCCGCGCTGGAACTCCTGGCTGACCAAATCCGACCAGTACGACCGCGACAAACTGCAGGCCGACATCGACCGCCTCGAATCCTTCTACCAGGACCGCGGCTTCATGGACTTCAAAGTCACCTCGACCCAGGTCTCGCTCTCGCCCGACCGCCAGTGGATCTACCTCACCATCAACGTTGATGAAGGCAAGGTTTACCGCGTCAAAGGCCACCAGTTCAAGGGCGACCTCATCGTGCCGCAGTCCGAACTCGAATCCCTCGTCACCTTCAAAAACGGCGACCGCTACAACCGCAGCGAAATCCGCAAAACCACCGACGCGCTGCGAATGCGCCTCTCCGACGAAGGCTACGCGCAGGCACAAGTCAACGTTGAGCCCGACGTGGACAAACTCAGCGGCGAAGTCAACCTCGACATCCTCGTCACCCCCGGCACCAAAACCTACGTCCGCCAAATCGGCTTCACCGGCAACAACAAAACCTACGACCGCGTACTGCGTCGCGAACTGCGCCAACAAGAAGCCAGCCCCTTCTCCGGCTCGGACGTTGCCCGCTCCGAAGAGCGTCTGCGCCGCCTGCCACAAGTCGAATCGCTGGAGCAGGAAATCCATCCCGTCCCCGGCTCGCCCGACCAGGTTGACCTCGAATACAAAATCAAAGAACGCAGCACCAGCAGCATCGAAGGCGGCGTTGGCTATGGCCAGAGCAGCGGCGCACTCTTCAACATCAAATACAACGACGACAACTTCCTCGGCACCGGCAACAGCCTCGGCATCAACTTCGGCAAAAGCTCCTCCGAAGAAAGCTACGGCTTCAACTTCACCGACCCCTACTTCACCGCCGACGGCGTCAGCATCAACTACGCCTTCGACTACACCAAAACCAACTACCGCCGCGAACGCCTCTCCGACTGGGCGGCGGACACCATGGACGCCACCGTCACCTTCGGCTACCCGCTCACCGAATACCAAAACATCTACTTCGGCGGCGGTTTCCGCAACCTCAAAATCAACACCGGCAAAGACGTCGCCTCCGAAATCACCGACTACCTCAACAAAAACGGTCGCCGCTACAACGAAGGCGTCGTCACCCTCTCCTGGAGCAAAGACACCCAGGACAACACCTACCTGCCGACCAAAGGCAGCCTGAACCGCATCAGCGGCGAAGCCACCCTGCCCGGCAGCGGCGATACCTACTACAAACTCGGCTACCGCAACCGCACCTACTTCCCGCTCAACAGCGACAACACCCTGCTCGTCGGCCTGCGCGGCGACATCAGCTACGGCGGCGGCTACGGCAAAACCGACGGCCTGCCGTTTTACCGCCACTACTACGCCGGTGGCCTCAACACCCTGCGCGGCTACGAATACGGCTCGCTCGGCCCCAAATACAAAAACGGCGACAACAGCGGCGGCGACTTCCGCACCACCGGCGGCATCGAAATCATGACCCCGTGGAAAACCAGCGAAAAATCCAACAACGTCCGTGTCGGTACCTTCCTCGACTTCGGCAACGTTTACAACAAGGTGGGCGACTTTGACGCGGGCGAATTCCGCTACTCCACCGGCCTCTTCCTGCAATGGATGTCGCCCATCGGCCCGCTCAACCTCAGCTACGGCGTCCCGCTCAACAAAAAAAGCGGCGACAAAACCGAAGCCTTCCAGTTCAGCTTTGGCATGGGCTTCTAACATCCAGCAGAACTGCCCCTCCCCTGTGGGGGAGGGCTGGGGTGGGGTTAGCCCGCAAACCACCGATGACAAAGCGCCCACCAGCAACAAGCCCCGCTAAAACCACGCGGAAACCCGCACCATGAACCGCAAACCTCTCGCCCTCCTCCTCGCCATCGCCCTCCCCCTGCACGCACAAAACAACGCGGCAGACCCCGCCCTCACCATCCCCGAACCGCCCGCCACCGCGACCCTGGACAACACCACCGTCAGCCCGGCAACCGCGAACCCGCCTGCCACCGACAAAACCGCCGCCGTGGATCCGGCCGACCTGCGCATCGGTTTCGTCAACTTCCGTCGCATCATGGCCGCTGCGCCACAACGCGAAGAAATCAACGAACGGCTTGAGCGCGAATTTGGCGTCGAACGCGACGCGCTGCTACAAGCGCAAAGCGAACTGCGCAGCATGGAGCGCCAGCTCGAAACCCTGCAACACGGCGACAACTACAACGACTACGAACGCCAAGTCATCAACAAACGGCGCGACGTCGCCCGCCGCGACAGCGACTACCGCGACAACATCAACGTCCGCCGCAACGAAGAAATGGCCAAGCTGCAAAAAATGATTGGCGACGAAATCATCAGCCTCGCCAAAGAAGCCAACTACGACATCATCCTGAACGACATCGGCGTCTTCTACGTCAGCGAACGCGCCGACCTCAGTCAACAAGTCATCACCCGCTTACAGCGCAAGGCAGAAAAACCATGAGCCAGACCACCGGCGACATCGCCGCCCGCCTCGGCGGCACCCTCATCGGCGACCCCGCCATTCCCATCCACGGCGCAGGTACCCTGCAAGACGGCCAGCCCGGTGAAATCGGCTTTCTCGCCGAAAACCATTACCGCCAATACCTCGCCACTACCGCCCTCTCCGCCGTCCTCGTCCCGGAAGCCGCACCCGACACCCGCGCCGCGCAAATCATCGTCGCCGACGTCAAACGCGCCTGGCGCGAACTCGCCGAGAGCTTCGCCCCGCCCCCGCCGCCGCCAACCCTCTCGCCGCAGGCACACATCGACCCGACCGCTACCATCGGCGCAAACACCGCCATCGGTGCCGGTGCGGTCATCGGCGCAGACGCCAACATCGGCGACGGTTGCCGCATCGAACCGCTCGCCTACATCGCCCCCGGCGTGCGCGTCGGCGCCAACAGCCACATCGGCGCGGGCGCACGCCTGCTCGAAGGCACGACCACCGGCGCGCGCGCGCGCATCCTCGCCAACGCCGTCATCGGCGAACGCGGCTTCGGCAACAACTTTGAAAACGGCCAATGGCTGCCCGTCGCCCAACTGGGTGGCGTACGTATCGGTGATGACGTCGAAATCGGCGCCTGCACCACCATCGACCGGGGCGCGGTACGCGACACCGTGATTGGCAACGGCGTCAAACTCGACAACCACATCCAGATTGGCCACAACGTCATCATCGGCGACCACACCGTCATCGCCGGCTCCGCCGTCATCGCCGGCTCCGTCACCTTCGGCAAATACTGCGTCGTCGGCGGTGCCTGCGTCTTCACCGGCCACATCACCATCTGCGACGGCGCCCAATTCACCGGCCACAGCTCCATCAGCAAAAGCGTGACCGCGCCCGGCGTGTATTCCTCCGGCATCCCCGCCATGCCCGCGCGCCAATGGAAAAAATTCTTTGCCACCCTCAAACTGCTCGCCAAGGACAAACCATGAACCCCAGCCCCACCGCCATGGACATCGAAGAAATCCGCCGCTACCTGCCGCACCGCTACCCCTTCCTGCTGATTGACCGCATTACCGAAGTCGAAATCGGCAGCCATATCAAGGCCATCAAAAATGTCACCGCCAACGAACCCTTCTTCCAGGGACACTTCCCCGGCAAGGCGGTCATGCCTGGCGTGCTGGTAATCGAAGCAATGGCGCAGGCGGCAGGCATCCTCGGCGTCAAAAGCGGCCGGCGTGAACTGGGACTGCCGGACGAACCCGAAGAAGACGGCATCTACTTCTTCGTCGGCATCGACAAGGCACGCTTCCGCCGCACCGTCGTTCCCGGCGACCAGCTCCATCTGGACATCAAAATCATTCGTTCCCGCCGTGGCATCTGGTCGTTCACCGCCGAAGCGCGCGTTGACGGCACCCTCGTCTGCGAAGCCGAAATCATGTGCACCACCGCCGGACGTGGCGGCAGCTGACCCATATTCCTTGAACAAAAAAAACCGCCGAAGGTTTATCCTCCGGCGGTTTTTTGCACGCTGGAACAATCAGCCCTTTAGCGCGGCGGCGCGGTCGGTTTTTTCCCAGGTGAAGTCCGGCAATTCGCGGCCAAAGTGGCCGTAAGCGGCGGTTTGGCGGTAAATCGGGCGGATGAGGTCGAGCATTTCGATAATGCCGTAAGGAGTGAGGTTAAAGACGGACAGCACGCGCTTGACGATTTCTTCGTCGGGAATGGTGCCGGTGCCGAAGGTATTGACCATGACCGAGGTCGGGTCGGCGACGCCGATGGCGTAAGACACCTGAATTTCGCAACGCCTGGCAAGACCTGCGGCGACGATGTTTTTCGCCACATAGCGTCCGGCATAGGCGGCACTGCGATCGACTTTGGACGGGTCCTTGCCGGAAAACGCGCCGCCGCCGTGGTGCGCCGAGCCGCCGTAGGTATCGACGATGATTTTGCGTCCGGTGAGGCCGCAGTCGCCAACCGGGCCGCCGATGACGAATTTGCCGGTGGGGTTGACCAAATATTTGGTTTCTTCGGTCAGCATTTCAGACGGCAGAACCGGTTTGATGATTTGCTCGATAACGGCTTCGCGCAGCTCGTCGTAGCTGATGCCTTCGTCGTGCTGGGTAGAGAGGACGACGGTGTCGATGCGTTTTACTTTGCCGGTTTCGCTGTCGTAAACCACGGTCAGCTGCGCTTTTGCATCGGGACGCAGCCACGGCAGGCGGCCGTCTTTGCGCAATTCGCTTTGACGCTGCATCAGGCGGTGGCTGTAATAGATGGCAAACGGCATCAGGGTCGGGGTTTCGTCGCAGGCGTAGCCGAACATCAGACCTTGGTCGCCCGCGCCTTGGTTCAGGTCGATGCCTTCGCCTTCGTTCACGCCTTGGGCGATGTCGGGGGATTGTTGGTCGTAGTACACGCCGACCGCGCAGCCGTTGGCGTCAAAGCCCAACTCGGACGAGTTGTAGCCGATGCGTTTGATGGTTTCGCGTGCGACTTTGATGTAGTCCACATGGGCGGTGGTGGTGATTTCGCCCGCCAACACGCACAAACCGGTGTTTACCAAGGTTTCCGCCGCGACGCGCGCTTTGGGGTCTTGCGCCAAAACCGCATCCAAAATCGCATCGGACACTTGGTCGGCTACTTTGTCCGGATGGCCTTCGGAAACCGATTCGGAAGTAAACAGATATTCGCTCATTTCAATATTTTCCTTCAAAAACAAGCCGTCTGCTTTCAGACGACCTGTCGTTTCATCATATATCCCACAACGGAAATCATAACAAAATTTCCACCTGCGCTCCATCCAAATGATAAATATTCCCACTTGGATAAAACGGTTCGGAATCCTGCCCGTACAGAACATACGGGCAAAAAAATTCCCGCATCAAGCGGGGGGGGATTTGAATTGCCCTCTCGGACCACATCGGCTTTGCAGCCGTCCACCTTACCTTTCCGTCTGAAAAGCAGGTTGGCATGGAATTCCCAACTCTTAATGCAGCGCGGATGTTAGCAGAAAAGCCCTTCCCCCGCAAGCCGCGCGCCCTTGCGTTTTACGTTACAATACGTCGTCTGAAAACACCCGAACACCCTATCATGCACCTGCCCTCCGCCATTCCCGCCCTTGCCACCGCCCTCGCCCTTACCCTGCCCTTGGGCGCGTGCGGCAAAAAAACATCCGAACAAACCGTGCTTCAGGGCGAAACGATGGGTACGACCTATACCGTCAAATACCTTTCAGACGACCTTCCCAACCCGCCCGCACCCGAAACCGTGAAAAAGCAGATTGACGGTGCGCTCGAAGAAGTCAACCGCCAAATGTCCACCTACCGCGAAGACTCCGAAATCAGCCGCTTCAACCAAATGCGCGAAACCCGCAAACCCATGCCCGTTTCCGCCGATTTCGCCGCCGTTACCGCCGAAGCCTTACGCCTTAACCGCCTCACACAAGGCGCACTCGACGTAACCGTCGGCCCGCTCGTCAACCTGTGGGGCTTCGGACCGAACAAAGAAATCACCCGCGAACCCACCCAAGCCGAAATCGACAAAGCCGCCGCCCAAACCGGTACGGACAAAATCATCCTCACGCAAAACGGCAAACAAGCCACGCTCGCCAAAACCCAACCCGAAGCCTACCTCGACCTCTCCTCCATCGCTAAAGGATTTGGCGTGGACAAAGTAGCAGGCGAACTTGAAAAACTCGGCATCCAAAACTACCTTGTCGAAATCGGCGGCGAACTGCACGGCAAAGGCCGCAACGCCCAAGGCGAGCCTTGGCGTATCGGCATCGAACAGCCCAACATCGTCCAAGGCGGCAACACCCAAATCGTCGTCCCCCTCAACAACCGCTCCCTCGCCACCTCCGGCGACTACCGCATTTTCCACGTTGACCCGCAAGGCAGGCGGCTGTCCCACATCATCGACCCCAAAACCCGCCGCCCACTGTCGCACCGCCTCGCCTCCATCAGCGTCGTCGCCGATAACGCCACCACCGCCGACGGTCTGTCCACCGGACTTTTCGTACTCGGCGAAACCGAAGCCCTCAAACTCGCCGAACAGCAAAACCTCGCCGTTTTCCTGATTATCCGCGACCAAAACGGCGCCCTGCCCGCCCTCGACTACCCAGCAGGCGTATTGCCGCAGGGGCTGGTGCGGCGGCTGGGCGGCACCGTCCGCGCCGAACGCAGCCGCGAAGGCTTGCGCCGGCTGGATTTGCAGGCCGCACTGGGTGACACCCTGCCGCACGTGCTCAACGAAGCCGAATACCGCCGTTACACGCGCCTGCCCGAAGGCAACCCGCAGACGCGCCGCCTCGCCGAAACATTGGCCAAGCAGTCTCCGACCGAACGCGCGTTCATCCGCAACGTCCTCAACCACTTCTCCCGCCGGCATTTCAGCTACACCCTGCGCCCGCCGACGACTGCCGGACGCAACAGCATCGACGAATTTATGTTCGCCACCAGACAGGGTTTCTGCGAACACTACGCGCAGAGTTTCGCCGTCATCATGCGCGCCGCCGGCCTGCCCGCGCGGATTGTAACCGGCTATCAGGGCGCGGAATACAACCCGCAGGGCGGCTTTTGGCAAATCCGCGCCAAAGACGCCCACGCATGGACGGAGGTATGGCTTCCGAGCGAACAGGTTTGGCTGCGCGTCGACCCGACCGCCGCC
>ERZ772993.929-NODE-929-length-12359-cov-4.876057_pt1 | contig 12359 bp, 10 predicted proteins | sample MGYA00580670_ERZ772993 | MGnify/ENA primary metagenome ERZ772993 (study PRJEB29015, sample SAMEA2737936) | human oral metagenome | biome: human oral; feature: human-associated habitat; material: dental | place: China | collected 2136 ...
AAAATACCTGAATATCGGCCCAGCACCGATTTTATTTGATTGTTATTCAAAATATTAAAAACATGGAAACAACGCCTTTTCAGACGACCTCCCCACTCCCCGCATGAAACGCATGGCGAAATCACACGCCGTTTGAGTAGTTTTCGGTTATAATTCCTCGTTTCATCGAAGAAGAATGCAATGATACCCCAAATAAGGGGGTGTCTGCTATCAGACAAGGATTTTTTATGGCTCTAAGCTTAACCGATGTGGAAAAAATTGCCAAACTCTCACGCCTTTCGCTGACCGAAGAAGAAAAAGGCAAAACCCTCTCAGAATTGAACGACATTTTCGCCATGGTCGAAAAGATGCAGAGCGTGAATACTGACGGTGTCGAGCCGATGGCACACCCCCACGAAGCCGCCCTGCGCCTGCGCGAAGATACAGTTACCGAAACCGACCATGCCGCTGAATATCAAGCCGTCGCACCCGAAGTGCGCAACCGCCTGTATATCGTGCCTCAGGTAATTGAAGAATAATTTTTTCAGACGATCTCATTATCTTGAAATATGAAATCTAAACTTGGGTCGTCTGAAACTCGTTTTTTTCCTTCGAAATTTCAATCGCTGTTCAGCCTACGTTTTCGGCAACACTTTTCCGAATATTTGCCTGAAAACAGAAACCGTCTCAAATTAGGAATCATGGCGCAATGACCCAATACACCCTCAAACAAGCCAGCCAACTGCTGCAATCCAAACAAATCTCCGCCGTCGAACTGGCAACCGAATACCTCGCCGCCATTACTGCACAGAACCCGGCCATCAACGGCTACATCACCCTCGACCAAGACAAGACCCTCGCCGAAGCCCGTGCCGCCGACGCGCGCATTGCGCAAGGTAATGCCACCGCGCTTACCGGCGTACCCATCGCCTACAAAGATATTTTCTGCCAAACAGGCTGGCGCAGCGCGTGCGGTTCCAAAATGCTGGACAACTTCGTCTCCCCTTACACTGCCACCGTCGTTCAAAACCTGCTCGATGAAGGCATGGTAACGCTCGGCCGTACCAATATGGACGAGTTTGCTATGGGCTCGACCAACGAAACCTCGTTCTACGGCGCGACTAAAAACCCGTGGAATCCCGAACACGTTCCCGGCGGTTCGTCCGGCGGTTCCGCAGCAGTCGTTGCCGCACGCCTTGCCCCTGCCGCGCTCGGTTCAGACACCGGCGGATCCATCCGCCAGCCTGCTTCACACTGCGGCATCACCGGCATCAAACCCACCTACGGCACGGTTTCCCGCTTCGGCATGGTTGCCTACGCTTCCAGTTTCGACCAAGCCGGCCCGATGGCGCAAACCGCCGAAGACTGCGCGATTTTGCTCAATGCAATGGCGAGCTTCGACGAGCGCGATTCCACCAGCTTGGAACGCAGCAAAGAAGACTACACCCGCGATTTGGACAAACCGCTCAAAGGCATGAAAATCGGTCTGCCTAAAGAATATTTCGGCGAAGGCGCTGATGCCGATGTGCAGGCTGCTTTGCAAAGCGTCATCGACCTCTTAAAAGCGCAAGGTGCGGAAACTATTGAAGTTTCCCTACCGCAAACCGCCCTGTCCATCCCCGCTTACTATGTCCTCGCTTCCGCCGAAGCCAGCACCAATCTTTCCCGCTACGACGGCGTGCGCTACGGCCACCGCGCCGCCCAATTCGGCGACCTTGAAGAAATGTACAGCAATACCCGTGCCGAAGGTTTCGGCAGCGAAGTCAAACGCCGCATCATGATCGGTACTTATGTGTTGTCGCACGGCTACTACGATGCCTATTACCTGAAAGCCCAAAAACTGCGCCGCCTCGTTGCCAACGATTTTCAGACGGCCTTCGCGCAATGCGACTTCATCCTCGCCCCGACTGCGCCCACCGCCGCCCCGAAACTCGGCAGCGACATCCACGATCCCGTGCAGATGTACCTTTCCGACATCTACACCATCGCCGTGAATCTGGCCGGTTTGCCCGCCCTGACCCTGCCCGCAGGTTTCAGCAGTGGCGGATTGCCCATCGGCGTGCAATTTATCGGCAACCACTTCTCCGAAGCCAAAATCCTTGGCGCAGCGCATCAAGTACAGCTGGCGAGTGATTGGCATACCAAAACCCCTGATGGAAAAGCATAATGCCGGAGCAGTTTGTTTTTCCAGATTTCAAAACCGTATATAAGGATGCGCCGAAATTTCAAATCCAGCATTTGAAATTCTCCTTACGCAGGTTGTTTACACGGCGACAAGTCAAAGATTTTGAAAACTTTGTCAACGCCTCCGCGCCACGCCGTACCTTTTTCCAAAGGCGGCCGCAAGATGCCTATCCGTTGATACATGCCTTTGTCGACCAACGCTTCAACAGACGGCGCAGGCTGCAAGTCATGAAAGAAGACCTGCTGACAGCCGAAAAACTGTTCGGGCAGGAAACACTCGCCAATATGACGACACGTAAATTCCATGTCGTTCTGGCGCATCTTTCAGACGGCCTGACTTTATGGCTGAACCGGAACGATAATTGCGTGGATGAAGGAATGTGGTCGCTATCCTTGCGCGACAACGAAGGAAAGCGTCTCTACATGGCTACCTTCGCCCTAGTTGACGGTAAACTGCTGGCCGCCTCTATCCAAGGCCCTGCGGGGGAAGAAGCTAAAGACCTTGTACGCAGCTTGACCAAACAACTCCACGGTCTGCGCCCGCAGCAACTGATGGTAACCGCCCTGCAATATTTTTCGACATCGCTCAATTTGGGCGGCGTTGTCGGCATTGCCCAAGAGCATCAGGTCAAACTGCGCTGGCGGCTGAAGAAACGGGTCAAAATGAATTACGACCTGTTTTGGCAGGAGAACGGCGCAACGCTCGGCGACGACGGCTACTGGCATCTGCCGCAAATCCCGCCGCGAAAAGACTTGGCGGAAATCGAAAGCAAAAAGCGTTCGATGTACCGCAAACGTTACCAAATGCTGGATAACATGGCGGCCGAGATGCAGGCTTGCTTTCAGAAGACTTGATTCTGCGTTTTCAGACGACCTTTGCCATTTGAAAAACAAACAGGTCGTCTGAAAACGGCTGACCACTTTACATTATCGACATCAAAAGAAAGAACCCCTTATGACCTGGGAAACAGTAATCGGCTTGGAAATCCACGTCCAGTTAAACACCCAATCTAAAATCTTCAGCGGTGCATCGACTGCATTCGGTGCAGAACCCAATGCGCACGCCAGCGTGGTGGAATGCGCGCTGCCGGGCGTGCTGCCGGTAATGAACCGCGAAGTCGTTGAAAAAGCCATCAAATTGGGCTTGGCTTTAGATGCGAAAATCAACCAGAAAAACGTGTTCGACCGCAAAAACTACTTCTACCCCGACTTGCCCAAAGGCTATCAAATCAGCCAGTTGGATTTGCCGATTGTCGAACACGGCAAGCTGGAAATCGTGGTCGGCGACGCGGTGAAAACCATCAATGTAACCCGCGCACACATGGAAGAAGATGCGGGCAAATCCGTGCATGAAGGCTTGAATGGCGCAACCGGTATCGACCTAAACCGTGCCGGCACGCCGCTGTTGGAAGTGGTATCCGAACCCGAAATGCGTTCCGCCACCGAAGCCGTTGCCTACGCCAAAGCCTTGCACAGCTTGGTCACATGGCTGGACATCTGCGACGGCAATATGGCGGAAGGTTCGTTCCGCGTCGATGCCAACGTATCCGTGCGCCCGAAAGGCCAAGCGGAATTCGGCACGCGCCGCGAGATTAAAAACCTCAATTCCTTCCGTTTCTTGGAGCAGGCGATTAATTACGAAGTGGAAGCGCAAATCGAGATTTTGGAAGACGGCGGCAAAGTACAGCAGGCAACCATGCTGTTCGACCCTGAAAAAGGCGAAACCCGCGTGATGCGTTTGAAAGAAGACGCGCACGACTACCGCTACTTCCCCGACCCCGATTTGCTGCCCGTCATCATTTCAGACGACCGGTTGCAAAAAGCCAAAGAAGAAATGCCAGAGCTGCCGAAAGAAATGGCAGCGCGTTTCGTGGCGGATTACGGCGTATCCGACTACGACGCGCGCCTGCTCACCGCCAGCCGCGTGCAGGCTGCCTATTTTGAAGAAGCCGCCAAAGCCAGCGGACAAGGCAAGCTGACTGCCAACTGGATGAACGGCGAACTCGCTGCCACGCTGAACAAAGAAGGTATGGAACTCGCCGACAGCCCGATTACCGCCCCACGCCTCGCCGCGCTGGTAGGCAAAATCGCCGACGGCACTTTAAGCAGCAAATTGGCGAAAAAAGCCTTTGAAGCCATGTGGGCGGAACCCGAAGCCACTATCGCCGAAATCATCGAAAAACACGGCTTGCAGCAAATGACCGATACCGGCGCGATTGAAGCCATGGTGGACGAAGTGCTGGCAAACAACGCCAAAGCCGTGGAACAATTTAAATCCGGCAACGAAAAAGCCCTGAATGCGATTGTGGGACAAGTGATGAAGGCCAGCAAAGGCAAAGCGAATCCCGCGCAGGTTCAAGAACTGATTAAAGCCAAACTGGCTTAATCCGTTATCACACAGGTCGTCTGAAAGCAAAGTTCCAACGAAGGTAAAACGGGAAACAAGCTTTCAGACGACCTTTTAACTTAATCTATTCAAACCACGCCAAGCTATGACCCATACCATTACCCTACCCGACCAAACCACCTTTACCGCCAACGACGGCGAAACCGTTTTAGCCGCTGCCGCCCGTCAAAACCTCAATCTGCCACATTCCTGCAAAAGCGGTGCCTGCGGTCAATGCAAAGCCGAACTGGTCAGCGGCGATATTCAAATGGGCGAACACTCGGAACAGGCCTTATCCGAAGCAGAAAAAGCCCAAGGCAAGATTTTGATGTGCTGCACCACCGCGCAAAGCGACATCAGCATCAACATCCCCGGCTACAACGCCAACTCGCTACCCGTCCGCACCCTGCCCGCCCGCATCGAAAGCATGGTTTTCAAACACGATGTCGCCCTCCTGAAACTTGCCCTGCCCAAAGCCCCGCCGTTTGCTTTCTACGCCGGGCAATACATTGATTTATTGCTGCCGGGCAACGTCAGCCGCAGCTACTCCATCGCCAATTCGCCCGACCAAGAAGGCATTTTGGAACTGCACATCCGCAGGCGCGAAAACGGCGTCTGCTCGGAAATGATTTTCGGCAGCGAACCCAAAGTCAAAGAAAAAGGCATCGTCCGCATCAAAGGCCCGCTCGGTTCGTTTACCTTGCAGGAAGACAGCAGCAAACCCATCATCCTTTTGGCAACCGGTACAGGCTATGCCCCCATCCGCAGCATCCTGCTCGACCTTATCCGCCAAGACAGCAGCCGCGCCGTCCATTTCTACTGGGGTGCACGGCACCAAGATGATTTGTACGCACTCGAAGAAGCGCAAGAGCTGACAGGTCGTCTGAAAAACGCCCGCTTCACCCCCGTCCTTTCAAAGGCCGATGAGGGTTGGCAAGGAGAAAAAGGATACGTCCAAACCGCCGCCGCAAAAGATTATCCCGACTTGAGCGGTTACGAAGTTTATGCCTGCGGTTCCGTCGCCATGACCGAAAGTGCGAAATCCGTGTTGACCGCGCAATGCAGCCTGCCTGAGACAACCTTCTATTCGGATGCGTTTTCTCCGGCGCAATAGTCCCAGTTCACCATTTTTTCATCACTTGAGACCTTTATAAAATTTCCACCAAGACATTTAGGGGATTTCTCATGAGCACCTTCTTCCAGCAAACCGCACAAGCCATGATCGCCAAACACATCGACCGCTTCCCACTATTGAAGTTGGATCAGGTGATTGATTGGCAACCGATCGAACAGTACCTGAATCGTCAAAGAACCCGTTACCTTAGAGACCACCGCGGCCGTCCCGCCTATCCCCTGTTGTCCATGTTCAAAGCCGTCCTGCTCGGACAATGGCACAGCCTCTCCGATCCCGAACTCGAACACAGCCTCATCACCCGCATCGATTTCAACCTGTTTTGCCGTTTTGACGAACTGAGCATCCCCGATTACAGCACCTTATGCCGCTACCGCAACTGGCTGGCGCAAGACGACACCCTGTCCGAATTGCTGGAACTGATTAACCGACAACTGGCCGAAAAAAACCTAAAAGTAGAGAAGGCATCCGCCGCCGTCGTTGACGCCACCATTATTCAGACCGCCGGCAGCAAACAGCGTCAGGCCATAGAAGTCGATGACGAAGGACAAGTCAGCGGCCAAACCACACCGAGTAAAGACAGCGATGCCCGTTGGACAAAGAAAAACGGTTTATACAGACTCGGTTACAAACAACATACCCGCATCGATTCTGAAATCGCTTTCAGATGGCATTTCCGTATTAAGTGCGGTCGTTTTACAACCAGTTTTTTAGCAGCCCGCGAACAAATCGTTCAGCCCTTCGGCGATGGTCGGGTGGGTGAAGATTTGGTTTTTGACATAGCGGGCAGGGACGCGGAAATCGATTGCCATTTTAAACAGATTGATGATTTCGTGCGCTTCGGCGCAGAACAGGGTTACGCCGAGGATTTCGCCGCTGTGCGCGTCCACCACGGCTTTGAGCAGGCCGTCGGTTTGGTTGAGGATTTTGGCTTTCGGAATCGCGTCGGCTTTCAGTTTCAACACTTTCACCTCGCGCCCCGATTGCTGCGCGGCGGTTTCGGTTAAGCCGATATGGGCGAGCGGCGGCTCGGTAAAGGTGGCGGTCGGGAACGGGGTGCGGTCGGCGCGGTTGCGTTTGCCGTCGCCGAAAAGCTGTTCGCGCACGATGCGGTAGTCGTCGAGCGAGATGTAGGTGAACATCGGGCTGCCCGCCACGTCGCCCATCGCCCAGATGTGGTTTTTGCCTTGCACGCGCAGATGGTCGTCAACGAGGATGAAGCCGCGCGGGTCGGTTTCGATGCCCGCGTTTGCCAAGCCCAATCCTTGCGTGTTCGGCACGCGGCCTACGCCCACCAGCACCGCGTCGGCGGTAAATTCGCCTTGCGAGGTGATGACGCTGGTGTCCGCCGTATTGTCGCAGAACGCTTCAATTTTCACGCCTTGCAACACCTTGATGCCTTTGCTGTTTAATACGCGCAGCATTTCTTCGGCGATGTCGCGATCTTCACGCGGCAGGAAGCGGTCGCCGCCGTCGAGAATCGTGATTTCGCTGCCGAAGGCGCGGAACATAAAGGCAAATTCCAAGCCGATGTAGCCGCCGCCGATGATGACGAGGCGGTCGGGGCGTTGGGTAAGCGAAAGCACGCCGGTGCTGTCGAGTACGCGCGGGCTGTCTTCGCCCGCCACGCCCAGGCGGCGCGGGGTGGCACCGGTGTTGATGAAAATGCGTTCGGCGGTAAGGGTTTGCTCGCCGCCGTCTGGGTCAGTCAGTTTGACCGTGCGATCGTCGAGAAACTCGGCGCGCGCGTTGAGCACGGTTACGCCGTCCAGATTGTCCAGTTTGGCGAAATTGGCAGCGCGCAATTTCGGAATCAGGGTGTTTTTCGCGTTCATCGCCGCCGCAAACACCGCCGCTTTGTCGGTGTTATGCCCGCGCTGCTCGCTCTCGACAATCAGTTTTTTGCTGGGAATACAGCCGATGTTGATGCAAGTGCCGCCGTACATCTGCGCCGACTGTTCCACCAGCACGACCTGTTGCCCGTGTTTCGCCAAATCCGCCGCCAGCGTTTTGCCCGCTTTGCCAAAGCCGATAATAAGATTTTGTGTATGCATAATTTGTCTCCGTGAAATGATGGATTGCGCGCCAATTATAGACCTTATCGATTTATTTTTGCAAAGGTCTCAGGCCGTCTGAAACCCGGAATTAGGTTTTCAGACGGCCTTTTTTGTTTTTCAGGCAGCTTTTTTGGAATGGCCGGCGGCATCTCAGACGGCCTTCCCCCACGCTTCCCCCATCATATCCACCAACGCCCGCACTTTGGGCGAGAGCTGTTTGCGGCTGGGGTACACCGCCATCACGGGCACGGGTTTGGGTTGGAAATCGGATAAAACGCTTTTCAGGCTGCCTGCATCGAGGGCGGTTTGCACCAGATAATGCGGCAGCTGCACGATGCCGAATGCGGACAGCGCGAGTTCCAGCAGGGCTTCGCCGTTGTCGGCGCTGAAGCGTCCGCTGCCTTGGAAGGTGGTTTCTTTGCCTTTTTGCTGGAAACGCCAGCGGCTGACGCGGCCGCCGTGTAGGAAATGCAGGCATTGGTGGTGTGCCAAATCGTCGGGGCTTTGCGGCGTGCCGTGTTGAACGAGATAGCCTGGGGCGGCGCAGGTGAGCATTTGCTGGCTGCCGACGGTGCGGGCGATCAGGCTGTCGAATTGGGGCGGGTTGCCGTTGCGCAGAGCGAGATCGTAGCCGTCTGAAATCAGGTCGGCGTAGTCGTCGGTGAGTGAGAGTTCGACGCTGGTTTGCGGATAGCGGTGGAGAAAATCCGCCAACAGCGGCGGCAAGATGGTTTTGCCCAACACCAGCGGCGCGCTGATTTTCAGACGGCCTTGCGGCTTGATGCTGCGTTGGGCGAGGCATTGCTCGGCGTTGTCCAATTCTTCCAGCACGGCGGTGCAGCGTTCGTAAAACAGCCGCCCTTCGTCGGTGGGCGCAAGGTTGCGCGTATTGCGCTGCAAAAGGCGCACGTTCAACCGCGCTTCAAGGCGGGCGATGCGTTTGCCGATGGTGGAGCGGGTCAGCCCGAGCTGTTTGGCGGCGGCGGTAAACGAGCCGCTTTTTACGCTGGCGACAAAGGCGGTCATATCGTTGAGATTGTTGAGTTCCATAAATTTTTCTTGCGCAGATCGGGCATTTATGCCCGACAAATACAGGTAAATTTAAAAACGTCGGGCATCAATGCCCGACCTACATTTGGTATTTTCTTGCCCGAGATTAGGGAAGCACATTCCCGAATAAAACAAATATACTTCATCCCGTGCAAAAACTCATCACAAGGAGCAAAACAATGACTGCGCTGAAATTACCCGAACGCCTGCAAAACCATCGCGGTTTCGCCCGCACTTTCCAACCGGGCAAACTCACATTGGGCCTGATTGCGCCCTTCAAAGGCTATCCCGACAGCCCCGTGCCCGAAATGGACGACTTCGCCACCGTGATAAAAGCCGCCGACCAAAGCGGCATTGCCACGCTGTGGGTGCGCGATGTGCCGTTTTACGACCCGAGTTTTGGCGATGTCGCGCAGATTTACGACCCGTCGGTAACGCTGGGTTATCTCGCCGCGCTCACCCAAAACGTTGCGCTCGGCTCGGCGGGCTATGTGTCGCCGCTGCGCGAACCGGTGCTCACCGCCAAAGAAGCCGCGTCGGTGGAACAAATCAGCGGCGGCCGCTTCCTGCTCGGCTTGGCCAGCGGCGACCGCCCCACCGAATACCCCGCCTTTGCCGCCGATTTCAACAACCGCGCCGAACGCTACCGCGAAGCGTGGCAAATCATCCGCCGCCTGACGCAGGAAAAATTCCCCGCGTTCAATAGCGAACACTACGGCAGATTCAGCGGCAATTTGGACTTGGTGCCCAAACCCGCACACGGTTTGCCGATGCTCGCTATTGGCCGCGCCCGCCAAGAGCTGGAATGGATTGCCCGAGAAAGCGACGCATGGATTTGGTACGGCATCGCCCCCGAAAAACTGGGCGACATCGTCAACACGCTCAAAGAATTGGGCGACGGCGAAACCTGGAAACCCTTTGGCGTAGCGAATTTCGTCGAACTCTTGGAAGACCCGAACGCGCCCGCCGAGTTCTACAACAACATCTACCTGCGCGGCGGCGCCAAAAGCATCGTCGAGTTTTGGCAGAAACAGCAGGCCGACGGCGTGGCACACATTACCGTGAACTTAAAACCTACACGGCGCGGCGCGCTGGAAACCATTCAGGATTTCTCCGAAAACGTGATGCCGCATTTTGCGGTGTGAGATTTGGGGGTTTCAGGCTGCCTGAAATGCTAAACGCCGTCTGAATCCATTTTTCAGACGGCTTTTTTGTGTTACGGCGATTTTCCTTTATAATACGAAAAATTTTTATGAATTAACAAAGGCAGGAATTATGGCGGTAGAAGCAGCTAACGGCGATTTATTGCACGTGGTGGTGTTATTGGGGGCGGCGGTAGTTGCCGTGCCGTTATTTAAACGTTTAGGTCTAGGCTCGATTCTGGGTTATTTGGCTGCGGGGCTGGTTATCGGACCCTTCGGATTAAAGCTCATTACCGATTCCCACGCTATTTTGCATATTGCGGAATTCGGCGTGGTGATGTTTCTGTTTTTGATCGGGCTGGAAATGAAGCCGTCGCATTTATGGAAATTGCGTAATCAGATTTTCGGCTTGGGTACCCTGCAGGTGACGCTTTCCAGTCTGTTCCTTACCCTAATCGGGCTAGCTTACGGTTTTTCTTTAGTGATGTCGTTTATTTCGGCGGTAGGTTTTACACTCACCTCCACCGCAATGGTCATGCAGATTATGGACGAACGTCATGAAATCAGCACACCGCAAGGTCAGCGCATTGTCTCCATTTTGCTGTTTGAAGATTTGCTGATTGTGCCCATGCTGGCGATTGTAGCATTTCTAGCACCCGATAATCCCAATGCCGTTGCCGATGCCGTACCGCTATGGCAGAAAATCGGTGTTGCCGCGCTTTCTTTGGCAGCGTTGATTGCGACAGGTATTTGGCTGCTCAATCCGCTGTTTAAAATTCTGGCAAAATCCAAAGCACGCGAGGTGATGACTGCCGCCGCGCTGCTGGTGGTACTCGGTGCGGCTTATTTAATGGAGCTGGGCGGTCTGTCTATGGCGATGGGTGCGTTTCTGGCGGGAGTGCTGCTGTCGGAATCCGACTTCCGTCATCAGCTTGAAGCGGATATCGAACCGTTCCGAGGCCTTTTGCTCGGGCTGTTTTTCTTAGCTGTCGGGATGTCGCTGGATGTGGCAACGGTGCTCAATAACTGGAAGGTAATTCTTTCCGCCACTGTACTGATGATTATCTTGAAATGCTTTGCCATTTATGGAGTGGCGCGTTTTGCCAAAGCAAGCCATCACACCGCGATACACCGCGCCGTACTGATGTCGCAGGGCGGTGAATTCGCCTTCGTATTACTCGCCTCCGCTGCCGTACAACGGGCGATTAATGCGGAAGTGCTAGCGAATATGACGGCAATCGTGGTGCTCTCCATGATTATGACACCCTTCAGCGTTATGCTGTTCGACCGCTATTTCAAAGAACCCCGCGCAGCTGCGGCAGTGGACGATGTGGAAGAACATGCGGGCGAACTCAACGGCAACGTGCTGATTATCGGATTCGGGCGCATGGGGCAGGTGGTCAGCCAAATGCCGCTAGCCTACGGTGCCACCATTTCCATTCTGGACAACGATCCCGACACCATCAACGTCGCACGCGAATACGGTTTCAAAGTCTATTACGGCGAAGCCACCCGCGCCGACGTGCTGCATGCCTGCGGCGTAGAACACACCGACATCGTAGCGGTATGCGTGGACAACGGAGAAAGTGCGGTCAGAATTGTGGAAAATATTCATCATATCAACCCGAACGCCAAGGTGTTCGTGCGCGCCTGGGACAGACGCAATGCGCTGGCCCTAGTGAAAGCGGAAGCGGATTTCGTAGTGCGCGAAACCTTCTATTCTTCCATGAAAATGGGCGATGAAATCGTCAAGGCATTGGGTGCTAGCGTGCAGGAATTACGTGCCGTACACGACAAAGTACGCGACGCCGACAAAGAACGCTTCGCTTTGGAAATTGCCGGCAAGGAATTTGAAGGGCGCAGATTACTATTGGGGAATATAAAGAAAAATTCGTAAAATAGACCGCACTTTTGTAGCTGCAAGCGATGGAATTTAAGCGAAAAATTGCAAAAATTCCACCGCACTTTTTACGCCCGTTCGGAACGCAGGCGGTGTTGGCGGATGTTTTTCAGCAGGCGGAACAGTTCCGCCCACGCGGAGCGTTTCGGCTGCGGGGTGTTGCCTGTGCCGATGAGCTTCATTTGATAAGCATACCAGCCCAGTTCGAGAAAGCCGCCGAGCTTGCGATCGATGAATCCCAAGCCTGTGCGGACGGCGGGCAATTCCGCTTTTGCCAATCCGCCCGATAACATCCGTTGCGGCAAATCGGGAATGAGTGCAAATAGTATTTCAGACGGCCTTTTAAGGTTTCTACATCTATATTTTAGTCGGCGAACTGTTTTTTCATTCGTTCGCGTCGCTCTTGCGCTTCTACGGACAATGGCACAGCCTCTCCGATCCCGAACTCGAACACAGCCTCATTACCCGCATCGATTTCAACCTGTTTTGCCGTTTTGACGAACTGGGCATCCCCGATTACAGCACCTTA
>ERZ772993.930-NODE-930-length-12343-cov-16.476562_pt1 | contig 12343 bp, 10 predicted proteins | sample MGYA00580670_ERZ772993 | MGnify/ENA primary metagenome ERZ772993 (study PRJEB29015, sample SAMEA2737936) | human oral metagenome | biome: human oral; feature: human-associated habitat; material: dental | place: China | collected 2136 ...
CCTACTCCGAGCTCGCCGACCCCGTGGTCCAGCGCGAGCGCTTCGAGGCCCAGGCACTGGCGGCCGCCAAGGGCGACCCCGAGGCCATGATCCTGGACGAGGACTTCCTGGTGGCCATGGAGCAGGGCTTCCCGCCCAGCGGCGGCATGGGCATGGGCATCGACCGTCTGCTTATGGTCCTCACCGGCCAGGGCATCCGCGAGACCATCACCTTCCCGCTGGTCCGGCGCTTCTGACCCGAGCCGTGGGCGCTGAGCCCGTCAGCGACCGGCGCGAGCCTCGTAGTCCCGCAGGGTGCGCATGATGGTGTCCAGGAACTCGTCGATCTCGTCCTGCTCGTAGCCCCCGAAGAATTTGCCGACCGAGAACTTCTTGTTCAACACGTCCCCGGACGTCAGCATGCCGGGGGCGGCGGGCTGGGACGGGTCTGCCGTCGTCCTCTTCTCCCAGGCGCGCAGAGTCTCGGTGACCTCGTCCAGGAACTCGTCGATCTCGTCCTGCTCGTAGCCCCCGAAGAATTTGGCGATCGAGAACTTCGTGTTCAACACGTCGTGCGATGTCAGCGCCGCCTGAGATGTGCCGGCGGGCTGAGCGGAGTCCAGGTCCCAGGCCTGCAGGGTCGTGATGACCCGGTCCAGGAATGCGTCGACCTCGCTCTGCTCGTAGCCCTCGAACTTGGTTGCTACGAACTTCGCGTCCATCACGTCGTGGAAGGTCAACAGCTCGGCGGGCGTAGCGGCTGCGCCGGCTGTGCTGGTCGCGGTACCCGTCTCCCAGGCCTGCAGGGTCGTGATGACCCGGTCCAGGAATGCGTCGACCGCGCCCTGCTCGTAGCCCTCGAACGTGGCCTGCGAGAACTTCGCGTTCATCACCTCCTGAGACGTGAGCACTCCGGCGGGCGCGTTGATTGGCTGAGCTACCCCGGCCGGCTGAGCCGTCCCGGCCGGCGCGCTGCCGTATCCCGGGGCTTCGCGACCGTCGTCGGGCGGCTCGGTGATGGTGCCCGTCTCCCAGGCCTGCAGGGTTGCGGCGGCCTCCCGCATGAAGGCGTCGACCTCGCCCTGCTCGTAGCCGTGGCGGAATCTGGTGGGGGTGAAAGCCCTGCTCGTCACGTCGCGGGACGTCAGCACCCCATAGGGCGTGCCGGTCTCCCATGAGCGCAGCGCTGCGATGAATTCCTGCATGAAGGCGTCCACCTCCTGCGTGCTGTACCCCGCCTTGAATCTTGTCAGGATGAAGGTCGTATGCGAGGCCTTGTCGGTCGTCAGTGTCATAGCGGGTTCCTCAGTCCGATGCGAGGCGATGGCGGGTCTGGGAAGCGGTCCCGGGAATACATGCGTCGGGATAGGCGAGGGGGAATATGCGAGGAGAGGGAGGGATGAGGCGGTCGCGAACGGCCGTCGATGACGACAGGGCGGTTGCGCAACCGGCTTCCGCCTTGCTCCATGACGGTAGCACCGCCGTGAATCCGCCACGAGATGCAAGATCGGTCGGGTTCCGAGGCGGAACCCGACCGATCTTGATAAGGGGGAGGGCGACGGACACGGAGGGCGGGGCCGGGACGCGCCCTCAGCGCCCGGCTAGTGCCCGGCCCGGCTAGCGCGCGACGGCGTCGGCGGCCGCCTTGACCTGGCCGCGGACCGGCACCAGGCGCGTCAGCTGGGTGACGTGACGCGGTTCGAGCTCATCGATGCTCGAGACGCCCAGGAGCTTCATGGTGCGCACGATCTCCTCCGACAGGATCTCGATGGTCCGGTCCACCCCGGCGCGCCCGCCCGCCATGAGGCCGTAGAGGTAGGCGCGGCCGATGATCGTGAACTTCGCGCCCAGGGCCACGGCCGCGATGATGTCGGCGCCGTTCATAATGCCGGTGTCGATCATGATGGTGGCCTCGGAGCCGACCTCGCGGACGAGCTCGGGCAGGAGCCGGAAGGGCACGGGGGCGCGGTCGAGCTGACGCCCGCCGTGGTTGGACAGGATGATGCCGTCCACGCCGTGGTCGAGCAGCCGCTTGGCGTCCGGAATGTTCTGCACGCCCTTGATGACGATCTTGCCGGACCACATGGAGCGGATGACCTCGAGGTCCTCGTAGCTGATCGTCGGGTCCATGGCGGAGTCCAGCAGCTCGCCGACCGTGCCGCCCGTGCTCTTCAGCGAGGCGAACTCGAGCTTCGGGGTGGTCAGGAAGTCGAACCACCACCACGGCCGGGGGATCGCGTTGAGGACGGTGCCCGCGGTGATCTGCGGCGGGATGGAGAAGCCGTTGCGCCGGTCGCGCAGGCGCGCCCCGGCCACCGGGGTGTCCACGGTGAACATGAGGGTGTCGAAGCCCGCCTGCTCGGCGCGCTCGACCAGGCCGTAGGAGATCTCCCGCTTGCGCATGACGTAGAGCTGGAACCAGTTCCGCCCGTGCGGGTTGGCCGCCCTGACCTCCTCGATGGAGGAGGTGCCCAGAGTGGACAGCGTGAACGGGATGCCGGCGGCGCCCGCGGCCCCGGCGCCCGCGATCTCGCCCTCGGTCTGCATCAGGCGGGTGAAACCGGTCGGGGCGATGCCGAAGGGCATGGCCGACGGCCCCCCGAGGATCTGGCAGGAGGTGTCCACACTGGGCGCCGGCCGCAGGATGTCGGGGTGGAACTCGACGTCGCGGAAGGCCTGGCGGGCGCGGCGCAGGGAGATCTCGCCCTCGGCGGCGCCGTCGGTGTAGTCGAAGGCGGCGGCGGGCGTGCGGTGCTTGGCGATCTTCCGCAGGTCCCAGATGGTCTGGGCCGACTGGAGCCTCCGGTGCTTGGCGTTCAGATCGGGCTTCTTGAAATGAAGCAGATCGAAGATCTCATTCGGATTGGGGATCTGGCGCTTGACCATGGCGGTGGACCTCGTCGTTGAGCGAGCATGACAGTACAAACGCACGTGACAGGGTGCCGACGCAACGTCTGCTCCGCAAGACTATCAGGGACGAACGACCCAGGAAAAAGGCACGCCTCACCTCATGACCGTGTTGACGGGGCGGGTAGCGCCCGCCGCCCGCCGTCAGCCGTGTCCGCCGCCCGCCGCGCTGACGGCACTACTCGAAGCGGACCGTGCCTCCCGCGCTTCCCGAGACCATCCGGCCCGCCGCTCTCGCGCTGGCCACGATCGCCAGTCCCGTCAGGGCCAGGCACGCCCCGACGACGGCGTAGTAGGAGCCCGTCGGCCAGCCGATCGAGCGCGAGGACGTGCCCGTGACCAGGATCCAGGCCGTGTACACCGCCGCCCCGATGCCCAGGGCCAGCACGCCGGCCACCGGCAGAAGGGTCTCGTAGGCCACCGAGCGGCGCAGGACGTCACGCGGCATGCCCACCAGGCGCAGCAGTGACAGCACCCGGCGTCGCGCCAGCAGGGAGGCGATGGTCGACACCGCCAGCGAGGCGGTGGACACGCCCGCCGCGATGAGGATGCCGATGTATCCCAGCGTCGCGAACTGGTTCTCCACGGCCGTGGCCATGACCGCGGTTCTGTCGTTGCGCGTGATCGGGTACATCGTCAGGTTCAGGCCGGAGGTCTCCATGAGGGTGCGCGCCCGCTCCAGTACGCCCGCCCCGCCATCGGTGCCCGCGAGCAGCACCGTCGGCGCCGGCCCCTCCCCGGGAGCCTCGGCGGGCTGCGGATCGGCGGCGGCGTTGACCAGCCATCTGGAGGACACGCTCACCCAGCCCGTGTCCGACTGCGCACCGACCGCCCCCAGGGCGCGGGCGTCCTCGACGGACAGCGTCAGCCTGCCGGCCCTGTTCTGCTCCTCGTCCTGATTCTCGGAGTCCTCGGAGCCCCCGCTCCCGCGCGGCGCCTCCATCCGCGCCAGGGCGACGGTCTCCACGCCCTCGACGTCGCCGAGCCGTCTCACCGCGGTCTCGAGGTCGGCCGGGGCAGCCGGATCGCTCGGGTCGCTCGGCCCTGCGATGGTGTAGAGCGTCGTCGTCGAGAGTTACCCGGCTCCCTGGGTGGGCACGGCGGTGCCGACCGCCGCCGTGATGGCGACCGCGAAGAGTGTGACGACGTAGACGGCGATGACGAGGCCGCCCACCGCCCGGAAGGCCGCCCGCGGGTGCTGCGCCAGTCGCCCCAGGCTGATGACCTGGGCCGCGCTGCGGGCGCCGTACCGCGCCAGCCGGGCGCTCCAGGATGTCAGCAGCGGCCCGGCCCACAGCAGCCCCAGCATGGTCAGGCAGAAGGAGCTCACGAGGAGGAGGCCGATGGTCGTGGCCGAGACTTCGGAGCCGCGGGACACGACTCGCACCGCCGTGAGCCCGGCCAGGCCCGTCAGCAGCGGCAGCAGGGAGCGGAGCCGGGGCGGGCGCTCACTGCGCTCGCGGGATGCCCCCAGCGGTCCGATGCCCGCACGCCGGGTGCGCCACCAGGCCACCGCGGCGGCGCCGAGCGTCGTGCCCAGGACGCTGGCCGCGATGATCGCGGGGGAGGCGAGCAGGTCGTGGGGGAAGAAGCGGGAGGAGTTGATCACGATGCGCGCCGCCGCCGGGATGAGGGCCAGGTAGGCGCCGACGCCGAGCAGCGCCCCCAGCAGGGTCGTGGCCGCCGTCTCCAGCGCGGCGATCCGCGCCACCTGCCCGGGTGTCGCCCCGATCAGGCGCAGGGTCGCGAAGCGCTCGGCGCGCTGGGCGGCGCCCAGGTCGGTGACGATGGCGACCAGGAGGAGCACCGGGACGAGGGTGGCGATCGCGCCGATGGCGGCGACGATCCGCCAGACCTGGGAGGCGTAGTCGTGGCCGACGAGCTCGGTGACGACCTGCGGCGGCGGCATGCCCGGGCCCTGCCGGCCCAGGACCTGGGACTGATCCGCCCCGATCACCGCCACCAGCGAGTCCGGGCCCTCCACGGCGTCATTGGACAGGGTGCCGACCTGCTCGCCGTAGCGCTCCCCGAGCTGGTCGGCGGGGGTGGAGTCGATGAGCTCGGCCAGTGCCGGCGAGGCCAGGTACTGGCCCGGCCGGGGCATGACGTCGGAGCCGGGGATGCGCACGCTCGTGTCGGGCGTGGCGGCCACGAGCATGATGGTGATGACCCGGCCCTCGTAGTAGTCGGTGGAGGAGGCGATCACCGCCGTGGTCGGGGTCAGGACCGTGTCCGGCTCCAGGTAGGTGGGGTTGGTCGAGACGGGCTGGTTCCAGGTGGAGCGCCGGCTGCGCTCGCCGAACGCCTGCGAGGCCGCCGCCAGCATGAGGAAGACGGTGATCCCGACCATGACCCCGGCGACAATGCCCAGCAGGCGACGGCGCGACGAGCGATCGCCGGCGATGACGAGGCGGGCGAGTGGCAGGTCAGTCATCGCGCATCCTCCGCGATCCCGGTCCCGGCGCTCAGGCGCCCGTCGCGCACGACGACCTCGCGGTCGGCGTAGGCGGCGGTGCGCGGGTCGTGGGTGATGATGACCAGTGCGGCGTGCGCGGCCCGGGTGGCGCTGGTCAGGGCCTGCATGGTCTGCTCGGCGGCCAGGGAGTCCAGGGCGCCGGTGGGCTCGTCCGCGAAGAGGATCCGGGGGCGGGTCACCAGGGCGCGGGCGACGGCGACCCGCTGGGCCTGCCCGCCCGACAGCTGGGTGGGCAGCTTGTCCTCGTGCCCGTCCAGGCCGAGCTCGGCGAGCTGGGCGCGGGCGCGGGCCAGGGCCCGGCGGCGCGGGGTCCCGGCCAGCAGCAGGGGGATGGTGACGTTGTCCAGGGCGGACAGGTCCGGCAGGAGCTGGCCGAACTGGAAGACGAAGCCGAATTCGGCCAGTCGCAGCCGCGAGCGCTCGGCCTCGTCCATGGCGGCGACGTCGCGTCCGGCGTAGTCCACGCGTCCGGCGTCCGGGACCAGGACCCCGGCCATGACGTGCAGGAGCGTGGACTTGCCCGACCCGGACGGCCCGGTGACGGCCAGGACCTCCCCGGCGACGACGTCGAGGTCGATGCCGCGCAGGGCGCGGGTGGTGCCGAAGGCGAGCTCCAGGCCGCGGGCGCGCATAATGACGCGGGGCGGGGCGCCTGCGGGGTCTGCGGGGGGCGCGGGGGTCGCGAGGGCTGCTGGGGCTGCGGCTTCTTCGGCCGGGCTGCTGCTGAGGTCGGAGCCGGTCACGGTGCTCATGCGCGCACCTCCTCGCGCAGTTCGGACAGGCGGGCGGCCGTCAGGTCGATCCAGCGCAGGTCGGCCTCCAGGTGGAACAGGGCGTGGTCGGCGACCAGCACGGTGTGCAGGTCGCCGTCCTGCTTGAGGCGGGTGAGTTCGCGCATGCGCGCGGTGTGGGCGGTGCGCTGCAGGTCCAGGAGGTGGGCGGCGTCGTCGTCCAGGAGCAGGGCGATCACGGTCTTGGCGAACAGGTCCGCCTGGATCGAGTCGGAGGGGATCTCCGGGCGGCGGATCCACTCCTCGACGGCGGCGCGGCCGGCCTTGGTGATCTCGTAGCGCTTGCGGGCGGGGCCGGCCCCGGGCTCGGCGCCGACCTGGCTGATGAGGTTGTCGCGCAGAAGGCGGGCGAGGGAGGAGTAGACCTGGCCGAAGGCCAGCGGCTTGGTCTGGGCGAACCAGCGGTCCCAGCTGAGCTTGAGGTCGTAGCCGTACCCGGGACCGGAGCCCAGGAGGCCGAGAAGCGTAAGGCGAGTGTCCATACACAGAGTATACACATGGGGTATACGCGCGTGGTGTAGTGGGTTGAGATGAGGTCGAGGTGCGCTTGGGGCGCGTGAAGCACTGCGCGGCCGGGTGGCGAGCCCGTGCGGTGTCAGGACAGGCGGCGCTGGTGGCCCGATCTGCTGCGGCGCCAGGAGGCTCACGGCACTGGCCGGACCTGAGAGCGCGCAGTGCCAGGCCTGGTGCGGCGCTGGGCCAGCGTGCCCCGGTCCCGGGCTCGTCCTCATCCTCGGCGCGTGGTCTCAGGGCGGGTCGACGCAGTCCCATGTCAGAGCAGTTCTATGCCGTCGTCTGCCGTCGTCACAGTCCCGGCACAGGGCGGTGCCGCAGGCTCGTCTCGGACGCCGCCGCACGGGCGGTGCGGACGCGAGGAGCGCATGTGGACATCATCAGCTGGATCGCCGGCCTCGCCGGCACCGTCTCCGACGCCGGGGCGCTGCTCGCGGCCCTGGGCCCCTGGGTGCTGGTCGGAATGGCCGTCATCGTCTTCATCGAGTCCGGCGTCCTGTTCCCCTTCCTGCCGGGGGACTCGCTGCTGGTGACGGCCGCCGTCCTCCACGGCTCGCTGGGCCTGGGCCTGTGGCAGATCGTGAGCGTATGCGTGGTGGCGGCGATCGCCGGTGATCAGGCCGGCTACTGGCTCGGCTCGCGCTTCGGGCGCCGACTGTTCAAGGACGACGCCCGGATCCTGCGCACCGATCGGCTGGAGGCGGCCGAGGCGTTCTTCACCCGTCACGGGCCGCTTGCCCTCGTACTGGGGCGCTTCGTGCCGGTGGTGCGCACCTATGCGCCCTTCGCGGCCGGGACTGCGCGGATGCCCTATCGGCACTTCGTCACCTGGAACATGATCGGGGCGATCGCGTGGGTCGGCTCCATGACGGCGGTAGGCGTGCTCCTGTCTGGGATTCCCGGGATTGCGGACTCCATTGAGGGCGTCATGCTCGTCGTCATCGCCGTCTCCATGCTGCCGGTCATTATTCCGGCTGCGCGGCGGCGGTGGTCAATGCGCCGCCGGCCGGCGGCCGGTCTTAGATGATTCGGGGTCGGCGCCGGTGGGCCGGGTGCTCAACGTCAACGGAGGTTCGTCGCATGAACGTACCTTTCTCGCATCCTACTGAGGGTAGAGCTCAGAAGGATGCGGGAAAGGTACGTTCACGTTCGCCCGCGCGGGCGTAGGCCGGCCCGCGTGAGTGAGGGGTCGCCCGCCCCGGGAGTCACGGCGCCCCTGCTGGTGGTGCGGGGGTGGCGCCGATCCGTGCCACCAGCGCGTCGGGCAGCGGGTACGGGCGCTCCTGAGGAAGATCCGCTGCGGTCACCCTGGGCAGGGCGCGCAGGCGGGCGACCTCGTCGGTGATGTCCCGCAGGGCGAGGACCCAGTGGTCGACGTAGTCGTCGACGGCGCCCGGGCCGATACCGACCTGCAGAGAGCGGTACGGCAGCGGGTTCAGTGAGGTGTCGCGCTCGGGGTCCCACTGGATACGGACGGGGCTGCGCGCCTTGAGTGCGACCCACTGCTCGCGGTCGTTGTGGACTGCAGGGTCCATGTGGCTCAGGCACGAGAGGCCCAGGGCCTCCTCGAAGCCGGACCTCGACATGGCGAGGACGCGCTCCTGGCCGGGCTTCGTCGCCCAGCCGCTGCGGTACATCATCCACAGGAAGGACGGTTTGACCCATGTCATCCGGCTGCGGCTGAAGGGCGCAACGAAGCGACCGGCCGCGATGGCGGGCTCGGCGATGGCGGGTCCGTAAGCCTGGTAGACGGTGATGGACTGCGCGTCCCAGACCGCGCGTACCTGCCGGTAGGGGACGGCGATCCGTGACCTGTCCACGGCGGCGGTATAGAGTCTCGTCATGGCCTCAGCGTAGACTCAGAGGTCCCGGAATCATGCGGATTCTTCTCCCCATTGTTGTCGCGATGACGGTTTGAACCGCTCTAAACCGCCGCCGTGGACAGCCCTCCGTCAGCTCTCCATCAGCCCTCGGCCGCGAGCGCCCGCAGGCGCGCCCGCGCCCCCTGGGAGCGCAGCGCCGCGAGCTCTTCGAGATAGGTGGTGCGGAAGCGCTCATTCTCCGCGAGGTCCCCGAAGATCTCCTCGTTGGCGATGAACGCGGTCTCGTCCCCGGCCTCCTGCCGCTCGGCCAGGGGGCGCAGGTCGTCGACCCGGGGGATCGTCCGGCCGTTCTCGTCGGTGCCGAGCACCCCCAGCGACCAGGCGGCGCACAGGGCGGCGCCGAGTCGGATCGGCCCGCCAGCGGCGAGGTTGTCGCGCACCGTCGGCAGAACGAACTTGGGCATGCCGCTGGGACCGAAGAAGGCCAGCCGCTCCAGCGTGTCGGCGATGGCGGCGTTGGTGAAGCGCTCGAAGAGCGTGTCCACGTAGGCATCCAGGTCGATGCCGGGCACCGGCGCGAGGCGCGGTAGCGCCTCGCGCTCCAGGAAGGCCCGCACCCAGGCGGCGATATCGGGGTCCCCGGCGGCCTCGTGCCCGTAGGTCATGCCGAGCAGACGCCCCCAGTGCCCCAGGCCCTGGTGGGAGGCGTTGAGCAGGCGCAGCTTCATCAGCTCGTAGGGCACGACGTCCTCGACCATCTGCACCCCGACCCTCTCGAAGGGCGGGCGGCCTGCGGGGAAGTCGTCCTCGAGAACCCACTGGGTGAAGGGCTCGCACACCACCGGCCAGGCGTCCTGGATACCCAGCCTGGAGCGGAGATCGGCGATGTCCTCCGGCGTGGTCTGCGGGGTGATCCGGTCCACCATGCAGTTGGGGAAGGCGACGTGCTGCTCGATCCAGATCGCCAGCTCCGGGTCGCTCATGGCGGCCTGGGAGACGACGGCGGTGCGCGCGATCCTGCCGTTGCCGGGCAGGTTGTCGCAGCTCATGACCGTGAAGGGGGCGGTACCGGCCTCGCGGCGTCGGCGCAGCGCCTCCACGATGTAGCCGAAGGCGGTGGTGGGCGCATGCGGGCGGGCGGCGTCGTGGACGGCGCCCGGGGTCTCGGTGCGGAAGCCGCCGGTGGCGTCGTCGATGTTGTATCCGCCCTCGGTCACCGTCAGGGAGACGATCTGTGTGGTGGGTGCGGCCATGAGGCTCAGGACGGCCTCGGGGTCGTCGGGGGCGAAGAGGAAGTCGTGGATCGAGCCGATGACGGTGGACTCGTGGCGGCCGTCGGGGTGCTTCAGGGTCAGGGTGTAGGTGTGGTCCTGGGAGGCGAGCGCGTCGCGCATGCGGGTGTCGCCCGGCAGGAGCCCGACCCCGCAGATGCCCCACGCCAGGCGGGTCTCCTGCGGGCCGCCGGGTGCGGAGCCGTCCCGCATGAGGCGGTCGACGTACATGGCCTGGTGGGCGCGGTGGAACCCGCCGACGCCGATGTGGACGATTCCGGTCGTGATCGCCGGGCGGTCGTAGGAGGGGGCGAGGTCGCTGCGGTCGGGGGTGGCGGTCATGGCGGGTCTCCAGCTTCTCTCGGCGGGTATCGCGGGTATCGCGGATATCGATGATGCGGATTGCGGGCGCCGGGCGGCTCGTGAACGTCAGCTGTGGGAGACCGTGGCCATGAGGATGACGAGGTTGCACTGCGCGGAGACGGCGACCTCATCGGTGTTGATCCAGTGATTAGTGGCCTCGAATTCCGCGTGCTCGACGTCGAGGAGCTTGTCGGCGTCCTCACGGGCGACGGTGTTGAAGGTGCAGTCCTTGGGGACGTACTGGTGGAGGTAGGGGTAGATGCCGGGAAGGGGCTTGGCCTCGCCGGCGGAGGCGTCGTCGAGGGCCTGGGCGGCGCTGGGCTCGACGACGGCTACGGCGTGAATCCAGTAGGGGCGATCCGGCTCGGGGAGGAGCTCGCGTTGACTGCGCACCCGACTCTGGGCGACGAAGTGCGCTTCGCTCGCGTGAAGGCCGGGCAGGCGCCGCGTGAGCCGTTCGGCGTCGGTCTGGATCTCCAGGTTCTTGTTCTCGTCCGCCAGGACTTGGGTGAACTCGGCGAAGCGGTCGTCATGGGGTGTTCTGTCGCCTAACAGCGACGAGCATCCGGTCAGGAGGACGGCGCATGCGAGGACGGCGGATATGCGCCGCGTGCGCGCCGTCATGACCGTCCTCCTGCCGTCGTCTTGCCTTTCGAGGATAGCCGGTCCTCCCGTCCACCGCGGCGGTTTAGAGCCTCAGCTCGGCTTCAGCGTAGGCTCAGGAGTCGCGGAATCATGCGGATTCTTCTCCCCATTGATGCCGCGATGGCGGTTTTGAACCGTTCTGAACCGCCGCCGTGGACAGCATGGACGGCAGCCCTGCCCCAGTCCGCTCAGTGGGCGATGACGACGCCGAGCCGGCGCGGTCCGTGGACTCCCTGAACGCGCACGAGCTCGATGTCCGCCGTCGCGCTCGGGCCCGCGATCCACGTCATGGGGCGGGCGGGGTGCTCGCCGAGCACGTCCACCGCCTGCGGCACGGTGGGCACGATCGACTCCCGCTCCAGGACGCACACGTGCTTGTCCGGCACCAGGGTGATCGCCCGGCGGCCCTGGTCGGGCTCGCCGTCGAGCACGATGGTGCCCGAGATGGAGATGCCCAGGCGCGAGCAGGTGACCACGGCGTCCACGTGATCCAGGTCGAGGGTCGCGATCGGCTGGTCGGGGGAGTCCTCGAGAACCTCGCGCCCGCGGCCGGCGGCACGCTTGTACGCCTCGGGCAGCCCCGCCGGCACGACGACGACCCGCGCCTCGCCTAGCAGGGCGTCGATCGCCTCGGCGACCCCGGCGTCGTCGGGCTCGGTGCGCACCACGGCGTCGTAGTCCTCGAGCTTGTCGACCATGTCCGCCACAACCGGCCCCGAGCCCGGGGCGTGCTCGCCGACGCGGATGTAGTCGCGCGGGACGGGGCGCGCCGGGCCGCGCTGGGAGCGGGCGATCGCGTCACGGGCCCGAGTCAGAATCGCAGTGCGCGCGTCCATCAGCGCTCCTCCTCGCGGCTTGGGCGGACTGGGCCTGGGCGGGCCGTGCTCGGGCGGTGCACCGTCGGGTGGGTGCGCGCCCACCATTCGCGGAAGTTCTCCGCCGGCGCCTCGGGCAGGTCGCGCGCCCCGGTCCACATGGAGGCCGGGAAGGGCAGGGCGCCGATCCTGCCGTCGCGGCCCACGAGCCGGGTCGCCTTGACGGCCTTCTCGGCCAGGCCCCACAGCCGTCCGCTGCTCATGGCCGGCTGGGTCGCGCTCATCGCCACGTCCCACATGTCCGGGAGCACCTTGCGCTTGACATCCACGGTGCGGGCCCGCAGGTGGATGAGGATCGTCGGGATGTCGATGTCCACCGGGCAGGCCTCGCCGCAGGCCCCGCACAGCGAGGAGGCGAAGGGCAGCGTGTGCACCGGGTCGTCGTCGGCGAGCCCCTGGGTCAGCTGGGGCGTGATGATCGCGCCGATGGGGCCGGGGTAGACCGAGCCGTAGGCGTGTCCGCCGGTGTGCTGGTAGACGGGGCAGATGTTCATGCAGGCTCCGCAGCGGATGCAGTGGAGGGCCTCCCGGCCGATCGGATCCGCCAGGGTCTTGGTGCGTCCGTTGTCCATGAGGATGAGGTGGAACTCCTGCGGGCCGTCGCCCGGGGTCACACCCGTCCACATGGAGGTGTAGGGGTTCATCCGCTCGCCGGTGGCCGAGCGCGGCAGCAGCTGGGAGAAGATCTCGATGTCCTGGA
>ERZ772993.932-NODE-932-length-12313-cov-20.903084_pt1 | contig 12313 bp, 9 predicted proteins | sample MGYA00580670_ERZ772993 | MGnify/ENA primary metagenome ERZ772993 (study PRJEB29015, sample SAMEA2737936) | human oral metagenome | biome: human oral; feature: human-associated habitat; material: dental | place: China | collected 2136 ...
CGAGCACGACGACGTCTTCGTGCTCGACGGCGACTGCGCCAAGGCCAACTACACCGACCGCTTCGGCGAGAGGTTCCCGGACCGGTTCTTCGACCTCGGCATCGCCGAGTGCGACATCATCGGCACCGCGGCCGGCATGGCCGCGATGGGGCGGGTGCCCTTCGCCAACGCGTACGGCAACTTCCTGACCGGTCGCGGCTTCGACCAGGTGCGCGTCTCGGTGGCCTACTCCGGGCGCAACGTCAAGATCGTCGGGCACAACGCCGGCACCTCCGCCGCCCAGGAGGGGGCGACCCACCTGCCGCTGGAGGACGTCGGCATTATGCGCGCCATCCCCGAGATGACCGTCGTCGTGCCGTGCGACGCCGTCGAGATGCGCAAGGCGGTCCACGCCGTTCACGCCCTGGACGGGCCCGTGTACCTGCGCGTCGGCAAGCTGCCCGTCCCCGTGGTCACGGACGAGAGCACGCCCTTCGAGATCGGCAGGGCGGTCGGGCTGCGCGAGGGCGGGGACGTCACCCTGCTCACCACGGGCTGCATGGCCTCCGAGACGCTCCGCGCGGCCGAGCTGCTCGCGGCCGAGGGCCTCGAGGCGGACGTCCTTCACCTGCACACGATCAAGCCCCTCGACGTTGAGGCGGTCATCGCCTCGGCGACCAGGACCGGCTGCGTCGTCACCGCCGAGGAGCACTCCGTGCTGAACGGCCTGGGATCCGCCGTCGCCGAGGCCCTGGGGGAGCGCCTGCCCGTTCCCCTGGAGCGGGTCGGCACCAAGGACGTCTTCGGGGTCTCCGGAACCATGGACGAGCTCTTCGACCACTTCGGTCTGCGCGCCGCCGACATCGCCCGGGCCGCCCGCAGGGCCCTGGGCCGCCGTGACCGCGGCTGACCCGGGCCCATCGCGCTCCCGCGCCCCGCCACCCGCACAACCCACCAGGAACACACCAGGAATCTCAGGAGAGACAGTATGAAAGAGTCACTGCACGACTACATGAAGGTCGGCATCGTCCACTTCATGGCCTACCCCTTCGCCGCCAGCGGGGAGGAGCCGGTCGCGGACGCCGTCGCCGAGATCGTCGAGGACGAGTTCTTCGACGCCATCGAGGTCACCCGCATCAACGACGAGGCCGAGCGCCGGCGTGTGGCCGGCATCCTGAGCACCGCCGGCGTGGCCGTGGGCTTCGGAGGCCAGCCCTACGTCCTCAAGGGCGGGCTCAACCTCAACTCGTCGAACGAGGAGGAGCGCGCGCACGCCATCGACGTCCTCAAGAAGGGCATCGACCAGGCCTACGAGCTCGGCGCCGGCAAGTTCGGCTTCCTGTCCGGCCCCAGGCCGCCGGCGGACGAGCGGGACCGGGCCCTGGAGCTGCTGGTCGACTCCATCGTCCAGCTCGGCCGCTACGCCCGCTCCAAGGGGGACCTCGTCCTGTCCCTGGAGACCTTCGACGACTCCACCGACAAGAAGGCCCTCGTCGGCACCAACCGCATGGCCTGCGAGGTCGCCTACGAGGTGCGCAAGGCCATCCCGGACTTCGGCCTCATGGTCGACCTGTCCCACCTGCCCATGCAGGGCGAGACCCCGCGCCAGGCGCTGAGCGCCACGCGGGACTTCATCAACCACGCCCACATCGGCAACTGCGTCATCGGCGACCCGGGCCACCCCGACTACGGCGACCTCCACCCGTACTTCGGCCACCCCGACGGCGAGAACAACGTCCCCGAGGTGCGCGAGTTCCTCCGGGGCCTGCTGGACATCGGTTATCTGCGCGAGGACGCCCCCGACCGCGGCATCGTCGCCTTCGAGGTGCAGCCGCGGAACGGCCAGCGCACCGGCGCGGTCGTCGCGGACGCCAAGCGCGTGCTGCGGGAGGCCTGGCGGACGCTGTGAGTCCGCTGACGGGCGCACCGCAGGGTCGCGGAAGAGGTTGATGGAGAGGACGGAGCTGATATGAGCACTACTGAGGACGCGAGGAGCCCTCGGATCGCCCTGGTCGGGCTCGGCGCCATGGGACTGCCCATGGCGCTGAACCTCCTGGCCGCCGGCCACCGGGTGACGAGCCGGTCCCGCGATGCGGGCAGGACGGCCCGATTCGCGCGGGCCGGAGGGGTGGTGGGCGACTCCTGGGCGGAGGCCCTCGACGGCGCCGACGTCGTCATCACCGTCCTGCCCGATGGCGGCGTCGTCCGCGACCTGATCGAGCGTCCCGACGGCGTGGCCCGGTGCGTCGGGCCCGGCGCCCTCATGATCGACATGAGCACCACCTCCCCGGCCGACGCCCGGAGCGCCGGGGCCCGGTGCGCCCAGCTGGGGATCGACTTCATCGACGCCCCCGTCTCCGGCGGGGTCGCCGGGGCCGAGGCGGGGACGTTGTCGATCATGGTCGGGGGCCGGGACGCGGACCTGGAACGGGCGCGGCCGGTGCTGGAGGCCGTGGGCCGCTCGATCACGCACGTCGGGCCGCTCGGCTCCGGGCAGGTCGCCAAGGCGGCCAACCAGCTCCTGGTCGGCGCCACCCTGACCGCCCTGGGCGAGGCCGTCCTGCTCCTGGAGCGCTCGGGGGTGGACCCCGCCGTCGCCCTCGGGGCGCTCACCGGCGGCCTGGCCGGATCGCGGATCCTGGACGCCAAGGGCCCCCAGGTCGTCGCGCGCGAGCTCTCACCGACCTTCACCGCACGACTCCACGCCAAGGACATGGCCATTGTCCGGGACGCCTCCCGGGACGCCGGATGCGTCCTGCCGGTGGCCGACCGGGTCGAGGAAGTATTCGCCATCGCCGTCGCCAACAGCCTGGGCGACCTGGACCACTGCGCCGTGGTCCGCGTCGCGGAGCTGCTCAGCGGCACACATCCCACCGATTGGAGCAAGGAACCATGACACTCATGAGAGCAGTGGACGCCATCGTCCTCATTCTGGAGAAGGAAGGCGCAACCCAGGCCTTCGGTGTTCCGGGGGCCGCCATCAATCCCCTGTACTCCGCGATGAAGAACCACGGGGGGATCGGACACGTGCTCGCACGGCACGTCGAGGGCGCCTCCCACATGGCGGAGGGGTACAGCCGGGCCGGCGCCGGGAACATCGGCGTGTGCATCGGCACGTCGGGCCCCGGCGGGACCGACATGATCACCGGCATGTACTCCGCCTCGGCGGACTCCGTCCCGATCCTGTGCATCACCGGCCAGGCGACCGTGCCCATGCTCAGCAAGGAGGAGTTCCAGGGCGTCGACATCGCCTCCGTGGCTGCGCCCGTGACGAAGATGGCCGTGACCGTCCTCGAGGCCGCCCAGATCCCCGGCACCTTCGCCAAGGCCTTCCAGCTCATGCGATCCGGGCGCCGCGGCCCGGTCCTCATCGACCTGCCCTTCGACGTCCAGGTCGCGCGGATCGACTTCGACATCGACTGCTACGAGCCGCTCCCGGTCGCGGTCCCCACCATGTCCCGCGCCCAGGCCGACCGTGTCCTGGACATGCTCGACGCCGCGGAGCGCCCGCTGCTCATCGCCGGTGGCGGCGTCATCAACGCCGACGCCGCCGATGATCTCGTCGCCCTGGCCGAGTACCTGGACGTGCCGGTCGTCTCCACCCTCATGGGCTGGGGCGCCATCCCCGACGACCACCGGCTCGCCCAGGGGATGGTCGGCATCCAGACCTCGCAGCGCTACGCCAACGCCACCTTCCTGGAATCCGACCTGGTCATCGGTCTCGGCAACCGCTGGGCCGCCCGGCACACCGGGAACCTGGACGTCTACCGCGAGGGGCGCCGATTCGTCCACGTCGACATCGAGCCCACCCAGATCGGACGCGTCCTCGCCCCCGACCTGTGGTCCGTCTCCGACGCCGGAGCCGCCCTGCGAGTCCTGCTCCGGGCGGCCGAGGAGCGCTACTCCGGTCCCCTGGAGCGCTACGGCTCCTGGGTGGAGGCGTGCAACGAGCGCAAGCGCACCCTCCTGCGCAAGACCCACTTCGACGACGTGCCGCTCAAGCCGCAGCGCGTCTACGAGGAGATGTGCCGGGCCTTCGGACCGGAGACCCGCTACGTCACCACCATCGGCCTGTCCCAGATCGCGGCGGCGCAGATGCTGCACGTCTTCCGGCCTCGCCACTGGGTCAACGCCGGACAGGCCGGCCCGCTCGGGTGGACGATCCCCGCCGCGATCGGCGCGTGCGTCGCCGATTCGGGCACCCCCGTGGTGGCGCTGTCCGGCGACTACGACTTCCAGTTCCTCATCGAGGAGCTGGCGGTGGCCGCGCACTTCCGGATCCCCTACGTCCACGTCGTCGTCAACAACGCCTATCTGGGGCTGATCCGCCAGTCCCAGCGCAATTTCGACATGGACTACCAGGTCCAGCTCTCCTACGACAACATCAACGCCCCCGAGACCGACGGCTACGGCGTCGATCATGTCGGCGTCGTCAAGGGCCTGGGGTGCCACGCCATCCGCGCGCGCACTCCCGACGAGCTCGGCGCCGCGCTGGCGCGGGCGCGGGAGCTCGCCGAACGGGACCGCGTACCGGTCGTCGTCGAGGCCATCCTGGAGCGCGTGACGAACATCTCCATGGGTGTCACGATTGATGCCGTCACCGAGTTCGAGGAGGTCGCCGAGGACCCGGTCGCCGACGCCCCGACCGCGGTCGGGCTGAGCGCCCGGGCTCCCGTCGCGGCCCCGGTCGCCGCGGCGACCCGCTAGCGGCTCGCCGGTACCCGACGGCAGCACCGGCGTCGCCGCCCCGGGGAGGGCCCGGCCCTCCCGCTCGGGCGCGGGGTCCGGGGCCGCGACGGCCATGACGCGCCCCGGCTCCCCGTCTCGACCGCCCGATGCGGGAGCCCGGCCTCCCCGCTCCGGCCGCTCGTGAGGGGACGGTGGCGTCGGGACCGTTACTGCGCTCGCGGTCCCGCCGCCGGGGTCGCGAGGGCGGGGACGCCCGCCTGCCGCCGGTGAGGCGGCACGTCGCCGATCGCGCCTCGATGAAGAGGCGCCCGTCGTCGTCACGTTACGGGCCGGTGACGACAGCCGACCACCGCGACGGCGGTGAACGCGCCTTCCGCAGAGCCCGTGCCACCTGACAACGGTGTGAGGAGAGAAGAATGAAAGCACTGGACGTCGACCACGACGAGCTGCGCCGTGGAGACACCGAGGGGCGCCTGTTCAACGATGACCTGGCCCCGGCGAGCGCGGGCGACCGCAGCTGGAACAGCTATTCGCTGTTCTCCCTGTGGATGAATGACGCGCACAACGCCTCGAACTACACATTCGCCGCCGCCCTGTTCATCGGGACGGGGGCACTCATGGGGATGACGCCGCTCGCGATCGTCATCGGCGTGCTCATCGCCACGGTGATCATCTTCGTGGCGTGCTGCGTATCGGGGCAGATGGGCTACGAGACCGGCGCGCCCTACCCCGTCATCAGCAGGGTGACGTGGGGGATCTGGGGGGCGAACTTCCCGGCGATCGTCCGCGGCATCGTCGCCATCGCCTGGTACGGCATTCAGACGTACCTCGCCTCCATCTCCCTGGAGCTGCTCCTCATGCGGGTGTTCCCCGTCGTGCAGGGATGGGACGCCTCGTTCGTCGGGCTGAGGATGTCGGGATGGCTGGCCTTCCTGATCCTGTCGATCATCCAGCTGATCATCGTGTGGCGCGGGATGGAGGCGGTCCGGCACTTCCAGGGAGCCGCGGGTCCCACCATCTGGGTCATCATGATCGGCCTGGGCCTGTGGATGCTCTCCCAGGCCGACTGGCAGTTCCACTGGACGGTCAACGCCGACGGCGTGGTGCCGCCCATGGGGACGCAGGTTCACCAGGTGCTGGTCACCGTGGGCCTGACGGTCGGCACGCTGGCGACCCTCATGCTCAACTTCTCCGACTTCGCCCGCTACGCGCCGAGCTCGCGCTCCATGGTCATGGGCAACCTGCTCGGCCTGCCGCTGAACTGGACCGCCTTCGCCATGACGTCGGTCCTGTGCTCGGCGGCCGCCATCGAGGCCTACGGCGTCGCCATCCACGATCCGGGCGAGCTGCTGTCCCTGGTCGACAACGACATCGTCTTCTACGTGGTGAGCCTCGGGTTCATCGTGGCCACCATCGGGGTGAATATCGTCGCCAACTTCGTCTCGGCGGCCTTCGACCTGTCCAATGTCAATCCCAAGCGGATCTCCTTCCGGGTGGGCGGGATCGTCGCCGTCGTCGCCTCGATCGTGGTGACGCCGTGGAACCTCTACGGGAGTCCGGCCGCCATCACCTACTTCCTGGGCTCCCTGGGCGCGCTTCTGGGTCCCTTCTTCGGAATCCTCGTCATCGACTACTTCTACTTCAAGCGCGCGCGCATCGACCTGCGGGACCTGTACTCGCCGGGGCGCGACGGACGGTACTACTACCAGCACGGGATCAACATGAATGCGCTCATCGCCTTCATCCCGGCGGCGATCATCGCCCTGTGCATCGCGCTCGTGCCGGTGCCGCTGCTGCAGACGCTGGCCCCGTTCTCCTGGTTCATCGCGGCACCACTCGGGTCGCTGTGCTACTGGACGGTCATGCGCGTGCGCGGGGTCGAGGAGCGGCTGGTGCCCGAGCCCGTCGACGGCGGACAGGACGAGGCCGAGGCCGCGTAGATCGGACGGGTCCGGCTCGCGGCTCGTGGCGGTGGTCCGTGGCCCGCGGCAACTGTTCGCGCCGTCGGGTGCACGTGCCGCCGTCGGCGCGGACCGTTCCCTGGACCGATCTCGAGCCGGAACCGGACCGATCTCGAGCCGGAACCGGACCGATCTCGGTGCGGAACTCGACCGATCTCGAGCCGGACCCGGACCGATCTCGGTGCGGAACTCGACCGATCTCGGCGAGGGGGCGCGCTTGACCCTCACGCGGCGTGAGACGTCAGGGTGGCGCGCGTGAGGGATGCTGTGCTCATGGAGCGAACGCGGAATGGGTCATGGGGCGGAGCCGAGGAGCCCGGCGAGCTGACGGTCGGGCAGACCGCCGCGCTCGTCGGCGTCAGCGTGCGCACTCTGCACCATTGGGACGAGATCGGGCTGGTCGTCCCCTCGGCCCGCTCCTGGGCCGGCTACCGGCTCTACGGGCCCGACGACGTCGCCCGGATCCACCGGGTCCTCGTCTACCGGGAGACCGGGATGAGGCTGGCCGAGGTGGCCCGGGTCCTGGATGACCCGGGCGCGGACGCCGAGGCGCACCTGGTCCGCCAGCGCGAGCTGCTCCGGGCCCGCATCGCTCACCTGACCCGGATGCTCCGGGCGGTCGACACGATGATGGAGAGGAACAGCATGGGCGAGCACCTGACCCCGCAGCAGCAGGCAGAGATCCTGGGCGTCGGATGGAATCCCGCCTGGCAGGAGGAGGCGGAGGAGCGCTGGGGCGGCACCGACGAGTGGGCGCAGTCGGCCGCTCGCAAGGACGCGATGACCCGTGAGGACTGGGCGCGGGTCGCGAAGGAGGCGAGTGACCTCGAGGCCGATCTGGCGGCCGCTATGCGCGAGGGCGTCGAGCCCGGCGATGAGCGGGCCAATGCCCTGGCCGAGCGGCACCGCGCCAGCATCGACCAGTGGTTCGACACGACCTACTCCAAGCAGGTCCTCATCGCTCGCGGGTACGTCGCCGACCCGCGCTTCACCGCTCACTACGACAGGCTCGAGGTCGGCCTGGCGGCCTGGCTCAAGGGGATCATCGACGCCAACGCGGCCGCGCACGGAGTGGACCCGGGCGCCGCCGTCTGGCGCTGAAACCGGTGGGAGTTCCTCGCGTTCGGACCACCCGAGCCCGTCGGCGCCGCCTCACCCCACCACCGGCTGGGATGTCAGCGCCGGTCGTCGAGATCGGTCGAGTTCCGGCTCGAGATCGGTCCGGTTCCGCGTCGAGATCGGTCCGACGGCGGCGCGCTCGATCGTCGGGACCGCGAGTCGGACATTTCTGCACGAGGCTGACATTCCTGCGCGAGTCCGACGACGGCGTCGTCCGACTCGTGCAGGAAAGCCCGATTCGACGTGCTGCTTGAATGCGATCAGGGATAGTCGTCATTGAGCTGCGGAAATTCTGGGAACAAATCGTCTGTAAGGTTTCGATCGGTATGCCGGCGGGGTTGTCTCGGTTTTCGTTCTGCGGTGGAGTGGGTGGGTTAGGATGTGGTTGTTCCTGGTTCCCGGGCGAGTGCGGAGTGGGCGATGATGGTGCGTCGAGGTGCTGGCGGTGGTCGTGGTGGTGAGGTCGGTCGGGCGGCTGGGGCTGGTGGGGCTGCCGTGGCGGTCGGGTCTGCGGTTGAGGGGTCCGAGGCTGCTGCGTATGTGACCGGTGGCAAGGGCGGCGGTGCGGGGTGTCGGCGGGGGCGTCGTGCGGTGCGAGCATTCGGGGCGGTGCTGGGCGTGGTCGTCATGGTGGTCTCGAATGCGGCCATGGGATTGGTGGGATTGCTCCTGTGGACGTACCCGCTGCCCTTCTCAGTGTCGTTGCCCGAAGGCGTCGAGAAGGGCGAGATCTTGACGCTGAGCCCGCCAACGGATGCTGTGTCAGTCTCTCAGAATTCGCTCACTGTGGCTTTTGGGGATCTGCGGTCGGAGAAGCATCAGTGGGTGGGTGAGATCTACCTGGCTCGTCAGGGCAGTTCCCGGCAGGTGATCGCCTTCCATCTGGGGCAGAGCATCTACGTGGACGGTCTGGGAACTCTCACACTAACCAGTGTCAGTCCGGATATGGTGCCGCCCTGGCAAAGACCGCTGCCCGGAAGCGGCCCGCGCATCACCTTCAATCTCAATCCCGACCCGGGCGTGACCACCGGCCCCCGCCCCCACCATGGCACCGGAAGTCCCACCCCCGGCACTGAACCGGATCTGGAACCGGATCAGGAGGAAAACGGCTAGGGCGTCTTCTGGGCGATATCCGTCTGGGCGAAGTACTTCTCATACTCCTCGCGCGTGATCCTGATCCGGCCTCCGTCGCCGATATGGGTGTCGTCGGAAGTTTCGTTGTTGGCCCGCGGATTGATCAGGGTGACGTATTCGCTATCAATGCCCTCGACTGTGTATACGTGCTTCTTTGAGATTCGGTAGTCGCCACCCTGGTCGCGGTCATCGAAGATTTTGTCATTATTCGTGTCGGCATCGATGTGATCATCGCTGACCGTGCCGCCGCTCGTCGAGGCCGTGACCGGTCGCTCGTCGTTGACGGCACCCTCGATCTGCGTCCACTCCGAACCGGTGTACTTGTGATCGTCCCACCACGGCCAGCCGAACCGCCCCGAGCCGCCACGGGTATCGATGTGCTCACCTTCCTGATTGGAGATGGTCTTCATCGCGTCCCTCGAATGCTCGCCGTTGTCCAGATCCTTGTTGCCGAAGTGCTGACCGTAAGCGCGCTCGTAGATATTGATGATAGTCGGACCACCCTGGTTGCCCTTGGCGTAGTAGCGGTGACCGGGACCACGACCTCCTTGCCGTTGTCGTAGAGGGCGACCATGAAGGCGCGCTTCTCCTCATCCCATTCGACGTGGTCGCGCAGGTATTGCCGGCCCGACTCGCTCTGCGGGTAGGCCTGGAGGGTCGCCAGCAGGTAGCAGTCGCCGATCAAACGCTGGTCCACGGGGCCCCAGCCGTCAGTTCCATCGGCCTGCCTCCTGATCCGTTCGATGTCCTCCTCGCTCAACTCGGTCTTCTCGCGGGTGGGGTCCTCCTTGCCCATGAGGAAGTCCCAGAACCCCCGCCCATCGGAGGCCCGCTGACCTGTCCGACCTGCCTGAGCCCCATCGTCGGAGCCCGCGTCCCGGAGCGCGGCTGCGGCCTCGCGGGCGGCGAGGCCGACTGCGGCCCGGATATTCGTCGCGGCCCCGGCGATCCCGACCAGGACCCCCACCGCCCCGGCGACCGCCGCCGGGTCGCCCAGCGCCCCCAGCACCACGCTCCCAGCCCGACGGCGCAGGTCCTCAAGGGCCGCCTGAGCCTTCTCCAGGACATCGGCGTAGACCTCCAGCACGTTGGCGCCGGCCAGGAGGCGGCTCGACGTGCTCTCCAGGTCGCGCACCAGGCTCCGTGAGGCCTCCCGGCATGCGTCGGCGCTCCAGGTCACCGTGCGCGCGGCCGACCTCCACGAGTCCGCCAGGGCGCGCACTCCCCCGAGCGAGCCCGGCACCTCCCCGATGACCGGCCCCGCCAGGGCCTCGGCGCTCACGCTCACCGCCACGCCCCCATTCCTCCGGGGGCGCCCGTCGTCATCGACGTGACGGACCCGCCCAGGGCGCACGCGCCGTCGGCCACCTGCCCGGCCCGGGTCGCGGCCCGCGGCGCCTCATCGGTGCGTGCCGACGCGAAGGCTGCCGTGGCCGCGGCCAGCACGGGCGAGCCCAGAACATCCGCCCCCTCCCCGTCCGCATGGGCGGAGGCGGCCTCCTGACCGCAGTCGGCGGCCAGGAGGCCGCCTGCACGAACTCCTCGGGGATCACTTCTAGAGCCATCGGGGCAACCTTCACAGACCAGACGCCGCCCGGAGGGGTGGCCGGATCGGCGTCGTCGTGACTGGCAGAGAAAAAAGACCGCATTAGCCCATCTGTGACCGGCCCGACCAGTGGCCGAACAGCACATCCACAGGGGTCCGATCGGGCGCCGCACCTCGTGGGGGAGGCAGGAACCCGCATCCTGCCTCCCCCACGAGTCGTCGCACGGCCCCGCCGTACCGGGGCGTCGTACTACCGGCCCGTCGCCGCCGGAAGGGCGTCAGGCACCGTCGATCGGCGCGCCCTCCGCCAGGGTCGGCTGGAGACCGAGGGTGCCGACCAGGTGCTCGCGATAGGCCGGGGAGGCGACCTCGTCGAGTCGGGCTCGCGCCGAGGCCAGGCGGCCCTCGATGTCCAGGCGTGCGCTGACCTCCTCGTTGCCCTCGGTCGTGGCGAAGCGGGTCAGGGCCACGATCGAGGCCTCGGCCTGCTTGCGGTCGCGCTCGACCTTGGCGTCGACGCGCGCCGCGTACCAGTCGGAGGCCAGGATGTTCTCGCGCTCGAACAGGGCGCGGAACTCCGGGCTCGTCAGGTCCCAGCCCTCGCGGGAGGTGCCGTCGATCATGATCTCCAGCAGGGCCCGCAGCGGCGGCACGGCCCACTCGATGGAGCCGTCGGCCCGGTAGTGCTCGGCCACCACCTTGTGGGTGGTGACGATGATGTCCACCGAGTCGGCGAAGACCGCCTCGTCCTGCAGCTCGGGGCGCAGCATCTCCTCGGTGAAGACGACGTCGGGGTGCAGGAAGATCCGCCCGAAGAAGGCCGAGGCGAAGGACTGGTTCATGCGGTAGCCCAGGCGGGAGGCGTGAACGATGCGGCCCTCGTGCTCGAAGTCCTCGATGCGCTCCAGGAACCCGCCCTCGATGAGGTTGCGGGCGTCGCGCTCCTCGGAGCTCATGCGGGAGAAGACCTCCGGGATGAGCAGCGAGATGTCGTGCGCCACCTGGACCCTCGGGCCGATGTAGCCGGCCGAGGACAGCCAGCCGTCGTAGCCGCCGAGGGCGTAGGACAGCAGGGCCGCGTTGAGATCGTAGATGGCCGGCAGCGCGTTGAACGGCGCCTTGGTGAGCGCGCCCTCGCTGCCGGCGCCCGTCGTCGAGGGCGACTTGCCGGTCATGGAGGAGATGAACTCCATGAAGAGCTCGGGCAGTTCCATGTAGTGCAGCGGGTTGTAGGCGCACAGCGGCGGGACCCCGTCCTCGGGCGGGTTGTTGCGGCGCCCGGCGGCGACGACGTCGACGCTGTGGCGCAGCGCCTCGTCCAGGGGAACGTCCCGGAAGAGGTGGTTGGTCAGGTCCGCCAGCGCCACGTCCTTCGGGTTGGCGATGTCGGGACGCACCTGGAGGTAACGGGGGTTCTTGGTGGGGGCGCCGTTGACCAGGCGCGGGTTGGCCGTGGAGACCCAGTAGGTCTGCTCGGCGGGGTCCTCGGCCTCGGGCAGGGCGGCGGCGCGGGCCACCAGGTCCTGCATGGGCTGGGTGAAGCGGGACAGACCGGGGGCGTCGGCGGCCATCGCCCGGGCGTCGGCGGGCGTCAGCGGCTGGAAGTTGGAGATGAACAGGTCGGCCTGCGGATCGGACATGTCCGACTCGGTCTGCTTGTCATAGCCGCGCACGATCGCGTCGTCGGGCCGCTGGAAGAGCAGGGACTCGCAGTTGGTGACGAACTTGCGCGACAGCTGCGAGTCCGGGGTGGAGACCAGGCCGCCGGGGGCCACGATCGAGGCGGTGATGTCGTCCTCGGTCTGGACCTTGGCGGCCGGGGAGAAGTCCGGGCGCAGGGACAGCAGGCGCCAGGCGCCGTCGTCCTCGAAGCCCACGCGCAGCA
>ERZ772993.933-NODE-933-length-12311-cov-6.733437_pt1 | contig 12311 bp, 10 predicted proteins | sample MGYA00580670_ERZ772993 | MGnify/ENA primary metagenome ERZ772993 (study PRJEB29015, sample SAMEA2737936) | human oral metagenome | biome: human oral; feature: human-associated habitat; material: dental | place: China | collected 2136 ...
ATTTAATCAAATCAAAATGCAGGTGAGCACGCCGGCCATCGCATCGCTCCCGTAAAGCGCAGACGAGGCGCCGCGGACGATCTCCACCCGCTCGATGTTGTTCGGATCGATGAGCGAGAGCTCATTTTGCCCGCCCACATCGCCGTGGATACGTTTTCCGTCAATCAGGATCAGGATGTAGTCGTTTCCGAGGCCATTCATCTGGATATGGCTGCCCATGTCGTCCTCACCGAAGGCGAAGGAGGCCGTCAATCCCGATAAGATGTCCTCGATGCTCCGTCCGGCGAAGCTCTTGAGCGCCCGACCCGAGATAATCTCCGTCTGTACGGGGACAGACTTCAGTGTATGCTCCGTACCCGTCGCAGTGACGACTACCTCGTCGAGTGCGATGTTCTTCATTGCCTCGTTGGGGCGCCTCATCGTCGAATCTTGCGCCGAAACGGCCTGCGCTACCCAAAGCAAGGCGGTGGCAAGGGCTATCCGTCCGGCGACTTTGCAGCGTGGTGCCGATGTGATGTGATGCAAGTGTCTCCGTTTCATCCTCTAAACTTGATGGATAGACTTACGTAGACCGAGCGGCCGGGTGTCAGCGTGGCGTAGTTGAAATTGTAGGGCCTGTCGTCGGTATAATTGAAGAGGTTTTCGATGCCCACGCCCGGTTCGAGGATCACGGAACGGAGTGTGAACGTATGGCGGGTATTGAGATCCCAAACTTGGTAGGCGGGAGCGTAACCGTAGGTCTTGGAGAAGCGTTCGCTGTTGATGCGACCGTTCAGGTAGACGTTCATCGTGTATCCGCCCCATGTGCGTGTCCATTGCGCGTTGACGTTGGCGGCATTCCGGAGACTCTTGTCGATAGGCTGACCCGTTTCATCGTCTTTCGTGTCGAGGTGAGTGTATCCCGCGCCGATGCGGAAGCCTGCTCCGAGGTAGGCCTGGGCCGCCACGTTGATGCCGCGGACTTCCGCCTTGTAGACATTGTCGCGCTGCCGCACTTCCTCGTGTCCGTACTGCTTTTTAGCCTCCTCACCCGTGGCGATGGTGCGATAATCGATCATATCACGGATGCGATTGTAGAAGATGTTCGTGCTCACCGTGAAGCGGCTGTGAGCGTACTCGGCATTGAGGGAGAAATAGTCGCTCTTCTCGGGTTTGAGGTTGAGGTTGCCGATCGTAATGCGGTCCACGGCCTTGGTCGTCTCGGAGGCGTAGAGTTCCGAGAGTGTGGGAGCGCGAAATCCGGCGGCATAGGAGGCTCGGACGTTCAGACCTCCCTGGCCATACATGAGGGCGACGTTCGGCGTGGCGTAGCTCTTGAAAAATTCGTGGTAGAGGTAACGCACCCCGGCTAAGGCGCGCAGTTGGCGCGTGATTGTGATCTCGTCTTGTGCGAAGATGGCCGCGGTGTAGGCCGTTTTGTGGCTGATGTTCTCCGTGGGGCTACTGAGCATGTCGGCCAAGTACTCCACCCCGACCGATACCTTATTCCGTTCGCCCAGGTTGAAGATCCCCTTCACGTTGGCCTGCTGATTGCGCGTGCGTTTGCGCACCAACTCGTCGCCTGGCTGGGTTTTGTACGTCTTGCTTGCGTTGAGGAAGTTGTAGCGAGACGAAAAGAAGTCCGCCTGATAGTCCGCCGTGATGTAGGCGTCGGGCGAGAGGAGGTATTTGACGCCTGCGCCCCAGGAATAGGTGCGGTGCTGGAGGTCGTAATCGTACGCCGCGGGGGGCCGACGCGTGATGTTGCGGAAGTAGCCGCCTCGCAGCTGGAAGGAGAGGCGATCGGTGGCGTCGTAGGTGAATCGTTGGTTGACGTTGTCGGTGTGGAAGCCGGCGGAGGCTACCTTCTGCGTCTCCACAAGGCTATCCTTCTTGTTTCGCTCGTACGGACTGAGTTGCCAGCTCTCGGCTTGGCTGCGGCGATAGGACGTGTAGGAGCCGAATCGGCCCGTGTTGACGTCGGCCGCGAGCGACTGGGTGAAGCGTCCGTGCGAGGTGTAGCGCGTGTCGGAAGAGAGGTTGACGGCATGCTTTACGTCGTTCGTGATGATGTTCACCACGCCGCCGACCGCGTTCGTGCCGTAGAGCGCCGAGGAGGCGCCGCTGAGGATCTCAATGCGCTTGATGCGCGAGACGTCGATGCGTTCGTAGGTGTTGTCGCCACCCATCCGACGACCGTTTTCGAGGAAGACGAAGTATTTCTCCGGCAGCCCGTTCAGGCTGAGCGTCGTGCCCATACCGTTGGTCATGTTCGAGAAGGAGGGGGTCAGTTTTTGCAGGGCTTCGTCGAGCGTTGTGATGCCTGCATTGTTCAGCTCGCGCGATGTGATCACGTTCACGGGCACGGGGCTATTCTTCATCAGGTGATGCGTTCCGGTGCCCGTCACCACCACCTGCCCAAGCTGCACCATACTCTCGCGCATGCGGATCACGACGCCCGTTTCGCCGCTCCGCACCTCACGCGCTTCGGTCGTATAGTTCAGGTGCGACACGTTCAGCGTGTGCGTGCCCTCGGGCAGATTGCTGATCGTAAACTCGCCACGCGTATTGGTCACGTCGCCCGTCAGACTGTGGTCCACGCGGATGTTGGCGCCCACCACAGGCTCGTTCGTGTCTGCATTAATCACTCGTCCACTCACGCCCGTTTGTGCGCTGAGCGTCATCACCCAGCACAGCCATGCGAGGAGCATTCCTATGTACTTTTTCTTCATATATGACTATTGAATATATCCATCGTCAGTCCTCCGCCGCCCTGGCCCCGGGGCGTGCGACATCAAGCTGTGTCCTGGCAGGTTTCCTGACTTCCCCCTAAAGAGCCGATGGCCTTCCCATCGCGTGGTTGTGCACGCCGACAGTGGCATTGCGGATGGCTCTTCTTTTTGCTTTGAACCAGGGGGGTTACAGTAGCGGGCACTGTTCCGGACTCTCACCGGATTCCCTTTTCATGCAGCGCGGCGGACGCCGATCGCTGCATCACCAAAACGCGGGCAAAATTAGGCGTTGTTTCATAATTCCCATGCCGCACCCTCACATCGATTCGCGTTTACGGTCGGCCCCCGTCCGTCGGCTGGTCTCTGATCTGGAAATATGAGTAGGGCAGATTGTGTTTCTTATCAGATCGCATGAAATACAGTGCGAATCCAATTTGTTTGATACAAGATTCCCTGCAATCCGAAGCAATACAAAATGGGTTCACGTCAGATTGCACGACATACGGAGCGAATCAAATCTGTTTCACATGAGATGCCGTGCAATCCGATGCAAAACAAAATTGATTCGTTTCAGATTGCATGCCATACGGAGTAAATCAAATCTGTTTCATATGAGATGCCGTGCAATCCGATGCAAAATAAAATTGATTCACTTCAGATTGCACGACATACGGAGCAAATCAATTTTGATTCAGTTCAGATGCCGTGCAATCCGATGTAATACAAAATGGATTCACGTCAGATTGCACGACATACGGAGTGAATCAAATTTGCTTCAATACATAGGTTGTGGATAATAAGGGGAGAGGGAATGGTATGAGATGAGGTGACTTGCCATCTGACCCCATACAGTATGGCAGCAGATCGCAGTTTGCCATCAGGGGGCAGCGCGCGGAGATTTTCCGACGGATGTAGCCCGTAGTTGGGAGCGTGCGGGGTGTCGTCATTCAAGGGATTCTGTGTCTGAAAAACGCACCGCAGGGAATCCGTTCTTCGCAGGCGATTCCCTGTGTGAAAACGTTAGGAATGGGGCGTAAATGCGCCTGTTTCTGTTAAAAGTGAACTGAAAACAGGGTTGAAAGCATGTTCTACAACATGTTTTCGGGTAGTAGCTCTATCTTTGCGGCGGTTATTCAATGAAAGAGTTTATGAGAATGATTGCAGATAAGCAGTGCTTACGTGAATTGGCCATGCTGCAATATCAGGCAGAAAGGTACCGCCTGGCAGGCAACGGCTTTATGACCCAGCACCTGTATTCGCGCATCCGCAAAATACAGGAACAGCTGGCAGACAGTGACAAAAATTGAGAAGACATAGCCCTGATGAAACATGCGGGGTATAAGTGATTGTAAAAGTGGTTATCGAGAAGCAGCGGAGGGAGTAATCCTTTCCGCTGCTGTCATTTTACGGGGTTTGCGTCTCGCTGAGTTCAGACGCAAACCCCGCGTTTTTTCTGGGGGTGTCTATCGGGAGAAGTGTCGGGGGCGTGATCAGAACTCGGAGGTGAAGTGGAAACGCACGTCGGGGAAGTCCTGCTGGGCCATGGTGAGGACGTAGGCGGAGTCGGCCAGGTAGACGTCGCGGCCCTCGTGATCGGAGGCCATGTATTGGGCTTTGCGACGCATGAAGCTGTCGAGCGCAGCCTTGTCGTCGCTCTCGATCCAGCAGGCTTTGTAGAGGGGGAGCGGATCCCAGCGACACTGCGCACCGTACTCGTGCAGCAGGCGGTACTGGATGACCTCGAACTGCAATTGCCCGACGGCGCCAATGATCTTGCGGCCGTTGAAGCGGTTGGTGAAGAGTTGTGCCACGCCCTCGTCCATCAGCTGATCGATGCCTTTGTTCAGCTGCTTGGCGCGCATCGGGTCGGCGTTTTCGATGTACTTGAAAAGCTCGGGCGAGAAGCGTGGGAGGCCTTTGAAGTGGAGCAGCTCGCCCTCGGTCAGGCTGTCGCCGATCTTGAAGTTGCCCGTGTCGGGTAGGCCGACGATGTCGCCAGCGAAGGCTTCGTCGACGACCTCTTTCTTCTGGGCCATGAAGGCCGTGGGACTGCTGAAGCGCATCATCTTGTCGAGGCGGACGTGGCGATAGTTGGCGTTGCGTTCGAAGCGGCCGGAGCAGACCTTGACGAAGGCAATGCAGCTGCGGTGATTCGGGTCCATGTTCGCGTGAATCTTGAAGACGAAGCCGGTGAATGTGGGCTCTTCCGGCTGGACGAGTCGCTCGACGGTCTGTACGGGTTGGGGCGGCGGGGCGATGCGGACGAAGCAGTTGAGCAGCTCGCGGACGCCAAAGTTGTTCAGCGCGGAGCCGAAGAAGACCGGGGCGACGTCGCCACTGAGGTAGGTCTGGACGTCGAGCGGGGGATAGACGCCCTCGATCAGCTCGATGTCTTCGCGGAGCTGCGCGGCGGACGATTCGCCGATGCGGCGCTCGAGGTCGGGATCGGTGAGGTCGCTGAAGGCAACGCTCTCCGTGACCACCTGCTTGTCGGGGCGATAGAGATCCAGTTTACGCTCGTAGAGGTTGTAGACGCCTTTGAAGCGGTCGCCCATTTCGATGGGCCAGCTCAAGGGGCGGACGGTGATTTGAAGCTCGCTCTCGATCTCGTCGAGGAGGTCGAAGGGGGCTTTGCCCTCGCGGTCGAGCTTATTGACGAAGACGATGACGGGCGTCTTGCGCATGCGGCAGACTTCCATCAGTTTGCGGGTCTGTGTCTCGACACCTTTGGCGGCGTCGATGACGATGATGACGCTATCGACGGCCGTGAGGGTGCGATAGGTGTCCTCGGCGAAGTCTTGGTGGCCGGGGGTGTCGAGGATGTTGATCTTGTAGCCTTCATAATCGAAGGCCATGGCGGAGGTGGCCACGGAGATGCCGCGCTGCTTCTCGATCTCCATCCAGTCGGAGGTGGCGGTGCGGCGGATCTTGTTCGACTTCACGGCGCCGGCTACGTGGATGGCGCCGCCGAAGAGGAGGAGCTTCTCGGTGAGGGTGGTCTTGCCGGCGTCGGGGTGGCTGATGATGGCGAAGGTGCGGCGGCGGCGGATTTCGTCTTGGAGGGTCATAAGGGGAGGGGGGAGTTTGAAGTAGTCAGATGAAGTGAGTAGTAGTTAGAGGGAGGGGGCGTCCATGAAATGATGGAGGCAGCGGTCGAGGCTGTCTTGCCAGCGGGGGATGGACAGGCCGTAGACGGTGCGGATTCGGGTCTTGTCGAGGACACTGTAGGCGGGGCGCGCGGCGGGCGTGGGATAGTCCGCCGTGGAGATGGGGAGGACGGTGCACGTGGGATGGGCGACGCGGAGGATGTGGCAGGCGAAGTCGTACCAGCTGCAGGTGCCCTCGTTGGTGTAATGATAGACGCCGGGGTGGAAGGTGGGCGCGGTGAGGACGTGGAGCACGGCCTCGGCCAGGTCGCCGGCGTAGGTGGGCGAGCCGATTTGATCGTTCACGACGCGGATCTCGGGGCGCTCGGCGCCGAGGCGGAGCATGGTCTTGACGAAGTTGTTGCCGACTTCGGAGTAGAGCCACGCGGTGCGGAGGATGGCGGCGTCGGTGGGTAGGGACTCGAGCAGGACGTGCTCGCCGGCGAGCTTTGTGCGGCCGTAGACGGAGGTGGGCGACGGGGTGTCGTCCTCGCGGTAGGGGCGATGGGCGCGGCCGTCGAAGACGTAATCGGTGGAGATGTGGATGACGCGTGCGCCGACCTCGCGGGCGGCCGTGGCGAGGTGGCCGACGGCGTCGCGGTTGATCTGGAGGCAGCGTTCGGCGTCGCTCTCGGCGCGATCGACGGCGGTGTAGGCGGCGCAATTGATGATGTAGGCGTAGCGGCCGCGGCGGACAAAGTCGGCGACGGCCTTACTGTCGCAGAGGTCGAGTTCGTCGATGTCGGTCAGGGTGAAGGCGTAGTTCGGGTGGCGGTAGATGCGGCGGCGGATGGCGTCGCCCAACTGGCCGCGGGCGCCGGTGACGAGTACGGGGATCATGTCGAGTGAATGATTCATAGTGAATGATTAATGAGGGTGGGTGATGTCGTGTTCCTCCTTGTATTTCTCTGCCAGAAATGTCAGCATGAGGTTGATTTCGCGGACGGCCTCGAGCGTCTCGGGGCTGACGGGTGCGCCTTGGAGGCGGAGCAGGAGGTAGCCGTAGAGGGCGGTGAGGCAGGTCTCGATCTCGGTCATCTCGGCGCCGCCAGACTTGGCGCGGAGGCGGACGATGGAGGGTAGGGCCTTGTAATAGAGCGCGCCGTAGGTGGTCTCCTGCGGATTGCGGAGGAGGGAGAGGTGGAGGTCGTTGAGGAGGATGACGACGTTGCGGTTGATCTGCAGGTGGCCGTGCTCGACGACGCCTTCGCTGCGCATCATGTCTGTCAGATTGTCATACCACTGGGCGATGCGTTCGCGCACGTCGTCGGCCACGTCGTAACGGGCCACGAGGGTGCGGCGGATGCGGTCGCTGTCGAGGGCGTTGGCCCGGATCAGGTCTTCCACCTGCCACATATATAAAAGGTACTCGACGATGTTCTCTTGTCTCTTCTGTTCGGCTACGATCATATCTGCGGGAAAATGGGGTTTGAGGTAAAAAACGTCTCGCGAGAGGTATTTTACTTCTCACGAGAGGTTCGGAAGGTGTCGCGAGAGGTAATTTACTTCTCGCGAGAGGTTCGGAAGGTCTCGCGAGAGGTCGAGGACGTCTCGCGGCAAAACCTGTGGATGGCGGACCGTGACGAGGCCCCGACGGACGAGCTTTTTTTGCTCATGGACGAGTAAAAAAAGCTCATGCTCGAGCAAAAATCACTCGTGATCGAGCAAAAAAAGCTCGTGCTCGAGTAAAAAAAGCTCGCGGACGAGCAAAAATCACTCGTGGACGAGCAAAAATCACTCGTGGACGAGCAAAAAAAGCTGGTGCGTGAGCAAAAATCACTCATGCACCAGCAAAAATCACTCGTTGGGGAAGGCGATTCGGGGTCTGCAGCGCGCATCAGATCAGAGTTTCAGCATGCGCTTGCAGAGGTCGATCTCGTCCGGGTCGCCGGTGTGCTTGCCGGGGGAGTCGGAGAGCTTGACCACGGGCAGGAAGTTCGTTTCGCCCTTGGGCTTGACCTCGAAGAGCTTGATGACGATGTTGAGGGGCTGCACACCGACGTCGTTGGTGAGGAAGGTGCCGACGCCATAGACGTCGTGCAGGCGGCCGGCCACGTGGCCCTTGATGCGGGCGATGGCTTCGAGGTCGAGGCTGTCGCTGTAGACCACGGTCTTCTTTTTCGGGTCGATGCGGTGGCGCTCATAGTAGCTGAGGGCGCGCTCGGTGAACTCGAAGGGGTCGCCGCTGTCGCAGCGCAGGCCGTCGAAGAGCTTGGCGTATTTGGTGGAGAAGCTCTTGAAGAAGTCGGTCGAGGTGAAGGTGTCGGGCAGGGCGATGCCGAGGTAACCGTCGTAGACGTCGACCCAGTTCTCCATCGCCATCTCGTTGGCCACGCGGTAGCCGTAGTGGGCGCCGTGATACATGAACCATTCGTGGGGGTGGGTGCCCATGGGAATGAGGTCGTGGAGCATGGCCAGGTAGACGTTTGATGTGCCGTTGAGCACGCGCGGCATGCACTCCTTGAGGATGCCGATGACGCGGTCCTGCACCTCGAACGAGAAGCGCCTTCGGGTGCCGAACTCCGACAGCTCGGCGCCCAGCTCCTCGAAGCGACGCGCTTTGGCGCGTGCACGATCGTCGGCGTCGGCCGCGGGCGTGGCGCCCGTCATGCGGTAATAGAGCTCGGAGATCATGGCCATGAGGGGCACCTCCCAGAGCACGGTGCGATACCACAGTCCGCGCACTTCGACCTCCAGTCGCCCGCCTTCTTGCACCACCGTGACTTCGGCGGGGTTGAAGCGGAAGCCTTTGAGGAGGTCGAAAAAGACATTGTCGAAGTAGTAGCATCGGCGGCGCATGAAGGCCTCGGCCGTGTCCGTCAAGAAGAGCGTGCGCATAGCGTCCACCTCGCGGCGCAGGGCCTCGCCGAAGCCCTCGGGGAAGGGCGTCTCGCCACGGTTGACGAAGCGATAGACGACCTCCGCGTCGGGGAACTTCTTTTGGATGGCGTTCATGACGCTGAATTTGTACAGATCGTTGTCCGTAAAATCGCGAATGATCATGTCTGTAGTCTTTTATCGTAAGATGTCGTGCATTTCGTCGAGGTAGATCTTGTAGTCCTCGAGGCAGTGTCGGATCACCTCGTAAGCCTCCTCGCGGCCGTATTCGTTGGCTATCTCGACGTTCTTTTTCTTCTCGCCCGGCATGTCCTTATAGGTAAGGAAGTAATGCTTGAGTCGCTCCAGGACAATCTTGGGCAGGTCGCCGATGTCGTTGTATGAATCATACGTAGCGTCGTTTTGCAGCACGGCGATGATCTTGTCGTCCGCCGCGTTACCGTCCAGCATGCGCAGTCCGCCGATGGGTCGCACGGAGGCGATGATGTCGCCGTGGGCAATGTCCTTCTCGGTCAGGATACAGATATCCAGAGGGTCATGGTCGCCCATGATATTCTCTCGCTTGAGCTGGTCCATGCAGTACTTGGCGAAGCCCTCTCCGCAATAACTCTGCGGAATGAAGCCGTAGAGCGCCGGCACAACGTTCGAGTAGCGCTGCGGACGGTCGATGCAGAGGAAGCCGTTCACCTTGTTCAGCTCATACTTCACCGTGTCCGTGGGCACCATTTCAATAAAAGCCGTGATCACTTGCGGGGCCTCCTTGCCCACCTCAATGCCGTGCCACGGATGCGAGCGGTAGCGCAGCCCCATCAGTCTGGTGATGGTGTCGTTCAGTTTGTTGTACATATCTGTCGAAATAAATAGGGATAAAAAATCACTTGGATACCACTTTCATTCGTTGAGGGTGCTCCATAAATGGCGAATTGCGGCGTCGCATTCGACATTCGGGCTTCGGTCATGTGCTTTAGCACACTCCCTCGCCCTCAGTCTCTGCGTCTTGCACTTCATCCATTTATGAAACACCCCGAGGATGTGAGTCGAAATGAAATCTCACTCATCCTCGTCCTCAACGCGCGGCAAAAGTAGGCCGAATGGGAAAAGCGGAAAATGGAGGCACGAAAAACGAACGTGGAGGAGCCTACCTCAAGTAAGTTCCCCCACGTTCGCTTTTCGTTTCTCACGGCGCTTCACTTTAACACGGCATCCATATCAACAACCTCAAGCAGTCCGCCGCGTCTCCGACATTCTCGCATCGCAAGGCCTGTTCTTGAAATCTTCTCTCCCGTTTCCGGGTCGATCACCCACCGCGGCTGCGTGGGCTTCTTCTTTACGATAATCGTACGCATGACGATCTTGTTCTTTTTCAACTTACGCTTCATTGTATGACTCGCTTATGATTTACGCCGCAAAGATATGCGCGGCCTATGGCCTCGAGCCATGTCTGGAGGTGAGATGTTTATCCGCCTTTTGGCATGGCATTTGTAAAATCAACTGGCATTTTATTTCACACGAAATACCCCATCACTCCAATATAGACCCCCAACCAATGACTCTCCAAGAGCTTACCAACACCTATAAAAATCTCGTCAGGCGAATCGACAACGGCCAGATGAAGGAGGCTTTCGACCTGCTCACTCATTTCATCACCGTCACCGGCCAACACGCCTTCACCTCCCGAGTCGAGGAGCTACAGAACACATATAGATATATGTTGCACTACTACGTCGAAGGCTCCAACGACCCGACGCGTCACCGCATCCGTGCCGACATCCGTCGCCGTGCTTATGAGCTGGCCGACGCCGTCCGTCACGCAGCCTTTGGCGACATCTCACCCGCTACTTATTACTCCGTCCGTCGCTCCGTCCGCTATGCGGGCATTGGCATCACGTCCCTGTTGCGGCAGGTGGCGCTTTACGCTGAGGCCGGCGACCGTGAGCACGGCGAGCCCGCGGCCAATCGTCTCTTCGATGCGCTCTGGACGACCGAATTTATCGACACCGACACCGCGTCTGCCATACGTGAAGCGCTGTGCAGTCACTCGTTCCCCACCGACGTGAAAACGCTTCTCGTCTCTGCCCTTCTGCTCGGTTTGCAAGCGTCGTTCGATCGAGAAAAGATGCGCTTGCTCTTTGACGCCGCCACACTCTCTGACGCCGACACGGTCAACGTCAGTCTGCAAGCGCTCGTGGCCATCTGCCTCACGCTCTACACGTACAGCGATCGGCTGGAGCTCTATCCCGAGGTGCAGGAACGCCTCGAGATGCTGGCCGAGATGCCCGACTTTCGCCGCCGACTCTCCTCCGTTATTGTCCGCTTCATCCTCACCCGCGAGACGGAGAAGGTGGCCCATCGACTCAAAGACGAGATCCTGCCCGAGATCATGAAGCTGACCACACAAGGCGGCAAGGGCCCTACGACGGACTTCCTCAAGGAGATTGCTGGCGAGGAGATGAATCCCGAATGGATGGAGCGCATGGTTGGGCGGAGCGACAAGCTGTCAGCCTGGATGCGTGAATATGGCGAGCTGCAAGAGGAGGGTATCGACATGCTTCACACCACCTTCGGACCGCTCAAGCGCTTCCCCTTCTTCCACGAGACGGGCAACTGGTTCCTGCCTTTCACCCCTCGCCACACGGCCCTCCGTGACCGCAACGGCGACGGCTTCGTCGACGGTATACTGAGCTTGGCCGCCTTTATGTGCGACTCCGACAAGTATTCCTTCTGCTTCAGCATGCTCCACCTGCCTGACATGCAACGGCGCGCGCTGGGCGAGCAGCTCCGCGGCGACCTGACCCAGCTTCGCGAGCAGGAGGCCGCCGAACTGGGCGATCGCGGCAAGCACGAGGAGCGACTCATCGGCCTCTACATCCGTAACCTCTACCGTTTCTATAAGCTCCATCCCGGCCGTGGCGACTTCGACGACATCTTCAATTGCGGCCTCGACTTCCACCGCCTCCCCATCCTTCGGCCCTACCTCAGTGACGCCGAGACGCTCCTCCGCATCGCCGAGGTCTACCTCCGCAAGGGCTACCCCGACGACGCCCGACCCATCTACGAGGAGCTGCTTCAGCGAGGCGAGGGCGACAGCGAGATGCTCCACCAGAAGCTCGGCTACTGTCTCCAGTCGATCGGCGACGTGGATGGTGCCCTGCGCGAATACCTCCGCGCCGAGCTGATCAACCCCGACAGCAAATGGCTCCTCCGGCGTATCGCTGCCTGCTATCGCGCCCTCAAGCAGCCCGCCCGTGCCCTCGAGTTCCTGCTCCGCCACGAGCGGCTGGAGCCTGACAACCTGTCCGTACTGCTCCACATCGGTCACTGCTACCTGGAGCAGAAGATGTACGACGAGGCGCTGAAATACTATTTCAAGGTCGACTACCTCGACCCGACCAATGCCAAGGGAGGGCGCGGTGTGGCTTGGTGCTCATTCGTTCTTGGCAAGTACGACCAAGCGCGCACCACCTATCGCAAGCTCATCGCCGAGCAGCCGCAGCCGGAGGACTATCTCAATGCCGGCCATACGGAGTGGGCTTCGGGTCACGTCAAGGAGGCCTACGCCTACTACTTGCAAGCCGCCGCGGGGAAGGACTTCGGCTTCTTCGCCAACCTCTTCGAC
>ERZ772993.935-NODE-935-length-12291-cov-4.816198_pt1 | contig 12291 bp, 8 predicted proteins | sample MGYA00580670_ERZ772993 | MGnify/ENA primary metagenome ERZ772993 (study PRJEB29015, sample SAMEA2737936) | human oral metagenome | biome: human oral; feature: human-associated habitat; material: dental | place: China | collected 2136 ...
GCCAGCCTGCTAGTAACATCTTCATCAGCTTGGCTGACCTCCAAGCTCCCGCTCGGATGATTATGCGCCACGATGATCGAGGCCGCACGATCGGCGATGGCGTCGGCGAAGACCTCGCGCGGATGCACTAGGCTGGCGGTCAGCGTGCCGATGGTCACCACCCGCTTGGCGATCAAACGATTCGCGCCGTCCAGCGTCAGGCAGACAAAATATTCCTGCTTTTTGTCGCGAATGTCGGTTAGCAGCTCGACGGCCTTTTCCGGGCTGTCGATGATTGGTTGGTCGCTATCCAGTAAGTACCGCCGCGCCAGTTCCAAACTCGCCACAATCACCGGGATTTTCGCTTCGCCCAAGCCGACCACGCTGCGTAGATCATCATACGAAACATCACCGCCTTTTTGACGCAAGATCTTCAGCACCTCGCGTGCAATTTTACCGACATCCGCCTGTTTATTACCGCTGCCAATAATCGCCATCAACAATTCCAAGTCGCTCAACCGCGCCGTACCGTAACGCGCTAGTTTCTCGCGGGGACGGTCGTTGGGATGACGGTCAGACAGCTTCATATATAAAATTATACTATGCTAATGAAATTATTACCGCTCTATACATACTTAACTTCTAACGATATACCAAACCATCCAATAAAATGACCAGCTGCCAAACGTTACCTTTTGGTAACGGCAGGCTATCGTAAATAAACCTACTCTAATTTTATAAGGACATGGCCGAGAGGTTGGCCCTTCAGGGTTAGGCGCAGGTATCTCGTTATCAACTTGTATGGTCGCAGACTTGCCAGCGTAACCGTCAGCTTTGACGCCTGTAACCGTGACTTTTCTGCTCGTCGATACGTCTACATCGGTAATATCAAGCTGCCGCTGCTCGCCAACCGTGTAACCAAGGTTAGTATCATCTAGGCTAACTAACCAGCGCGAAGACAACTCGTCAACTGGCTGCCAATTTAGCCGAATTGTCGCCTTATTGCCATTTCGCTCAATAATTTTTGCCGAAACCTGAGGCGCTCCAGGACCAACAGGCAGATTGGGCTTTATGCCAACTTTAACAGGTGCCGATATGTTTGACACTGTGTCGTTGCTAGCGCTCATTCGCACTTGCATGATGCCATCAAACTTTTCATTATAGACATGGCTGGCAACCGGACTTGTTGTCGTTTGATCGATCTTACCATCACCATCAAAATCCCACTCGTACTTTGTGATACTACCATCAACTACGTACGAATCACCGGCATCAAAGGTAATCTTCTGTCCAACCTCCGCATAATATTCGCCAATTTTCAGTTTGGCGTTCGGACGATTCTTAATTTTAGTTAAGGCTTTACTTAGCGCAGCAATGGTGTCATTTTCACCACCGCTAACAATTACTTGGCCAGTGGTCTGGCTGGCCATATCCTCATACGAACCTTCCAGGTGTTTTTCTACAACTGGATAAATATTGACTGGATCTATCTCCAACGAACGCTTAGCCACAGCCGCCAGCGTCGAACCATCAACCTTATCTGGCTCATGATAGCCGGCATCAGTCAATAGAATGATTGCTTTTGTCGCTCCCTTCTGCCACTTCATCTCGTTCATGGCCACCATACTAGCGTGCAATGCCGCCTCCGGATCATCGTCACCACCTTCAATAGAGATATCTTCAAGCTTATCAAGCATGTCGGTAGTATCTGACTGCAAATCTGATAATTTCTTAGCAGTATATTCATCACCAGCATCACGATACACCACCAGCCCAACTCGTCCGTTCATTTCTTTGATCTTTGAGCTATAATTCCTGATGAACGTTTTCATCTGATCAATATATAGCGACATTGACCCAGTGGTGTCCAAAACAAATACCACGTCAGTCCCAGTCGTTCCCATATTGTTATTTAGCGGTTTATCGTTAATTCTTGGGTCGTTTTGAGAAGCAAGTTTGGCGGCATTTTTTAGCCTATTAGCCGCTTCGCGAGCACCGTCGTCAATCGGTCCGTTGTTGTTAGCATATTTACCATGACCCTCGACATCCCACACAAATTTTGAACTACCGCAAACGTAATCGTTAGCTAGACACCATAACCCAGTTTTTGAGTTATCTTCGCTCGGCAAAAACGGTTTTCGGGCACCAAGTGCGCCGTTGTCAACATGGCAATTAGCAATTTCGCGCCGATAAGCTGATAATTTCTCGTTACGACAAGCTGGCGGAAATATCCCTTCGCCCTCTGGCAAATATAATTTAGGATCGCCAAACAGCATGTTAAAGACTATTTTATTCTTGACGCCAGACGAGATACTTGGCAATGCTTGGCCAACTACCTGCGCACCCTGTGAAACACCACCTAGAATGAAAAATTCGTTAGGACATTTTCGATGGCGAATATCTAGATAAGTACGTAATTCTGCGACACCTTCTTTCACGCTTTTGCCGTAAGTGTTTCCCATACCACCACTAATCTTGGCGCCAATAGCATTGCCATTCCAAACATTACTGACGTCAACCGCTGGATATTGATTGCCGCCATAGCTTTCACTACCAAGCTCGTAGAAGTTTAACTTAGACTCGTCGCCAATTCTAGATAGCAGCTGATTCCTAAAACGCGAGGTTTCATTTCTGTCTTGACCAACCTTTTGACCAGATCCTCTAGCAAATATACCCGTAACTAGCGTGCATTTATTGTCAATATTCGCTGCTAAAGCATCAAAATTAGATACAAACACATTAAGAATCATAGACGCTATGAGTACGTAAATTATTGCAATTTGCTTATTCATAAAACTTCCGCTCCCACAATTTGAAGTAATCTTAAGTATTAAAGTGTATAGTTAGTTGACATTATCGACAAAACCCCCTTTCCTTACGTTTAACCCTACGTTTGTCACGTTGTCACGACGCGAAACATGTATTCTATACTGGTATCCATTTCTTTTTCCGCTAAATTCACAGACGTTAAGATTGTTATTTTTGCACCTATCGTCTACGTCTAACAGCTCATCATAACCAGCAAATTTTTTAATATCGTCATAATCTACAGATTTTTTATACTTCCACGACCTATAAACTTCTGGACAATTTCCCATCAAACATATTATTTTTGGCGTCACAACCTCACGCTCCGCCTCTTGCCAACCATCTAACGGCTTAAAACTATCCGCCACCGCCTCAATGTCCTTCGTATCACCCTGCCAAGACAACACATAAACCAACACTCCTGCTAAAGTCAGCAGGATAATAGCTGCAGATAATATCACTTTTTTGAGGTTAACCTTTTTATTACTACTCATACTATACCTCCTCGCAATTAAAAAGCGCCCAAGGGGCGCTAAAATTCAAAATAGTTGGTGTATTCACTGGTGGCGTACCATCACAGGAAATATATTTATTATAACTTAAGGTTTTTCCAATGTCTAATTAGAAACACCAAGCGTACTTTCTCGCCTACTGCAAGCCACATAAACTGCTACTGCACCAACCAATTTTGTCAGCCACGAAGTAACACTGGTACTGCTACCCTTTGAGATTTTATTATTTTCTGGATTTAGCCGGCTGTCATCGGCCCATAACGCCGCTAAGGGATGAGCAAAAGCAACCTTATGTAGTTTTTCCGCCTGGCTGCCGCTATTATCATTTAGTTGGCAATCCAGGTCATTGTCATTATTCATTTCTATTTGATCCGTATAGTCCGCAGTTGGTTGGCTGTGCAGACTGTCTACCTCGCTGCTAGCATGCTCATTCCTCAAATCAACGTATATAGTTTCATGTTCGTTTGGCTGTATAATTCTTGTTTGTTGGGTTTTTTGACGTACTGGTTTGTCGTCTTCAAAGTCCGCTTGATCAATCAATCGATTTGACGCCTCATCCGGCTTAGTCCATAGTTCAGAGGTTTGTGTCTCGTCATGTTCTTGCAGGCTGTTCGATGTCTTATCCAGTTTAGATAATAGTTCAGAATTTAAAGACCTGCTCGGTGGCAACACTGAATTTACCATCTCATCCAATTTTGGCCATCGCTCAGAGGACCAGTCAGAACGCAATTGAAGATTTATCTCAGTAGTATTTTTCGGCTCCAGGTCTTGCTCAATATCAACTTTTGGCGTTAGTTCGTTCTGTGGTAAAGTCGGCAAGTCATTATCGCTATCTATTAATACTGCCTCACGCTGCATAGACTCGTCTCTATGGTTATTAGCAAAACTTTCTTCCCGGTCAACTACAAAGATTTCATTTTCGCTAGCCCAACTAGCAGTTTCTGCAGGCAATTTTACAGCAGGAGCATTTGCCGTTTCTACCTGCTCTATCTGATTAAACACACTAGCACTATCACTGTAATGTGTATTATGATTTTTAACAACTGCTTTTTTTGACGGCGCACTTTCCTTCTCGACAAGCTTTACGGCTGAATCCTCTCCATCTGATGTATTTTGTACATCGTTTACCAATCGAGTTTCTGGCAGAGTTTTTCTGGAATAATCAACAGATTCAACCGCGGAAGGAGAGCTAATATTATCCTTTTTATCATCAGCTAACGGGTTTTGCTTATCTATCGACGGAGTTTTTTGAGACTCTAAAGACATCTCAGCTGAGACTTCAAAATCTGTTGATGAATCACTTTTAGGCTTAGTTGTAATATTTTTGGGAGTAGTTTTTTTAAGTAGATTATTATTCTCTGCGCTAATAGATTTTGACTTTGGAGATGGCCGCTCTTGCGTACCGTCTTCTCTATAGATCGCAGTAAAAGTCCCGTTGTCGGCTAAAGTATCATTAGCATCAATTAGCGTGCTTGATACTTTTTCTATCACTGGCTCTTTCTGAGAGCGAGTTGCTGCAGCAGCACTGCCAGTATCTTCTGGCTTAGGTATTTCAATCGCCTGATGAGTGTTAACTGACGAGATTCGTTCAGTTGTATTAACAGCTGACGGCACCTCCTGGTCGGCATGTTTGTTTGAACGCTGAGCTGTTTGGGTAGCACGACGTACTGTTGCTGTTCGCTGATTAATAAGCTTATCCGAGTCATCCGCTGCACGGTCTGCTGCTAGCGGTAATTCATCTTGTTTGATGTGCTCATCGGTATTATCGCTGTAGATTTGCGCAAGAGGTTCTTTCGATGCTTTAACAGCCGAACTGGAATTGGCCTCAAGATTAGCACTGCCGTCATCTGTAGCCTGAGGCAGCGCCGCAGCTGCTTCCTTTTGCTTGTTAGACAGCCGAGGAGATGGTTGAGTGTCTGATAGCGGTTGTTTTTCTTCGGGTTCGGGTTTAGGCTTAGGTTCAGGTTCAAATACGCTTGAGCTATCGTTTATTGACTGTTCTTCCTCGGCAGTTAGCAGCTGCTCTCTACTAGCATCATCATCTGGCGTAGGCTGCGCCCAGACAATCTCACCCGGCGCGTCGTCTTCTCGGAGTAATTTCTCTAGGGTGCTGAGTTGCTCCGTTGGTTGACTCTCGTTATTCTTTGCCACCATCGCCGCCTGACGCTCGGCGCACAATAGCGCAAAATCACAACCAACGCAGGCGATCGTTCCAAATTTTTCACACAAATCGGGGCCAACTGGTGTCGATATTTCTGAGCTATTGTTACTGTTTGTATCGCTCATCGTGGTGTCGAGCTTTTCTTTGCCGCCAGCCACCGCTACTAGATCAAGGCCGCTTACCGCTTCATCTGTATCAGCACCACCTGCTTCGCCAGCACCAGACGAAAAATTGTCACTCTCAACACCGCCCCTCAGCGACGCAAACACATCAAAACCATCACCGTCAATTCCTGCCGGTGATGATTCTAATGTAGTCGCCTCCCCAATCATTGCTCAAAAAATGTCTCCGTTGAAATATGTGATTCATCAACACCAGCGGCGGTTAGTTTTTGCCAAACATCGCGCACAAACGGCAAGCTGCCGCAGACCAGAAAGTGCGCATCGTCCGGCGTTTCAGTGACGATTTTCGCCACCTCAAACCGCCCATTCCGCCAGCCGTTCTTTTCCTCAACCTGCTGGCGGGTGCTAAACTTATTGACCTGGATGGATGAGACCGCCAACTCCTCCGAGAAAACCATATATTCTGGCGATTTTTGACTCAAATAGAGAAAAGTCGGCTGCTGGGCGTCCGCCAAAATACTCCAAATCGGGCTCAGCCCGCACCCCGCCGCGATGCCGACTAGCGGCCGCTCGGTCTGCGGATTGAAATCACCGTATGCCTGGCTAATGTGCAGCGTATCGCCAATGTGGCGCGAACACAAATAGCTCGAGAATTCGCCGCCAACATTTTTCACGGTAATCGACATCAATTCCTCGTGCGGGCGCGAAGAAATACTATAGGCCTTGCCTTCGCGCACCTGGCTGCCCTCAATAAACACCGTGATATATTGCCCCGCCATAAAGTCAAACGGCCGCGCAAAATACAGTGTCGTCACCTCAGGATTTTCCTGGCGCACACGCACAATTTCGACAGTTAGTGAATCACGCATTCTTCGACATACCTTTCCATTATTTTTTGAGCGGCTCTAAATTCTTCGTCAGTAAAGGTATGGTAGTTGGCAAATTTCGGGCTAATGGTGGTGCCGGTGCGAAAATGCTGCAAGGCAAATCGCTTGGCGCCTTTGACTAGCTCGCCAATCTTTTCAAAATCCGCCACCTCCAGCTGCTCACGGACGATGGTCGTTCGAAATTCATGACCGATCCCCGAGTCAATCATCAGCCGCACATTCTCCTTGATAGCCTCCAGATCAATCGGCCGCGCCGCAATCTCTACGTATTTTTCCAGCGGCCCCTTGACATCCATGGCGATGAAGTCAATCGTCCCCTCCTCAACCATACCGCGCACCATGTCTGGATGCGTGCCGTTAGTATCCAGCTTGACATCAAAACCCAGCTTTTTAATCATCCGGCAAAGCACCGGCAGATCTTCGTTGACCGTCGGCTCACCGCCAGAAATCACCACGCCGTCTAGCCGACCAACACGCGATTTCAGAAAAATCATCGCCTCCTCAACCGGGATGCTCGGCGCCAACCGCTCGGGCAGTACCAACTCCGGATTATGGCAATAGCCGCAGCGCATATTACAGCCCGAGAGAAACAGTGCTGCCGCCACGTGTCCTGGATAGTCCACCAGCGACAGCTTCTGAATCCCGCCGATCGCCACCCTAAGCTGGGACAGCGACGGCGCAAGCTCGCTGATGTTCGGCGGCATCGTCATAATGCTCCCTCATGTCAAATTCAGCTTGTTTGCCATTGTTCCACTGAGCAACCGGACGCAAGAAACCAACTACCCGCGAGTAAACCTCAGTCGCTTCGCCGCAATTCGGACACTCTGGATGCTCGCCGACGATATAGCCGTGATTGGTGCAAATCGAGAAGCTTGGCGTGAAGGTAAAGTATGGCAATTTGTAGTTTTCGCAAATTGTCTTAACCAGTTTCTTCAGCGTCTGCGGATCATCCATGCGCTCACCCAGGAAGAAGTGAATCACCGTACCGCCCGTGTATTTAGTCTGCAAATTATCCTGCAAATCCATCAGCTCGAACAAGTCGTCGGTGTAATTGACCGGCAAGTGGCTGGAGTTGGTGTAGAACGGATGCTTGACTGCCGCACCCAGGCCATTAGCAAAGTGTGCTCGATCAGGGAAGCTGGCTTTGTCGAGCCGCGCCAAGCGGTAGGTCGTACCCTCAGCTGGCGTCGCCTCCAGGTTGTAATTATTGCCCGTTTCTTTCTGGTATTCCACCAAGCGGTCGCGCATAAAGTCAAGTGTTTTCTCGGCAAACGCCTTACCCTTTTCAGTGCCAATATCAACGCCCAGCAAGTTCAATGCCGCTTCGTTGGTGCCAATCAAACCAATGGTTGAGAAGTGATTTTTCCAGTATTCATTGAAGCGCTTTTTAATATCGCGCAGGTAAAACTTGGTGTACGGATACAGGCTGATGTCCGAATCGGTCAGCTGCTCCAGCACCTTGCGTTTGGTCTCCAGGCTGTCGCGCGCCATATCCATCAGCTCGCCCAAGCCCTTGAAAAACTCTTTCTCGTTCTTTGATTTCAGCGCCAAGCGCGGTAAGTTAATCGTCACCACGCCAATTGAACCGGTCATCGGGTTGGAGCCAAACAAACCGCCGCCGCGATACTCCAGCTGGCGATTATCAATGCGCAGGCGGCAGCACATCGAGCGCGCATCCTCTGGATCCATGTCGGAATTGATGAAGTTCGAGAAGTACGGGATGCCATACTTGGCGCTAGCTTCCCAAAGATTTTCAATGACCGGATTATCCCAGTTGAAATCTTTGGTGATATTAACCGTTGGAATCGGGAAGGTAAAGACCCGGCCGTTGGCGTCGCCCTCAGACAGCACCTCCAGTAGCGCCTTATTAAGCATATTCATCTCTTCCTGATAATCGCCGTAGTTAGTATCCTGCATCTCGCCGCCGATGATCACCGGGTTGCCAGCCATGTGCTTTGGACATTCCAGATCAAGCGTAATGTTGGTAAACGGCGTCTGGAAACCAACCCGCGTTGGCACGTTGACGTTAAAGACAAATTCTTGCAGCGCTTGCTTGACCTCGTCATAGCTCAGCTTATCAGCGCGAATGAACGGCGCCAAGAGAGTATCAAAGTCAGAGAACGCCTGAGCACCAGCTGCCTCGCCCTGCAGGGTGTAGAAGAAATTGACCACTTGCCCAAGAGCTGAACGGAAATGCTTGGCCGGCTTGGAGGCAACCTTGTTTTTAACGCCGGTAAAGCCTTGGCGCAGTAAATCCATCAGATCCCAACCGACGCAGTAGACACTCAATAGGTTCAGATCGTGAATATGTAAATCGCCCTCTTTATGAGCCCGGCCGATTTTCGGCGAATAGATCTTATCCAACCAGTAGGTCTTGGTAATTTCCGCCGAAACGTAATTATTCAAACCCTGCAAACTATATCCCATGTTGGAATTTTCTTTGACTTTCCAATCCAAGTTGTTGACGTATTTATCGATCAAATCGACGTGCGCATTGGATGTAATTTCACGCAGTTTTTTATGCTGGTCGCGGTAAATGATGTAGGCTTTGGCAGTTTTCTTAAACTTGGAATCAATCAGCGTGTCTTCGACGATGTCTTGGATTTCCTCAACACCCGGCACGAGACGCGTCTGGCGAGCTTCTAACTGTTTAAGTACTTTATCAGTAAGCTTAGCAGCGGCTTTTTCGTCGAATTCGCCAGTTTCATCGCCAGCTCGAGCAATCGCTTTAGTGATCTTGGAAGCGTCAAATTTCACTTTACGGCCATCGCGCTTTTTGATTGTTTGATACATATTACCCTCCTGAATGCATCATTAAAACGCTCCGGATCTACCCCTGCGGAGCGACACTTAATCGTGTATTTGTTTTACGAAAACACCATATGTAGTGCTTACATACAAATGTACACCCAATATATAGCGCTAGTCAAGGTTTTTACATTGTATTATTTACATTTGCACAGTCAACTAGTTTAATCATATTCGCTTGGTAAATATCATCGCCCGGTGATCGCGAGTTTGCGAGTTTTTTATCCACTCCCCAGCGCAAGTCATCAGATTCAAGCCTTCAGACACACCATCAGCTGGACGCATAAAACTATTCATATCAACATCAGATAGCTTTATTATTTGTTTTTTAACCACTTGGTAGCGCAACATTTGGCCGTTGCCGCGTTCAACACTGACTGTATCGCCAACATTTAGCGACTCTAGCTTATTAAAAATTCCCCCCAAAGTCATACCAGATGCGTGGCCAATAATAATAGATGCTCCCGGCTGCCCCGGCTTGACACTGCCAGTATACCATCCTGTATCAAAGATATTGACAGGCGATTGCATTGAGCCGTCAGTATTAACGCTCATCGGCAATACTCGAGCTTTAACCCCTAGCTTCTCAATAGTAATCACTCTCGGTAAATCTGCAGCTACCTTGTATTTAGCGATGGCGTCGCCAGAAACTTTTGTTTCGTCTTTACCTTCATTGCTCCGTCGATCATTTGGGCTATCGCTGCGTGCAGCCACCGTCGCTGTATTTACAGTATCTTTTATCCGATTATTTAACAGCCAAGAGTCCACTAGTGAATATACCGAAACCAGCAAGAGAATCGACGCCGCAACACCAGATAATTTCTTGCGAAAATTACCGCTCATGATTTCTTTTAAGCGCCGCTTGGTGGAGCGTTTTTCGCCGCCCATTTGGCTAGCAGCCGTTAGTTTTTCATAAATAATAAGCAAGCGAGCTGTCCGAGCCAGCTTTCTATTAATTCTCGTATAATCTCTAGGTTTTTTGTTTTGGAGAGACTGCTCTTTTGGACTTGGCGAGGCAGGCTGCACTGCGATATCCATAATTCGCTTCATACTTGGCTGGCTAGCAGCGCCCGCTACAACATCATTCGCCAATCTGCGCCGCGGTACGACTACCCGGCCTCGTGCTTTTGGCAGTACCTCCAGACTACGAGCAACTCGTTCTCTTTGCGTCATTGCTTGCTTCATTATAGCTAACAGGCACGCCTCGCGTCAAACCGCTTACGGCGTGCCTGCCTCCAATCTTAATCGTTATAAGTCTTGGTTATTTCTTGCCAAAACTCTTTCGTTTTGCCATGAATAGCAGGATTGCTGCCGAAGCCACACCAACGATAGTTCCAGCCAAATTAACTGCTACATTTTCGCCGCCCGTATTTGGAGCCTTCGGACCCGTCGAATCATTCTGCGCCGTTAGTACAACATCGTTGCCATCGCCGCCGACATAGCTAATCTTGAAGGTTGCGCCATCCACAGCGAACTCTGCACCTTCGGGCAAACCATTGAATGTCCCTTGAACCGGAGCGCTACCGTTATTGTTGATAATCGTAAAGGTATCACCCTTCTTGATGGTACCGCCAGGCAGATACACTAGCTCTAATTTCGAAGAATTACCACCGTTGCTAAGCTGGACGCTCTGCGCAACAATCTGATCATAATGATCTTTGTCTAGAATTTCTGCCTTGTATACGCCAGTACCGTTCATATAGAAGTCATTCAGTACAGTAATCTTACCTGGCGAATTACCTGGAGCAACGACACCTGCCACGCTAAGACTCTTTACCGTAGCATTACCGCCGAATACACCGCCCTCATCGACATAAACATCAGAACGACTGCCGTTTAGCAAGACTGTCTCACCCTTTCTAACGCTTACCGACTCATTAGGTTTATCACCGTCCAATTTTATCAGCTTAGCTTCGTGGGCATTACCGTGCTGGCCATTCGGCGTACCGCTAGTGTTGTCCGAAGACTCAACCAGCAGAGTTCCCTCGTTGTCCTTGTGAGCAACCAGCTTGCCAGACCCGCTAAGTTTGCCGGTAATCTTCACTGTCACATTTGAAGCTAACCTATATTCAACATTGCCATTGAGTACAATGTCGCCAGATAGAACTGTTGTCACGTTTGAAGAACCGCCGCCAGAGCCCAAACAACTTATTCCATGGGAAATCATCGCGCCGTTTTCGAAAGTAATTTTACTGGAACTTGTTTCGTTATCAACGAAGCTAATATCTATTTGACCGCCACTCTTGACTGTGATATTATTAGCGCCTTCTAGCGGTACGCTAGCGTTTTCGCCAACAACTTTCTCTGGAGCATTTATATAGTAACTTATATTATTACATCCGCTATTAGCAACCTCAAAACGGTTAATCGTCGGCCTGCTAGTGAACTTGCCGTCAAATCCGTTAGATTTCAGGTTTGATAAGCCAGTTATAGCACCTGAAACGTAAATATGAGGAATTTTATCTTCATCTTTATCGCCAGCGCTAGTGTGTCCGCCGCTAAACTCAGCATCCGATGTAAATTTCAGCGTATCAATCGTATAGCTAGCACATGTCGGAGCAGCAGTAACATTGTTCATTTTTTGAGCGTCCAAGCCAGACAAAGCAACGTTCAAATCATTCTGAATCTTCTCGCTAGCTCCGTTGGCGCATGTAAATACCAGTTTAGCGCCCTCTGTTGGTACTTGGCCGTCTTTCCAGTTGCCAGCAGTTGACATTTTGTGGTCGCCAGCAGCGCCCGTCCACGTGAATGCAGTCGGCGCAGCATTGGCTGGCGCGTTAAATACCACTGCGCCAACAACAGCTGCCACTGACACAGCACTAGCCAATTTGACATAGGGAACACCCATATTGTTTTTCTCCTGTACACATTTGTGTTTTAATTTAGTTTACGCTTTTATGCTAGCATTACTTAACAATTTTTTCAAGTATTATAGTATAAAATACAACGAAAATTACACGCTTACCCTAATGTTTGCTGCAATAGTAAAACTATTTATAAAATCTATTTAAAAA
>ERZ772993.941-NODE-941-length-12240-cov-15.131966_pt1 | contig 12240 bp, 12 predicted proteins | sample MGYA00580670_ERZ772993 | MGnify/ENA primary metagenome ERZ772993 (study PRJEB29015, sample SAMEA2737936) | human oral metagenome | biome: human oral; feature: human-associated habitat; material: dental | place: China | collected 2136 ...
TCCACGCTCGTCCACGGCACGACGCTCATCGACCTGAACACGGGCGGGACCTCGAGTGCGCCCTGGGACGCGCAGAAGCCGCCGCTGCTCGCCGACGACATCATCGTCAACTGCGACTCCACCGACTCGTGCCGGGCCTGGCAGGAGGGGAGCACGGAGCCGCTGTGGAGCGCCCAGGTGTCCGGCGCGTCGCACCATATCGACAGCAATCTCCCGTCCCTCCTCCCCACGTACGTGCGGCGGGGTAACCGCTATATCGTCCTGAATATGCGGCGCATCATCAATCTCGACACCGGGAAGGAGGTCGAGCTGAACCTGCCCGCCCTCGAGGACTACTTCATCTCCGCGGCCTCCAACGGCTGGGCCGTGGCCGCAGTGACGCGCGACCACAATGACATCAGTCACGTATACGAGTTCGACATCGACGGCGGGGACTCCATCGACTCCTACGCCATCAAGGCCGGCCTCTCCAACCGCGGAACCGCCTTCATCTACAAGACCTCGCCGCGCTCGCTGTCCGATTACCGGACGCTGTGGAGGGACGGCGACTTCAGCGAGGTCCTGGCCCTCGGGCACGGAGACAGCAAGTGCACGACCTCCATCGAGGTCCTGGACGGCCTCACCTTCGACGTGCCGCGGGCGGGGACGACGGGCCCGAACGCGTCGACCGTCTCGGCATCCTCGTCGCAGCTCGGCTGCCCCGAAATCAGTGGCTTCGGCACCTCACTGGACCAACGGACGCTCCGGATCGTGGCGCAGGGCAGGGCCGACGCCAACTCCTTCCACTTCCTCTACAACCTGACCACCGGCGAGGCGGTCTCCTTCCAGGGGATCGACACCACCGGCAACAGCCAGCTCGAGCTCGTCAGGTCCGACCTGGCCCTGGGCTACGACCCGGACGACGGCGAGGTCTACGGCTTCACCCCCGCCAACTCGCGCTGACCCGCCGTCCACCGACGGTGGCCCCGCGGCGCGCCCGGGCCCTGGTGGCCAACGCGACCGGCCTGCCGGCTCGCGCGGCTGCCGGCTCGGGCGGGCATTAGAACGGCGCGACCGCGGAGGCGACGAGGTTGCTGCACGGCAGCGGAGCGCCCCGACCGAGCGCCCGGCACCACTCGTCGGTGGCGGCCACCGCGGCCCAGTTGGAGTGCAGCAGCGCCATGAGCGTGGCGTGCACCGCTCGGGCGTCCGCCTTTCCGGCGCGGTTGCGCAGGTTCACGGCGCCGACGGCGTCCGAGAGCACCTCCGTCGTCAGGCCGAGCGCCTCCCCCTGGGCCGCCGAGGCCAGGATGCAGTTGTTCGCCATGAACCCGACGAGCGTCACGGTGTCGACGCCCCGCTCGCGCAGCCACGGCTCAAGGCCGGTGCCGGCGTAGATCGATCCGTGGCGCTTGACGACGCGCTTCCATCCCGGGGCGCACCGGCCCTCGATGCGCGGGCAGAGTTCGAAGCCCCTCCCCCCGGGGTCGAAGACCGGCCCTCCGGGTCTGCCCGCGTGCTGCACGCACACCACCGGGATGCCGGCATCGGCTGCCGCGTCGAGCGCCCGCTCGATCCGATCCAGGCAGTCGCTCAGGCGCGGGAAGCGGATGCGCAGCGGGAGCCGGGCGTACTCGCGCTGCACGTCGACGAGGATCAGCGCTCTGCGAGGATCGGGCCGAGGGCCTCGTCGCGATTCGTCCCGAGAAGCGGTCACGGTGCCTCCGAAGCTGCGGCGCGCATCGGCGCGGTTATACGGTGTCTCATCCAGGGTGCCCGGGGGCTCCAGCGCCCGCCAGTGGCGCATATGCTGTTCTTCGATGGTTTCACGCCAAGGAGGCGGCGGCACATCGACGTCGCATCGGCATCGGCGGCGCACACGTGGGAGGTCATATGCGGATCGCCGTCTACGCATTCGACGGCGTCACCATGTTCCACCTGTCGATCCCCCAGATGGTCTTCGGCACCGTGAGCCGGCTGGGTCTGGCGGACTGGCGGGTCTCGCTGTTCACCACCGGCTCCGAGTCGGTGAGGCCCGTCGAGGATCCCGCCGACTCCACGGCCTCGGCGCCCTCACCGACCACCGCCCCCATCCCCTCGCCGACCACCACCTCCATCCGCACCTCGGAGGGCTACATCCTCAGCGGACTGGGCGGTCCGGAGTCGGCGCAGGAGGCCGACGTCGTCGTGGTCCCCGCCTGGTTCGCCGACGGTCGCGCGGCAGAGGACTCACTGCGCTCGCTGCTGAAGGAGGCTCACGACCGGGGAGCGAGCGTCGTCGGCCTGTGCCTGGGCGCGATCCCGCTCGCCGAGGCCGGCCTCATCGGCGGACGTCGGGCGACGACGCACTGGCGGGCCTTCGAGCCGCTGGCGCGCGAGCACCCGGAGATGCGGCTCGACGAGTCGGTCCTGTACGTGGACCACGGCGACGTGCTGACCTCGGCCGGTGCGGCGTCGGGCCTGGACGCCTGCCTTCATCTGGTGCGCGCGCGGCTGGGGTCGCAGGCGGCCAACGAGGTCGCGCGCCAGCTCGTCATCGCGCCGCACCGCGAGGGCGGACAGGCGCAGTACGTCGAGCGGCCGATGCCGCGGCACCCCGACGACGACGCCATCGGCCGCACCATGGCCTGGGCGCTGGAGCGCCTGGCCGAGCCGCTGACGGTGAAGCGGCTGGCCTCGGCCGCGCACATGAGCACGCGCTCCTTCATCCGCGCCTTCCGAGAGGCGACGGGAACCGCGCCGGCGGCCTGGGTGCGCGCCCAGCGCGTGCGCGAGGCGCAGCGCCTCCTGGAGAGCACGGGGCTGGCGATCGAGCAGGTGGCCGCGGCCTGCGGCTTCGGCAGTGCCGTGACGATGCGGCAGGTCTTCGGGCGGGTGCTGAGCACGACGCCGTCGGCCTACCGACGCCGGTTCCGCACCGCGTCCCCGCGCTCCCCCTCGCCGAGCCGGGCGAGTCCCGCGCAGCCCCGCAGAAATACCGCCCGGACGCGCGACAACTGACCGGCGCGGCGGACGACGCGCAGAGCCCCGCGCACGCGGAGCCACCATCGGAGTCGGCGCTGGCCGCCAACCCTCCGGTATGATTCTGGTATGACTCAGAAGATCGCGGTGAGCCTTCCGGACGAGCAGGTCGTCTCCATTCGCCGTGCAGTCGAACAGGGCAGGGCGCCGTCGGTATCGGGCTTCATCAGCGCGGCGGTTGCTCATGCGCAGCAGGAGGACCGCCTCGCACAGCTGCTGGACGAACTCGACCGGGAACTCGGCCCCGTCAGCGACGCCGACCTGACGTGGGCGGACAAGGCACTGGGTCTGGCATGACCGCCGCCAGCGGGAAGAGCGCGAAGGGCCTGACCCTGGACACCGGCGCGCTGCTCGCGCTTGAGCGCGGGAGCCCACGGGTTCGCGCTCTTCTTCGGCGGGCCTTGGAGGCCGGCCTGCCCCTGAGCGTGCCGGCCGGCGTCGTGGCGCAAGCCTGGCGGGGCGGCCCGCGGCAGGCCCGAGTCGCACGGCTGCTCGCGGATCCCGATGTGAGGGTCGTGCCGCTGGATGACATGACGGCGAGGGCCGTCGGCCTGCTGTGCGGACGAAGCGGCCACCGGGACATCGTCGACGTCCACGTCGTCCTGGCGGCGCAGGAGCAGAGGCACACCGTTGTGACCTCCGACCCTGAGGACCTGCGCGCCGTTCACCCGGGCCTCCCGCTGATCGAGGTGTAGACAAGCACCGCCGCGGCCCGGGATCTGGGCGTCCGTGGGGCACCCGGGCCCGGCCCGCATCAGCACGGGAGTCGGCCCGGGGGCGTCGCGGGTCCGGTCCCGAACCCCGCCGCCCCCGACCCGCCCCGGCCGGATCCGCGAGCACGTCACTCAACCCGCGAGCACGTCTGCTAGAGGTACGTTCTCGCGGGTTGAGTGACGATCTCACGGGTTACCCGACGATCTCGCGGACCCGACCTGGAGCGGGACTGGCCGGGGCGGGGCGACGTCGGCCGGGGCGAGCCACCACGGGCCGGGGCGGGGCGACGTCGACCGGGGCGAGCCACCACGGGCCCGGACGGCGCCCCGCCCGTGAGCGGGGAGTCCGCTCAGAAGGCCGGGATGACCGAGCCGTCGGTCCAGGTCTGCTCGATGTAGGCCTTGAGCTCGGGGGAGTTCATGAGCCCGGCGAGCTTGACGAGGTGCTCGTTGTCCTTGTCGGCCGTGCGCACCACCAGCTCGTTGGCGTAGGGGCTGTGCTCGCCCGGCTCGAGGACCAGGGCGTCCCGGCTGGGCACCAGACCGGCCTGGAGGGCGTAGTTGCCGTTGATGACGGCGAGCTCGGCGTCGGCCATCGAGGCGGCCACCTGGGCGCCGTCGACCGTGACGAGCTTGAGGTTCTTCGGGTTGGCGGTGACGTCGAGGTCCGAGGGGATCTCGACGGAGGGGTCGAGGGTGATGAGGCCGGCGGTCTGAAGGAGCTTGAGCCCGCGGGCGGTGTTGGCCGGGTCGGAGTTGAGCACGACGGTGCCGCCGCTGGCCGCCTGGTCGACCGAGGTGTAGCCCTTGGAGGTGTAGATGCCCATGGGCTCGATGTGGACGTCGGCGATCGAGACGAAGTCGTAGCCCTTCTCCTCGATCTGCTGCTTGAGGAAGTTCGGCGTCTGGTAGAAGTTCGCCGCCAGGGACCCGTCGTCGAGGGAGGTGTTCGGCGTCTGGTAGTCGTCGATCTCCTTGATGTCGAGGCTGAGGCCGGCGCCGGCGGCGAGGTTGTCCTGGACCCACTGGAGGATGGTGACGTGCGGCTGCGGGGTGGCGCCGATGGTGATGGTGGCGACGCCGTCCTTGACCTCGATGCCCTTGACGGAGCCGTCCGCGGAGCCCTTGGAGCCGCAGGCGGTCAGGGCGAGGGCGACGGCGGAGACGAGCGAGCCGGCGAGGACGGAACGACGGGTGATGGAGGGGCGGATGGAGCGGGGCATGGTGATTCCTTCTTCTTTCGGGCCGGTGCGGCCCTGGGCGGGGCTCCCGGAGGAGCGCGGTCTGAAGTGGCGGAGCGGTGCGCACCAATGGGTCTGGTGACGGCCCGAGTCGCGGCGGGACCGGTGACGGCCGGGGCCGCGGCGGCCCAGGTGACATTCCCGGGGCGGGTGCGCCGAGCCTGCGCCTGCGCGGCGGCGCCGCGGGCGGGGACTCCGGCTGGTCGGGGCTCGGCTCTCGCCGTCAGCGGTGGTCGACCAGCCGGCTGAGCATGTCGCCCATGACCTGGATGGCGCCGACGATGAGAACGATGAGGACGACGACGATGACCATGACGTCGGTGTCGTTGCGCCGGTAGCCGTGCTGGATGGCGAGATCGCCCAGGCCCCCGCCGCCGACCGTGCCGGCCATGGCCGTGTAGCCCAGGAGGGTGATGATGGTGACCGTGGCGGACTGGATGAGGGTCGGCAGGGCCTCGCGCACGAGGACGCCCCAGGTGATCTGGGTCCCCGAGGCGCCCATCATGAGGGCGGCCTCGACCTTGCCGTGGTCGACGTCGTTGATGGCGGTCTCGACCAGGCGGGCGTAGAAGGGGATGGCGCCGATCGTCAGGGGCACGCAGGCGGCCCCCCAGCCCAGGGAGGTCCCCACGAGGATGCGGGTCAGCGGGATGAGCGCCACCATGAGGATGATGAAGGGCATGGAGCGGCCGATGTTGACCACCTGCGAGAGGACCTCGTAGACGACGCGGTTGCGGTGCTGCCCGCGCGCGCCGGTGGTGACCAGGGCCAGGCCCAGGAAGAGGCCGACGACGATCGTGATGAGGCCGGACACGAGCAGCATCCCGAAGGTCTCGAGGGCGGCGGGCCCGAGCTTGCGCGTAATGGCGGGGTTGAAGAACCAGGCGCCGTCCGACTTCGCCGCCAGCAGGGCGGCGCCGGTGAACAGGGTGGCAGTGCTCATGCGCGCACCTCCGCGGTGACGCCCGCGCCGGTGAGGACCGCGACCGCGGCCTCCGCCCGGTCCGCGGGGATGGTCAGGGCGAGCCGTCCCACCTGGGCCCGCCCGAGGGTCTCGAACAGGCCGCCGGCGACGTCGGCGCCCTGCTCGGCGGCCAGGGCGAGGACCCGGGCGGCGGCGGGCTGACCGGGGCGGGCGGTCAGGGCGACGTCGATGACGGCGTCGTCGGGCCCCACCGATCCGGCGGGGACGGCGGGGGCGGGGACGAGCTCGCGGGACAGGCGGGAGGCGACGTCGGCCACGACGTCCTCGATGGGCCCGGACTCGACGACGCGGCCCGCCTCGAGCAGGCTCACGGAGTCGCACACGGCGCGCACCACGCTCATCTCGTGGGTGATGATGACGACGGTGACGCCCAGGCGGTCGCGCACGTCGCGGATGAGCTCGAGGATGGAGCGGGTGGTCTCGGGGTCGAGGGCGCTGGTGGGCTCGTCGCACAGGAGGACGGCGGGCTGGTCGGCCAGGGCGCGGGCGATGCCCACCCGCTGCTGCTGGCCGCCGGAGAGCTGGGCGGGGTAGGAGGAGCCGCGGTCGGCCAGGCCCACGAGCTCGAGCATGCGGGCCACCGTCTCGTGGCGCTCGCCCCGGGGGACGCCGGCCATGGCCAGCGGGTAGGCGATGTTCTGGGCGGCGGTGCGCTGCTCCAGGAGGTTGGCGTGCTGGAAGACCATGCCGATGGCGCGGCGGGCCTCGCGCAGCTCGCGGGCGCCCAGGGCGGTCAGGTCCTGGCCGGCCACGCGCACCTCGCCGCTCGTGGGCCGCTCCAGGGCGGTCAGGCAGCGCACGAGGGTGGACTTGCCGGCCCCGGAGGTGCCGACGACGCCGTGGACGGAGCCCGCGGGGACGTCGAGGGTGAGGCCGTCCAGGGCGCGCACCTCGCGCCCGTCGCGCAGGCGGTAGTGCTTGTGGACGTCGTGGAGCCGGATCATGGGCTCGGCGCCGGGCGGCTCGGCACCGGCGGGCTCCGGCCCGTCGTCGGCGGAGCGGGCGCCGTCGTCGTCCGTCTCGACGTCAAGGGGTCCGACGCCGGGCGGCTCGGCCCGGTCCGCTGGATCTTCGCTCACGCACTCCTCCATCGATCCTGGCGGAAGCACCCTCACCGCGAAGCGGGGGTTGCTGCAACGTCGTCGAGCCAGGTCTCTCGGCTGCTCTGGATGGTCCAGGACAACGGTAGGCGGGCGCGGGCGGGCGGGCAAACCCTCACAAGGGGAAGGGACGAACGTCACGTCCCCTCCCGGGCGGGGCGCCGGTCGGGGCGGAGGCCGCGCCCCGACCGCCCGTGCGACGGGCGCCGCCGGTGCGCGCCCCGCCCGCGGCGCCGGGCGCGCCGGACGAGGCTCCGGGCGGGACTGAGGTGCCACAATCGCCCCATGACCGCGCCGACGCCGCCGACCCGCCCCCAGCTCACCGCCGACATCCTGGGCGAGCCGTGGGTGGCCCGCCGGATCCCCGTGACCGAGTCCGACGCCGCCCCCGGGGCGGATCACGCCGTCCTGGTCCACCAGCGGGGGGCCGTCCCGGCGCCCGGCGCCGCCCCCCGCCACGACCGCGCCGTGCTCTACCTGCACGGCCGCAACGACTACTTCTTCCAGACCTGGCTGGCCGACGCCCTGCTGGAGGCCGGCTACGAGTTCTACGCCCTGGACCTGCGCACCTGCGGTCGGGCCGGGGTGGGCTACTGGTCCCCGCACGACGTGCGCGACCTGCGGGTCCACGACGAGGAGATCGGCGAGGCGCTGCGCATCATCCGCTCCGAGCACGGCCACGGCGCCGTCGTCCTCAACGGGCACTCCACGGGCGGCCTCCAGGCGGTCATCTGGGCGAAGGACCACCCCGGCGGCGTGGAGGCGATCACGCTCAACTCCCCCTGGCTGGACCTGAACTCCTCGGCGCTCGTGCGCTCCTACGGGTCGGCCTGGGTGGACCTGATCTCCCGCTGGGACCCCGAGCGGATCATCGACAACCCGGACGAGTCCAGGGCCCTGCGGGCCGCGGGACTCGAGGCCGCCGCGCGGGACCGCGCCGGGGCCGCGTCCGCCGACCCCGGGCCGATCGAGCTCGACATGTACGCCCGCGTCCTGCACCGCCGGTGGGGCGGGCCGTGGGACTGGGACCTGACCCTCAAGCCCTCCCCCTCCTTCCCGGTCCGGGCCGGCTTCATGGCGGGGATCCGGCGTCTGCAGCGCGAGGTCCACCACGGGCTGGGCATCGGGGAGCCCGTCCTGCTGTGCTGCTCGACGACGACGGTGGGCAGGGGCGCGAGCATCGAGCAGGCCCGTCACGGCGACCTCGTGCTCTCGGTGGAGCAGATGGTGGCCCGCGCCCCCTTCCTGGGCGACGACGTGACCGTGCGGCAGATCCCGGGCGGCGTGCACGACCTGGCCCTGTCGGACGCGGCGGCGCGCGAGGAGTACCTGGCGGCCCTCACCGGCTGGCTGGTCGCGCGGCTCGGCCGGGGGCCTGCGCGCGCGTGAGGGTCTGCGAGCGCTCGGCGGCCAGCTCGACGAGGGCCGGGGCCAGGGCGTCGCTCACTCGCTCGACGACCTCCAGGGTGGCGGCGAAGTCCTCCATGGTCCCGTACCAGGGGTCGGGCACGTCCAGGGCTGCGGGCGGGGGCGCGCCGCGCTCGGCCGCGAACTCGACGGCGGCGGGGTCGAACTCGCGGAACAGGCGGATGCGGCCCGCCTCCGCGCCCGGGCCGTCCCCCGGGGCCGGGCCGTCCCCCAGGCCCAGGCGGTCGGCCCGGCGCAGCAGCGCGCCGCGGTGGCGGGAGGTCATGGCGAGGATGAGGTCGCTGTCGGCCAGCTCGGCGTCGGAGATGCGGTGGGCGCGGTGGGCGGCGATGGCGCGCGACACCGCGCGGGCGACGTCGTCGGAGCCCCGGCCGTAGCCGTGGTCGGCGAGGATGCGCCGGGCGCGGCGGTCCATGGGGTTGCCGTGCTCCTCGTCGGAGACGCCGGAGGATGTCACCGCCACCCCGTCGACGCCGTCGTCGGGCACGCCCGCGGCGGTGAGGCGGTCGATGAGGACGACCCGGGCCATGGCCGAGCGGCAGATATTGCCGGTGCAGACCATGGCGATGCGGTAGGGGCCGGTGGGGCTCATCGAGGCGGGCAGGTCGGTGGCGGTGATCGCGGGTGGCACGGGAGCAGCGTCTCGCGCCCGGCGCCGCGATTTCAAGACGGGCGGGGCGCGGAGGGGCGCAGTCCCCGCTCACGGGCGGGGCGCCGCCCGGCCGGTGGCGGCCCCGCGGCGCGGTCCCCGCCCTCACGGGGGAATCGGCGCGGCATGATGGGCCCATGGCACGACCCGCCCGCTTCACCGCCGACGGCATCCTCGACGCCGCCGCCGTCGTGGCCGCGCAGCGCTGGCGCGAGGCCACCGTCGCCGACGTCGCCGCCCGGCTGGGCGCGCCGCCGGGCTCGGTCTACTACCGCTTCGCGAACAAGGACGCCCTGTTCGGGGCCCTGTGGCTGCGGGCGGTGCGCCGCTTCCACGTCGGACTGCTGGAGGCCCTCGCCCTGCCGGACCCCGGGGCCGCGGCCTGCGAGGCGGCCGCCCACGTCCCGCGGTTCTGCCGCGACAACCGGCTCGACGCCATCGCCATGACGCTGTACCGCCGGCAGGACCTGGTCGCGCGCGTCGACGGCGAGCTGCGCCGCGGCGTCGAGCACGTCAACGACGCGGTGCGAGAGGCGACGGCGGCCCTGGCCCGGGCCCGCTTCGGCCGCGCGGACCCGGACGCGCTGGCGCTGGTGGTCGTGGCGTGCCAGGAGGGCCCGTACGGGCTGGTGCGCCGCTACCTGCGCACCGACGTCGATATGCCCGCCTGGCTGGAGGACGCCATGCGCGCCTCCTGCCGGGCGATCCTCGCCCTCGGGGACGGACGCGGACCGGGCGCGCGGGAGTGAGCAGCCGGTGGCGGCCCCGGCCGCGTCACTGGTTACGCGAGGCCGGGCGCGCGCGGGGGTGAGCGCCCGCCTTCCGGGCGGCCGACTCCGTCAGGGGCGCGCGGGCGGAGCCGCCCGCGGCCCCCTCCCCCGGCAGCGGCCGGCGACGGGCGGCAGCGGCCGGCGACGGGCGGCGCCCGCGCCCCGGCTCAGTGCCCGCGGCGCCTGGCCCTGGCCCGGGTGCGCCTGCGGGCGCGAGCGGCCTCGCGCTCGGCCCGACGGTCAGCGCTCGCGGTGCGGGCGGCCTGCGCCGCCCGGGCCTCGCGCTCGGCCTTGACCGCCTGCTGCGCCGTCGTGCTCGTGCGCGGTCGGGCGGCCTCGCGCGCCGCGAGCCGCAGCGCCCGCTTCGGGTTGATCCGCCGCGGCTGCCCGGCCCGGGTCTCGCGCACCCGCGGGGCCCGCTCCACCCGCTCCAGCAGCTCGGATCCGTGGGCCAGGAGCCAGGCGTGGAGCTCGACGTCGGACGGCTCGGCCCCGAAGACGACCCGGGCCGCCCGCACCCGGCCGGCGTCGTGGCGCTCGAGCACTCCGACCCAGAACCGGCCGTCGAAAAGAACAGTGAAGATGGTTGGCATTTTGTCTCCAGGTACGCCGAGGCGGACCCGGTGACGCCGGATTCTCCACGTCGGGGGCGACGGGAGCGACGAGTGCCCCGCGGGGCGCCGCCCGGACTTCCCACCGGGCCGTGCGGTTCGCGCACCAGGAACTGACGGCTCCAGGGTAGCAGCCCGCCGAACGTCGACGCGAAGATCAGGCCGAGGAGGGGGCCGGGCCGGAAGACGACCCGTACCCGACCGGGGGCGGGGCGGCGGACTGCGAGGACGGTGCGGGCGCGGGCGCAGCGACGGGTGCGGCGGCTCCCGACGGGATTGCGGGGGCCGCCGGGACGACGGGGACGGCGGCCTGCGGGAACTGCGCGGGCGGGGCGGCGGGCGCGAACGCGCCTCCGGCTAACCCGGGCGCCCCGCCCATCACCGGTGCGGGCGCCGCGGCCATCACCGTGTACACCCGCCCGTCCGCGCCCAGGACCTGCTGCGGAGCGGCGACCGGGGCGGGGGCCGCGACCATCACGGGGCCGCCGACATTGACTCCGGGAGCCGGCATCCCCGCGACGGGAGTCGGAACTCCCGCGAACCACTGCCCCACCGACGGCGCCCCGGCCATGAGCGCGAAGACGAGGACAATGACTCCGACTATGATGCCGGGCACCATGACGGCGGGGTAGAAACGATGATAGACATCATTCACGAGCCAGACATAATTCAGGGCGACGGCCGCGGCCCAGAAAATCGCCTGACCGGCGAGCAGACCGGCGTAGGCGCCGCGGGAGCGCCTGGGTCGCAGCACCACGATCGCCCCGATGCCCAGAATCAGGGAGATGGCGTCACAGGCGTAGACCGCCATCATCATCGGGGGGATGTCCGTCTCCATGACGCCCCTTCCGAAGAGCGGGTACCCCATGAGGGCGTGGATGCCGTTGAAGAGACTGATGACGGTGGACACCATGCAGTACGCCAGGGCAGCCTCGGACAGCTGGAGCGGCTTGGACGGCGCTCCCGCACCCCCGGGCCCGCCGAGCAGGTTCATGATGAAGGCGCCGAATAGTACGACGGCGGTGAGCGTCGCGAAAAGGACCACCGCGGCGAATTCTGTTTCGCCGTCCACGGACATATAATCGTTCTGCGTGACATTAATCGCATGCATCGTGGCATGAGGGACGAAGAATAGCAGCGCGACCGCGGAGCCCGCCGCCGCCCGGTGCCGCAGGCACAGGGCGAGTCCCACGATGATGAACCAGATGCCCCCGAAGAGGAATTCCATTATGAAACGGGCAAGGGCGCCGTCGCCGAAAAGTGGCTGGTAGGGGCTCTGGATGTACAGCGCTATGAAGTTCATCAGGGCCAGGCCGGCGAGGACGGCGGCCATGGCCTCCGCACCGGAGCCCCGCCTCGCCGGGGCGGCGCCCCCGCTCGGCGGCCAGCCCGGCGCGGTCGGGGGCGGGTTGTAGACGGGCGGCGTGGAGAAGTTCCCCGGTGAGACAGTCACGGCATTCATGATCGCAGTACTCCCCACGACCCACAAGAGCAGTACTCCCCATGGCCGACGAGTAGCGGCGCTCCCCGGCGCGCCGTCCGGGCGGCGCTGCCCGCCGTTGCCGATGGGCGGCGTCAGCCCCCGTCCCCCGGCGCGCCGCCCGCGCCGGTCCCCGGGCCGGGGCCGCGGTCGGGCCCGCGGACTCGGCCCGAGGCTCAGGCGTCCCAGAAGTGCTCCACGTCGACGGCGCCGCCGCCCGCCTCGAAGTCCTCCCGCACGGCCCGGCGCAGATCGGCGTCGTG
>ERZ772993.945-NODE-945-length-12209-cov-6.154188_pt1 | contig 12209 bp, 10 predicted proteins | sample MGYA00580670_ERZ772993 | MGnify/ENA primary metagenome ERZ772993 (study PRJEB29015, sample SAMEA2737936) | human oral metagenome | biome: human oral; feature: human-associated habitat; material: dental | place: China | collected 2136 ...
AACCATAATTCAAGTTTTTCACTGCCGTCCACAAAACCTATAGCAGTCCACACCCTCTGAACCCGCCAGGTCATGCCTGTGCTCGAAACGCACCAAACACAGACCGCGTCAACCCGGCCGGGTGCTGCGCACCCGATCTTGTTTGTGGGGAACGGTGCAGCATTGCGGTAACCACCCCGAGGATGCGAATAACCACAGGACACCTGGGGCACCGGGGAGGTGTGGCCCGAACACTCCGGGAACCCATAGACGCCTCAGCAGCAGCGGATCCTGGAGGCTTATTCATGGGCGACGCATCAGCCAGCGAAATCCCTAGCCAGAGCACAGCTGAGGATGACTGTGAATAAACCTCCTGGAAGAGAAGCGCAGCCATCCGGAATCGATGTGATGATCCTCGCCCCACCCGTCGGGCAAGAAGAAACACCCGAAGGGTTTGTGTGATGTCTTTGATCGACCACAACCGACACCACACCCAGATGCGGGGCGGGACGGGGTTCCCGTGACCTCGGTGTCACGGTTCCAAAAGATGCACCCGTCATGCCGCACTCACCCCGACAACCGACACGATAAGATGCGTGTCTTCGCCTCATCCCCGCTCCCCCGCAGGGGACGGGAAACCCGATCGAGGACACAAGCGGACTGAACCCGTGAATACCCTTTGACCCGAAGAGCACCCGGATCACCACACACCCAGCCCCCCACCAACAGGCGCCATCACCGAAGAACTTGGGTGAACGCCCCAGAGAGCAGCCCCGGGAATGGCCCAACCCCACACGAAGCACACGAACGCCTACCCGCTGCTTCCACCACTTGACGCCAAGGAGACTTACTCCGAGTCCGACCAGCAGCTCCGAGCCAAAACAGCGTCGCCGAGCACGGATACCTCGCCTCGGTAATGACCAGACCCGTGACTGCGGTCACAACTATATCGTGACCAAGGAGAGGTGTAGCAGCGAGTCCTGCGCTGTAGCATGGAATCATTAAGCACTTGGTGAGCACGGCCTCAAGGACCTCGCCGCGATGGCGGCCACAACAAGAGTGTTGTTCGTTGAGGAATTGCTCATGGTGTGTGTGACAACAGAAATACTTCAGTACAAATTTGCATATCAAGAAAGGAGAGTCAATGCCTCTCGACATTCGATACCTTCAGTATTGTCAGCCCGACAATCCTTTCTACGCACCTCCGACTGCTCCCAAACACACACAAAATTTTGATGTATCTCCCTTGGCCGCCCCCGGATGGGAAACTAAAGAGATGCATCCATGGACGAGCTGGTTTCCCAGCAAGTGGTCGCCTCCTAGGCAAGGTTGGAAGATTCATGTCTCCGCAACACCACGCAACGCGGAATTCATATTGGTAGTTGCCGCCAAATATTGTTTCCAGTCGCAATTACCATTCAAGCATCTCGCATCGCTTGAAGATCTAGTTGCTCAGAGCGGAAAGTATGCGGACCGCGCCAGTGCCGGAAAATTTATCACTGTGTATCCTAGTTCTGACGAACAATTCACTATCGCTCTTGGCGGACTCGATGATCTTCTTGCTGGAGAAGAAGGTCCATATATCCTATCGGATAGACGCTGGATGTCGGGCCCCGTCTACTTCAGATATGGGGCGTTCGTTCCACCATCGAAGGGTGCTGACTATGTCTCGACATTAATTGACCCTGACGGCAATGAAGTCGAAGACCCGCGTCGCCCAGTGTACACGCCTCCAGCATGGGCCAAGTTACCAACAGCAGTATCGACCGCGATCGGCGATGATGACGTCGACTTCAAATTCAAGATGCTTTCAGCACTCCACTTCTCCAACGCTGGGGGTGTATATTTGGCTGAAACGTTGACGAACGATTTCGCTCCGATCGGCACGATTGTGGTGTTGAAGGAAGCTCGCCCATATGCGGGTCTGGACGCCAACGGTGCAGACGCCTTGATTCGACTCACACATGAGGAGAAGGTGTTGAAGAGTCTGCAGGAGCTTAAATGCATACCGAAGCTATACGGATCTTTCACCGCCTGGGAACACCGTTATCTCGTGATGGAATATATTAAAGGGCATGATTTGACGCGCGAATGGATGGCCCGCACGCCGATACTGCGCCCTGCGCCTTGGAGCCTGAGTGATTCGTCCTACTTGCACTGGCTGGCTTCCACGGTCAGCCTCCTTGAAGAGGCTCTCGATTCTGTTCATAAAGCGGGTTGGCTACTCGGCGACATTCATCCCAAGAATGTCATAATGCGCGATGGAACTCAACCATGTTTCGTCGATTTCGAATTCGCTCACCATATGGATTCAAGCTGGCGATGCACACAAGGGGCTCCTGGATATGAACCTGCCGCTGGCCTCAAAGGTCCGGCAGCGGATAAATGGTCGTTGGGGATGCTGGGACTTAACCTAATCTATCCGCAGGCAGCAATCGCCGATCAAGGTAATGTGTGGAAGGTCGAACAACTACTGCGGCATGGGTCGCGCGAACTCGGCATCTCAAAGTCTGTGAACAACTCTATTCGTTCACAGACGATTGATACCCTGTCTACAAAAGAGAAACTAAGCATAGATGAACGTATCGATAAGTTCGACAGTCTGACGGATTCCCAGTTGCGAGATGAAATTCTTCGCGGTGTGCAAGGGTTGGTCGATTGGAAGTCTGTCGGTCCACTTGTTCCTGGCGATATTGCAGTGTTTGCTTCAGATGGGGCGGAAAACCAAGCTGGCTATCCATACGGCGCAGCAGGGGTAATTGATCAACTAAGATTCGCTCCCACGACGATCGATATGCGTGCTGCCGACCTCTGGCTCGCAAAGCGAGTTGGAAGCGTTCAATCACGAGGTTTTAAAGGCCTCGATGGCATCGAGTACGTTGCACGTCACGCCAACCTTACTCAGACGCAAGATGCGCTCAATGAAGTATCAGGTGCTATCCCTGTCAATCCAACGCTATGGTCCGGATGGGCTGGCGTAGGACTCTGCGCACTAGACTCTGGCGGCGATCCCCTGGAGGCAGCTCACCACCTGAGGCTACTTCTAGACGAAGGAGTACAGGGCGAATCTGTCGGTCTATTGAATGGCTGGTGCGCGGCAGCAATCCTTTTCACTAAGTTGTACGAAATCACCGAAGATAGCAAGTATATTTCACTTGCCATTCGCGCAATTAGCAGCGACATCGCTCGATGTACGATGACGAAGAACGGCACCCTCGAATACGACGAGGGGTGGCGGACTCTGCCATATCTCGGCATTGGCTCTTTAGGGCCTGGATTGGCGATACTTGAGCTACAACGCGTCACTGATGCACATGAATTCGCTGATTCTTTGGTCGCGATCGACGCCGCCGCCACGTACTACCAGTGTGCACACGCATCTTTCGCATATGGTCTCGCTGGATTCCTCATCTACCTCCACCGCAGAATTCAACGCTGGCCAAGCACCGTTCTCGACGAAACTCTCTCCTCACATTTGCGTTCTTTGCGCCTACACGCCGTCGTCGATGAATCCGGTGTGTTTTTCAGGGGAAATCAGAACTTGCGTCTCTCGGCAGATTATCTTACTGGAGCCAGCGGCGTATTTGCGGCGCTCCATGAGGTACTGGACGAAAGTCGCACGCTCCCGTTCGGACTTTGAGAACGGGATACCTGAACAGGACAGGAAGGAGGTGAACAGCCATGAATCAAATTCTCGAGTTTCAGACCATCGAAGGTGAAGTTGACACTCACGATGCTGCACGCATAAGCACCTTCAGCATCTGGGCGCCGTGCCCGGGTTGGCCAAGCACGATCACGTGGGGTAACTGCTGATTGCCCCTCTTCAACAAGCGGTGGCCGTGGTATTGGAATCTACCAAAGCCGTTCCGGAGCCACGGCCACCTGCTTTAATCACAACCACATCCAAGAAAGCGGAAGGAAGCTCTCTTGCAGACCACGCTCAGCGCTCACGGTCTCCAGCGCGTCGTCACGACCGGACGGACAGGACTCAATATCCTGCGCGGATGTGATCTGGAGTTACAAGGAGGCGGCCTGACCTCAGTCGTGGGGCATTCGGGCTCCGGGAAGTCGTCACTGCTGATGTGTCTAAGCGGCTTGGACGAACCAACCTCGGGCATGGTGATGATCAACGGGCGTGACATTTATCGACAGTCCCCAGGCAAACGCGCGAATATGCTTCGTTCTGAGATTGGATTCGTATTCCAGCAGTACAATTTAGTGCCCTTTCTAACCGTTGAGGAGAACATCGCACTCCCCTTCCAGCTCGACCACAAGCCAGTTCCCCACGACACGGTCCGAGCCCTCATTGAGTCGTTCGGGTTGGCTCACCGTCGCCGCGCCTCGGCCCACTCACTTTCTGGCGGTGAGCAGCAACGAACCGCCCTTTGCCGTGCGCTCGCACGCCGTCCTGGCATCGTGTTCGCGGATGAACCAACAGGCGCCCTGGACTCGCAGAGCACCCAGACCGTGCTCGGGACTCTTCGGAGAATGGCTGACGAGGGGCAGATGATCGTCATGGTCACCCATGACCTCGATGCGGCAGCCTTGGCCGACAAGATCGTGATTATGCACGACGGTCATACGGTGAAACATCTTGGTCGCAGCACCAGCCAGGAGCTACTTCGAATCATGAGCAATTTGAAAGCGTGATGCCATGCAGCGCTACGTGATCAGAATGTTCACTGACCAGTGGCGACAATGGGTGCCCGCTGTTGTCGTGATCACGGTGATGGCTACCATGATCGGGTTGTGCGTTCACCAGTTCGCCTGGACAGGTGACCCCCTGTTTCGCGCTGCGGCGAGTGCTGCGGGAGTCCCGGTGGAGGAGTTCCAGATCCTCTCGGTCACGATCTATACCGTGGTGGCCCTTGTCTCTTGGGTTGCTCTGACAGTGGTGGGGAGAGCCAGCGTCCACGCCATTCGCCGAACTCACGCTTTGTGGCTGCTGCTCGGTACATCCCCAGCCGTGGTTCTCGGTTCGACGCTTCTTCTCTTGACGGTCGTCAGCCTGTGCGGTGCAATTCTTGGAGCACTCCTCTCGACGCTGTTGAGTTTTTGGGCCCTTCCAGCATTCAACACGATGATTTCTTCAGCAGTCCAGCTGCCAACGTACACACCCACCGCTTGGGAGCCCATCGTCGTCATCGTCGTCAGCGTGCTCACTGCCTTGGGGGGCGGACTTTCCCCAGCCCGGCAGGCTTCCCGCACCCCCCCGGGTGCCGCTCTGCGGTCCCTCGATGGTCTCGACCGAAAGTCGGCCACCGTACCCCGGGTCGTGTGTGGAGTGTTCTTCTTCCTCGTTGCTTTTAGTCTGGTTATTTCTGCCGGATTTGCTGATTCGCTCGGGGTGACCACTCCCGCACCGATGTTTAATTTGGCTCTTAACGCAGGAGGTAGCTCCCTCATCGCCGTCTATCTCTTATGTCCACAGATTGCAGGTTTCATTTTTTGGGTGCTCACCGGTGTCTTCTCGCGCACGAGGCTCGTCGTTTCAGCTCTGGGCACACGTTCCGCAGCATCCCGGGTTCAGGTCAGTGCGACAACGATTGCTCCGTTGGCTGCCGGCTTGGGAAGCATTGGCTTGCTGTTGTGTTCCGTTAACTCTGTCATTGCGTTCGCTGAAATACTTCAGCCAGACGGCCAGGCGAACCGGGCCGACACGTGGATGATAGTCATCGTCATTGCCTTAATGATGCTGGCGACCAGCGCCGCTGTAGTCGCCTTGTCCGCAAGCGGTCGGGAACATGAAATTGCCCTCCTTCAAGCAGCAGGCATGCGAGGACGACAAGTTGTCGCCATGATCGCATCCGAGAGCTTCGCGATGTCGTTGGCGGCATCCATCATAGCCGCCGTTCCTGTCGCTTTTGGAGGTCTTGTCTTCGTTCTCGCATCCCAAGCAACTCTCGGCGGTGGGGCCGCAGCAGTAACGTGGCCCGTGCCGGCAATGCTAGTGGGTTTGATTGTATCGTGGGCTGCGCTTTTCATCATACTCCTCGCACCAGTACTGCAACCACTTCGCGAAGGGCCAGGCACGCAACTACGCCAGCAAGAGATCTGATATGCCGGAGGTATCCGATACCGCAGGACAACAGATCATTGCTCTCGCGCAGCGCCTGAGGGCAGTCGAGTCGTTCCGACTCCAAGCCCGGCCCACCTCAGAAACTGGTGATGATCATGCTCACACGATTCGGCTTCGAGGCCCTGATGGCTCTGAGAACATCGAGATCCTAACTCTGCGTCAGCGAGACAAGTTGCTCCTGACCGCCGACGAGTCAGCATGTGCAATAATCGGTGATTTCAATGGCGATGAAAACTACACATTGCGAATCTACACGGTAACCGAATTTGGAGTCAGACTCGTTCATCTGGAGTCACCCATATCGCCTCGCGTATATGCGTTTGGAACAGGGCTGCTTTGGATTCGACGCGACGCTGCCCGCCGACCTTACAAGGCCCTTTGGTGGGATCGTGGCTGCGATCACCCAGCACTCCTGTTTGAAGAAATCAACCGAACACACCGACTCAGCCTGCGCAGTGTCGATGACGGTACAGCAATCCTTGCGTCCAAGGGAGCTGATGCAATCAAGCACTGGATTATCACCAGTGGTGAAGATCTAATTCCGACTTGTCGCTCGTTGACTCAGGACATCCCCGATAGGGATCTCATGTTGTGGCACGGAGACATCGTCGCCCTCGATCGGGCGCAAGGACAAGTCAGGGTTGACGGGGATGACCCGTTGAGTGCTACAGCTCCCGTAGATTTCATCACCGAACATCTTCAGCGCGCGGGGGAGGAGATTGCGGTCGTCGGGAGATACCGTGGTCGCCAAGCCGTGTGGCTACCAGCACAAGGACCAGCCGCCCTGTGGACCGCACCTCCCGCAGGCATTATGCTCCCTTCAATCGATCCGGCCACCAAACGTCAGGCGTTCCTCGTTTCTTCACCGGTTCATAAACTTCAAGTCGTGTATCCTTCAAAAAACGGCAAGGTCCCTGCTGTCTCGACTGGTCGAGCCGTTGACCGCTGTCTCACAGCCAACAGCGATGACAACACGCCGATCCCAATCACGATTTTCCTGCCCCCAAATCCGGGACCACGTCCTCTCGTCGTACATGTCTATGGCGCCTACGGCATCAGCCTCGAAGGACCGTTCGATCCCTTCACCGACGATCTCCTGACCCGCGGGATCGCAGTCGCCTACTGCCATGTTCGCGGCGGCGGCGAGAACGGACCCATGTGGCATCAACAAGCGACAGGTACACGTCGACACCAATCGATCACGGATCTCCTGGCCTGCCTAGCTCTGTTTCATAACCATCCCGCGATCATCGCGGATCGCATCGCGTTGGTTGCCGCAAGTGCTGGAGGTTTCACCGCTGCCGCCGCCTGTCTCCGCCAGCCGACCTGGCTACGTGGGCTGCAGCTCGTGCATCCATTCATCGACCCTGTCGCGGCCCTTCTAGACCCCAGTTCCAACCTCACTACAACCGACTGGGCAGAATTCGGAAATCCTCATGCTGACCCACAGACGAGAAGCTGTCTCGAGTACCTCTCGCCGGCGGCAACTGTTCGGAGTCTGGATCCTCATAGCTGTCCGCTTCCACGAGCCTGGATCCGCACGGCTGAGCAAGATGCCCGGGTCGATTCAGCAGCCGTCAAACAGTTCTGTGAGCTCTACCGGGCTGCGGCCATCTCCACCGATGCCGACCACGTTGTCCACCGTGTCACCGCTGGTGGGCACGTTGAAGGCCAATCGTTCGAGCAAGCACACGAAGAAAACCTCCTCGCCCATGCTTGGTTGCTGGATCTCCTCGACTCCCCGTGTATACAGATGATTTGACTGATTGCCGTCGCGTCACGGGCTCCTGTGAACAAAGCCTCTCCTTGAGGCTTATGCACAGGCGACGCATCGACCAGCGAAACCCCTAGTCAGAGCGCACTTGAGGATAGCTGTGAATAAGCCTCCTTGATGTCACGATGCGCAGCAATAACCTGACCTGACTTGTCGCAGTTGAGGTTGGGTTTGGAGTGCTACATGTTTCGTGGACAGTGACGAAAAACAGGTTTAATCAAACACGTGAGGCATAAGCCTGTATTATGTCCGCATCAAAGGTTCAACGAAGAGTTCAAACAGCAGGTCGCGTCGGGGGGTCGTTGAGAAACCCCTGCACGGCCAAGCGAGGTGGCAAAGCCCTACAGTTCTGGTCCCGCAAACCGCGAGGACGCTGAGTGAGGCAGGTGGAAGAAAACCCATTCCGGAACCGAGGGCGAGGAAATAACAGCAGCCCAACTTGCCGAGTACAAAAAATCAAAACCAAACTGCGTGACCTGACTTGGCTCATGTTTGGTGTTTTTGGGGTTGGAGGGGGTGTTGGCTGGGGGTTTTGGTTGGTGTGGTGTGCACTGATCGGGGGTGTTCTAGCTTGTTGGGGTGAGTCCGTGTGTGAGGACGGTGAAGACCGCGTCGGGGGCGACGGTGGTTCAGGTGGTGTGGTCGTCGTCTCGTGGATCGCGGTCGATGGGTCACATCGGGTCGGCACACACGCCGGAGGATGTTGAGGTGTTGAAAGCGGTGGCGCGGCAGCGCATGATCGCTGCTGGTCAGGACGAGTTCGATTTCGGGGACGGGCGGCCACGACGGCGGGCGCTACCGATCCGGCGGTCGCGGGCGGAGCACTTGTGGAATGCTTTGTCGGTCGGGTTTGAACGGCTCGGGTTCGATACCGCCAGTGGTGGTGACGAGGTTTTCAAGCAGTTGGTGCTGGGCCGGTTGATCGAGCCGGCCAGCAAGTTGGAGACCTTGCGGGTGCTCGAAGAGATCGGGGTTCGGCCTTGCGGCTACGCGACGGTGAAGCGTCGGCTCGCCGGGTATGCCGAGCCGGCGTGGCGGCAGCAGATAACGTCCGCGTGCGCAGCGCATGTGGGGTTGGGGCCTGCCACTTTGGTGTTGTACGACGTGTCCACGCTCTACTTTGAGAGACTGATGTCGGGGACGGGTTCCGGGAACCCGGATACAGCAAACAACGCCGCTTGGAACCCCAGATCACCATCGGGTTGTTGACCGACGCGCGGGGGTTCCCGTTGATGGTGGAAGCGTTCGAGGGCAACAAGGCGGAGACGACCACGATCATCCCGTCGCTCCAGGCGTTCCAGGCCGTGCACGCCCTGCCGGAGGTGACGGTGGTGGCTGATGCGGGCATGTTGTCTGATGGGAACCTGCGGGCGTTGTCCGGGGCGGGGTTGCGGTTCATCGTGGGTCAGAAGATTCCCGAGGTCCCCTACATCGTGCGGGAGTGGCTGAAGACCCATTCCGGTCAGCAGCCCCCTGACGGGCTGATCCTGACTCAACCCTGGTCGAGGGGCCCGGCCGGGGCAGCGGTGACAGAGACGATCTACTACCAGTACCGGGCCAGCCGTGCACGCCGGACGTTGCGCGGTATCAGCGAGCAGGTCAGCAAGGCCGAACGCGTGGTCGCGGGGAAGATCCCGGTGAAACGGAACCGGTTCATCACTCTCACCGGCGCACAGAAATCGGTGAACCGGGACTTGGAGGCCAAAGCCAAAGCGCTGGCTGGCTGGAAGGGATACATCACGAACCTGGCTGACCCGAGGCCGGAGTACGTGATCGGCGCCTACCACCAGTTGTGGCAGATCGAGAAGTCGTTCCGGATGAGCAAATCCGATCTGAAAGCCCGCCCGATCCACCACCACCTGAAGGACTCGATCGAGGCCCACCTCACCATCGTGTTCGCCGCCCTCGCCGTCGCCCGCTGGTTGGAGGCCACCACCAAAGTCAGCTTGAAGACCCCGGTCAAAACACTACGCCGCTACCGAACCATCGACATCCAAGCCGGCGACGCCATCGTCACCACTGAAGACCCCATCCCCAACAACACCCAAACCTGGCTCAACGCCATCCACAACACACAGGAACAACACCAAATGAACCAAGTCAGGGCCCAACTTGCCGAGTACAAAAAATCAAAACCAAACTGCGTGAGGCCCGAACGGGGGATCGACTTCAAAGACAAAGCGGCGGCCTTCCTCCACAGCGGGAGCCCCGGCAAAGAACACGATACACGCACACCCCACCGCCAAGGAAGGCAACCACCCCGAAACCCGTGTAATGTGCCACCGTCCGGGAGGTGTCACATTCAGGCTGCTACACCCTGGCACAACAAGGGGCATGCCGGAAACCCACACAGCACCGTGAAGGACTCTACTATTTTTGTGACGCGCCCCCCTCGCGCGAGCTCTAAACAAACCCACCTGCTAGAGACAGGTCCACAAAGCCTTGGAACGCGGGTGGCGTAGCACTCCAGACCCCCAGGGGACGGTACACCGGCTCATGCAGCCAGGAAGGCCTGGAAGGGGTGTCACACCCTGCCCCAAAGCCCACAACTACCGTGCCTGCTGTCGACCTGGCAGGGCGCCCCGACCTGATCGAAAAGGAAGGCTCCACAGCAGATGCTCCAGCCCGGAAACGTGTGGGCGACATCACCCACACGTTCCTCACCCGGGAAGAATTCGCGTACCCGGCAGGCCGCGACAGGGGCCGCTCTGCCCGCAGGAAGGATTGTTGGCTACGCCCACAGCAGGGACACATGCGAACCGACCCGCCTCCACAACGCCCCGAAGAAGTGGAGGTTCGGAACTGCCAGCCCATCAAGGGTGTGACGATATTTTTCATGTCGAACCCTGGGAACACAAGTGCACGTCCGCTGACTACACCACCACCATGAACAAATATGGCATCCACTGCCTCGGCGGGAAGAACCGGTATCTGCCACGTACAGCGCCGCAGCAGATATCATTCAACGCCACCCGCAGGAAAGAACTCGCCAACCAGCAGGATCTACCACACCAGAAGAAAAGCAACCAAAGACGTGACACCACGGATTGAACACCGACTGCGACCAGACCAGGCTTCATTCCACGATCGGATACCGCACCCCGAACGAAGTCCACCAAGAATGGAAGAAAACCAAGACGGCAACCTAAACCACAATCCAAGTTTTTCACTACCATCCACAAAACCTATAGCAGTCCACGAGTTGTTTGTGTAAATGGTTGGGTTTAGTTGGTTTAGGGGAATCGTTCCGGGTAGCGGATGGCGAGTTCGTTGAGGGCTTTGGTCCAGCCCTGGACGGTGGAACCCTCCACCAGTTTCCCGGGGGCCGTGCGTTGAGCTCTGGGTGTGCCGGCCTGTTTGGCTCGTTCACAGGCCCTCATCGTCCTTGATGGTTGCGGATCGCGAGCCAGAGCAGTTTGATCACCGCGGCATCGTTGAGGGCTCTGGCCACGATCCCTGGGTGATCTTGCGCAGCTGGTAGTTCAATGACTCGATGCTGTTGGTGGTGTAGATCACCTCCCCGGGTTGCGGGACCGAAGTCCAGGAACGGGATGAACCGGAACCGGCGCGTTCGCCCCGGGTTGCTACCGCTACTGGGTACTTCCTGCCCAAGGTGCGAGTCGGCGAACGCGATCAGGGCTGCCACCGCGGCATCAGCGTCAACAGCCGTTTCAGTTGGGTGTGTCCCGTAGCGTGGTGGTAATTCCTGCGGTGATGCGACCGGGCTGGTCAGCGGTCTGGGTGGGTCACCGTGAGACCGGGAAGCTGTTGCCCGTGGTGGCCATCGTTACCGACAACGGCGGGCCGTTCCGGTCCTTTCGTTTCGAGTCGTTCATTACCGCCCACCCCGAGCTGGTCCATGTGCGCACCCGAGTGAAGACACCCGGTCAGAACGGCTCTCGTGAGCGCGGCTTCGGCACGCTGAAATACGAGCGGCTCTACCTTGACGAGATAGACGACGCGCTCGCGCTCGCCGAGCGGGCCGAGGCCTACCGGATCGAGTACAACGAACTCCGGCCTCATGAGGCCATCTCATGGAACCGGCCCAAAGAGGTGCATCCGGGACTGGCCACCCCGGACACCCCAACATTCAAAACCAAAGAAACCCTGCCAACTACTTGACGCGGGACATCGACATCCACACCCAATCGAGCACGAGACCACCTGACCCCCACCACCAAACACCGACCCCCCGCACGGCAACCACCAGAACCAGGCAAACCAACCTCCACAAAACCCGAGGCCTGACATCCCGCCTCCCGGCCACGATTGCAGCGACCCATTGTTCCTGGTAGTACCGATATGTTTTTTCTGCCTGCAATCCCGTCAGGCGACATACTGGGTTCGTGAGTGATCCCCCCGTCATCTGCCCCTGCG
>ERZ772993.949-NODE-949-length-12166-cov-16.114854_pt1 | contig 12166 bp, 8 predicted proteins | sample MGYA00580670_ERZ772993 | MGnify/ENA primary metagenome ERZ772993 (study PRJEB29015, sample SAMEA2737936) | human oral metagenome | biome: human oral; feature: human-associated habitat; material: dental | place: China | collected 2136 ...
CCTTCCACGCCAACGGCACCGTGGCCTCCACCTGGGACCAGGTCGCCGCCTTCCGCGGGGTCAGCGAGGGCGACGTCATCCGCTACGCCATCCCCAAGCGCGAGCCCCTGGCCCTGGAGCAGGAGCGCTTCCGCGACGCCGTGCGCGGGGTCGGCCACGAGCACGTCACCATGGCCGAGGGGGCGGACACCCTCGCCGTCGTCGAGGCGGTCCTGACCTCGGCGAGCGAGAACCGGGTGGTCGGGCTCTGAACCGGCCGGCCGCTCCGAGGGGCCCCCGGACGGGACTGCTCGCCCGGGGGCGCTCCGTCGTGAACTCCTCGCCCTTCCTGCGGCACGTGCTCACCCTCGTCAGCGGGACCGTGGTGGCCCAGGCCGTCGTCTTCATCATGACCATGGTCCTGGCCCGCATCTTCTCCACCGAGGACTTCGGCCAGTTCGCGCGCTACACCTCGATCGTGTCGATCATCGTCGCCGTGGCCGCCCTGCGCTACGACATGACGATCATGCTGCCCAAGAAGGAGGCCTGGGCCCTGGCCTGCGCCCGGCTGGGGATGGTGTGCATCACCGCGGTCTCCCTGGCGGCGAGTCTCGTTGCCCTCCTGCTGCGGCCGCTCGTCGCCGCGCACTGGGGGGGCGAGGTGGCGGCCTGGCTGCCGCTGATCGGCGTGACGACCTTCCTGCTGTCCTCCGTCCAGCTCTTCCAGTACTGGTACAACCGCCAGTCGGACTACCGGACCATCTCGGTCAACCGCGTCGAGCAGCAGGTCGGGCAGTCCCTCGGCCAGCTCGTCCTGGGGGCGGCGGGCATGGTCGGCGTCGGGGGGCTGCTGCTCGGGCAGACCATCGGCCAGCTGTGGGCCTTCGTCAATCTGGGGCGCAAGGCGAAGCCGCTGCGCCGGCCCCTGCCCCCCGAGGCGCCGAGTCTGCGGAGGGTCGCCCGCCGCTACCGGCGCATGCCCCTGCTCAACGGGACCAACGCCTTCGTCGACGCCGTGCGGCTCAACGGGATCAACCTGCTCGTGGGCACCTACTCGGTGGCGAGCCTGGGCCAGTTCAACATGGCGTGGCGCTGCCTGGAGGCCCCCCTCGCCCTGGTCAACGCCGCGGTGGGGCAGGTCTTCTTCCACAAGCTCGCCACGCTCCGGCCCGGGCAGATGCGCCCGCTCGTCCGCCAGGTCATCAAGCGGGTCCTGCTCATCGGCACGGCGCCCTTCGCCCTCATCTACGTCTCGGCGCCGTGGCTCTTCCCCCTGCTCTTCGGCAGCCAGTGGACCGAGTCGGGCGACTTCGCCCGGGCGCTGACGCCCTGGCTGTTCATCCTCCTGGTCACCTCGCCCCTGTCCAACCTCTTCGTCGTCACCGAGAACCAGGACTGGATGCTCGTCTTCTCGGTGGTCTACGCCGCGGTCCCCCTGGCCTGGCTGTGGCTCAGCCCCTACTCCCTGCTGACGACGACCTACGTCCTGGGCGCCATCATGTGCGTCATCCTCGTGGGCATGACCGTCATGGCGGACCTGGCCGCCCGCGGCTTCGACGCCCGCCCGCCCCGCTCGGAGGCCAACGAGGGCGAGTACGAGGCGGCCGGGGAGCGCGCGGAGGGCGCGACGGCGCAGGGCGCTGCGGACGCCCCCGGCGGGGTGGGCGCCCGGGACGAGGAGGGCTGAGGTGCATCTGGTCCTGACCCCCTCGTGGTACCCCGATCGGCGCCACCCCCACAACGGCTCCTTCTTCCGCGACCAGGCGGGCATGCTCCGGCGCGCCGGCATGCGGGTGGGCGTCATCGCCCTCACGCCGGCCTCGGCCTGGCGGGCCCGGCGCGGGCTGAGCGTCGACGTCGAGGACGGGGTCGTCGTCGTGCGCGGAGACGTCCCCCTGGTGCCCAAGGGGATCGCGCCCGGAGATCGGGCCTCGGCCCGCGCGGCGGCCGGGCGCGCCGCGGACCTTTACGACAGGACCGTCCGGGAGCTGGGCGGCGCGGACCCCGTCCCCGACGTCGTGCACGCCCACTCGGTGTTCACCGGGATCCACGTGGGCCTGCGCGCGGCCGGGCGCTGGGGCGCGGGGCTGGCGATCACCGAGCACCGGCCCAGCTCGACGGACCGCTCCAGGCTCGGCTGGAGGTATCGGGCGCTGCGCCGCGACCTGCGGCGGGCCGGGGCCCGCGCCGTCGTCTCGACGCCCTTCGCCCGGGCGCTGGAGGACTACTGGGGGGTCGGGTCCTGGGAGGTCATCGCCCTGCCCGTGAACGACGCCGTCTTCGACGTGCCCCGCCCCGAGGACCGACGGCGCGCGGGCGGCGGGGGGGACTCCGGCCCGCTCACGGTCTGCCACGTCTCCCACCTGGGCCGCAATAAGCGCCCCGAGGAGACCGTTCGGGCCGTCGCCCGCCTCGCCCGGGCGGACCGGGCGGCGGGGCGCGAGCCCACCCGCCTGCTCCTGGTGGGCGGGGAGCCCGGTGAGATCGAGCCGCTGCGGGCCCTGGCCCGGGCCGAGGGGATCGCGCAGTGCTCGACCTTCACCGGGCGCGTCCCCCACGAGGAGGTGGCCGGATTCATGGCCCGCTCGGACGTCTTCGTCCTGGCCAGCGAGGTCGAGGCCGGCGGCACCGTCCTGGCCGAGGCCCAGGCGCTCGGCCTGGCCTGCGTGGCGACCCCCACGTGGGCGGGGCGCTTCATGGTCGAGCCGGAGTGCGGCGTCGTCCTGCCCGCCGCCGCGCAGGCCGGCGGCGAGGTCCTCGTGAGCGCTCTGACGCGGGCGCTCACGCGGGTGACCGCCGCCGTGCGCGACGGCGGCTACCGGCCCGAGGCGATTCGCGCCCGGGCCCGCGAGCGCTTCGGCGAGGAGGCCTTCGTGGCCGCCAGCCGCCGTCTTTACGACGAGGCGCTGCGCGCCCGGGCTCAGTCCGCCAGGCGCGCGTAGAGGGCGTCGAGGCGCTCCACGACGGCGGCCGGCGCGTGCGCGGCCAGGCACCAGTCCCGGGCCCGCTGCGCCGTGCGCGCCGCCTCCTGCGGGTGGTTCAGCGCCCAGCGCACCCGCTCGGGCAGGGTCTGGACGGTGGAGTCGATGACCGGCGCGCCCGGCGCCCGCATGACCACCGGCCGGCCCAGGGCCATCGCCTGCAGCTCCGTCATGCCGGCGACCCCGAAGGAGTGCTGGCCCACGACCACCTGCGCGCCGGCCATGAGGTCCAGGAACGCCGGCCGCTCCATGAGCGGGTGCAGGCGCACCCCGGCCGCCGCCGCCCGGGGGGCCAGGACGCCCCAGTCGATGCCGTGGACCTCCACGCCGTCGGCCACGAGGGCCGCCGCGGCGTCGACGAGCGCCTGGCCGCCCTTGGTGTCGTCCCAGCGCGAGGAGAAGAGCACGCGGCCGGGCGCGGGCTCGCCGCCCCGCCCGGTCAGCGCCTCCGGGGACAGGGGGTTGGGCAGCCACTGGGCGTCGGGGCGCAGCGCCTCCACCGCCTCGGCCAGGTCCTGGGTGGAGTAGAGCACCGCGGCCGCACCTTTGAGGCTGCGGCGCATCAGGGCCCCCGCCGCCGGGCGGTGCAGGTCCACGCGCACGTCCGAGCCGTGCAGGTGCAGCACGTAGGGCGCCCGCGCCCCCCAGCCGTAGTAGCCGTTGGGGCCGTAGTGGATGTGCACGATGTCGGCCCCGCGCCGCGTGCGCAGCCAGCGCGCGCCGTCGGCCGCCCGTCTGAGTGCGGCCGTCGCCAGGGGGCGGCGCACCGGCGGCAGCGGGTGGAGCAGCCAGCGGTGGCCCGTGGCCCGCGCCTGGCCCACCAGGGCCGAGCCGACGCCGGCGACGTCGCCCACGTGGGCGACCTTGAGGCCCAGGGGGTCGCGTTCCATCCTCGTCTCCCGCCCCTGGTCAGCGGCCCTCGGCCATGAGCACCCGGGCCACGCGCGCCGCGGCGCGGCCGTCCCCGTAGGGGTGGGCCAGCTCCGGGGCGGGCTCGGCCGGACGCGGGCGCGAGGCCGCCGCGACCAGGGCGGGGCCGGGCTCGACGAGGAGGTTCCAGCCCAGCTCGACCGTCTCGACCCACTCGGTCTGGGGGCGCACCGTGGTGCACGGCACGCGCAGGAGGAAGGCCTCCTTCTGCAGGCCGCCGGAGTCGGTGATCACGCCGCGCGCGCGCAGGGCCGAGGCGATGAGCCCGGGGTAGGCCAGGGGCGGGTGCACCCGCAGATTCCCCGCGTCCTCCAGGGGCAGGCCGTGCGCGGCGCACTTGGCCGCCAGCCGCGGGTGGGCCAGGAGGACGACCGGGTGGTCGACGTCGGCCAGCGCGTCCAGGACGGCGCGCAGGCGCCCGGGGTCGTCGGTGTTCTCGGCCCGGTGGATGGTGGCCAGCGAGTAGCCGCCGTCGGGCAGGCCGAGCTCGGCGGCGACGGGGGAGGGGGAGTCGGCCACCGAGTCGCGCACGGAGAGCAGGACGTCGGTCATGACGTCGCCGACGACGACGGTCCGGTCGGCCAGGCCCTCGTTGGCCAGGTGCGCCGCGGCGACGTCGGTGGGGGCCAGGAGGAGGTCGGCGGCGTGGTCGGTCAGGACCCGGTTGATCTCCTCGGGCATGGCCCGGTTGAACGAGCGCAGCCCCGCCTCCAGGTGGGCGACCGGCACGTGGAGCTTGACGGCGGACAGCGCCCCGGCCAGCGTCGAGTTCGTGTCCCCGTAGACGAGGACCCGGTCGGGGCGGCGGTCCGCGATGACCTCGTCCAGGGCGGCGAGCATGGCGCCGGTCTGCACGCCGTGCGAGCCCGAGCCGACGCCGAGGTGGACGTCGGGGGCGGAGATGCCCAGGTCGTCGAAGAAGACGTCGGAGAGCATGGGGTCGTAATGCTGTCCGGTGTGGACGATCACATGTTCGATGCCGGTCTCCCGGAAGGCCGCGTCGACGGGGGCCAACTTGACGAACTGGGGTCGGGCGCCCACGACTGAAATGATTCGCACGCCCGACACTCTACCGCCTCGGCGTCGCGGTTCTCGCCGAGATCCCCCAATGGTAGTATGTCGCGCACCCACCACCGATTGCCTGGGCGGTCGCACCTGGTCCCAGCAATGTCCCACCCCCGTTCCCGAGAGGAGGTCACATATGGCTGCGATCGTCTACCACACTCCTTTCCCCTTGGACCGGCGGGCGGCCTCCGCCTCGGGCATCCGCCCGGTGCGCATGCTCGACGCCTTCCGTGAGCTCGGTTTCGAGGTTCTCACCGTCACCGGTTCGGCGCGCGAGCGCTCCCGGCGCCTGCGCGCCCTGCGCGCCCGCCTGGAGGGCGGGCAGAGCATCGAGTTCCTCTACTCGGAGTGCGCGACAATCCCCACAATGCTCACCGAGCCCCGGCATCTGCCGCCGCACCCCCTCCTCGATCCCTCGCTCATGCGCCTGGTGCGGCGCCACGGCGTGCCCACGTCCCTGTTCTACCGGGATATCTACTGGGTCTTCCCCGACTATCGCGAGCGGGTGGGCGCCGCGGTGGCGGGGGCCATGAGTCTTGTCTACCGCTACGATCTCGCCTGGTACTCCCGATATATCGACCGCCTTTATATCCCCTCTTCGCGCATGGGCCCCCACATCCCCGGCTTCCCGGCCGAGCGCATGGCGCCGCTGCCCCCCGGCTGCCGGGTCGTGGACGAGGCGGCGCCGCGCCGGTCCGCCGGCGGCCTGCACCTGCTCTACATCGGGGGACTCGGCAGCCACTACCGCCTGGAGGAGTGCCTGAGGGCCGTCGCCGGCGTCCCCGGGGCGAGCCTGACGATCTGCACCAGGGCCGCCCAGTGGGAGGCCGCGCGCGAGCAGTACGCCCCCCTGGTGGAGGCCGCGGACGGGCGCATCGACGTCGTCCACGGCTCCGGGCAGGAGCTGGAGGCCCTGTACGAGCGCGCCGACGCCTGCGCCCTGTTCGTCGAGCCCGATCCGTACTGGGGGTTCGCCGCGCCGGTCAAGCTCTACGAGTACCTCGGTCACGGCAAGCCGGTCATCGCCTCCGCGGGCACGCTGGCCGCCGAGACGGTCGCCGCCTGCGGAGCGGGCTGGACGCCCCCCTACGACGCCGCCGAGCTCACCGGGCTCCTGCGCCGCCTCCTGGCCGCTCCCGACGCCGTCGAGGAGGCGGCCGGGCGGGCCCGCCAGGCCCGCGCCGAGCACACCTGGCTGCGCCGGGCGCACACCGTCGTCGAGGACATGCGGGCGGTGCGTGCGGGTGAGCTGCCCCGGGCGCGGGCCCCGCGGACGGGGGCGGGGCAGTGAGCGCGCGCAGCGTCCTGAGGGTGTGCCTGGGCGTCGCCGGCGCCGCCGCGGCACTGGCCGCGCCCGTCGCCGCGTGGCGGCTGGCGCGCGCGGGCGAGCGCGGCGGGGTCCTCGTGGCCACCCGCATCCACCTGCCCGAGGCGGCCGCCGCCTCCTTCCGGCTCGACGGCGTCGAGAGGGCGCTCGCGGCCCGTCGCGTCCCCGTGCGGGTCCTCACCACCCGCCCGCCCGCCGACGTCGAGCACGCGGACGGCGATGTGGAGGGCGTGCGCGTGTCCCGTTGGCCCGCCCTGCGCGACTCCTCGGGCTACCTGCGCGGTTACGCGCCCTACCTCTCCTTCGACCTGCCCCTGGCGCTGCGGCTCCTGCTGGCTCCGCGACCCGGCGTCATCCTCGTCGAGCCGCCGCCGACCACCGGCGCCGTCGTGCGGGCGGTGGCGGCCCTGCGCGGCGTGCCCTACGTGTGGTACGCCCCGGACGTGTGGTCGACGGCCACGCTGTCCACCGGCGCCCCCGAGCCGGTTGTCCGCACGGTCCGGGCGCTGGAGGCCTTCGCGGTCCGCGGGGCCGCGCGCGTCATCGCCGTCAATGACGAGGTCGCCCGGGCGGTGAGCGGACTCGCCCGGGGCGGGGCGGCGCGCTCGGACGGCGCCGCGGACGCCGCCCCCCGGTCCGTGCGGGAGCAGAGCGTGCGCGTGGTCCCCAACGGAGTCGATACGACCGTCTTCGACGTCTTCGGCCCGCGGCCCGACTCCCGGGAGCGCAGTGGGACGGGTCTGACCGGCCCCTACTTCGTCTACGCCGGGACCGCCTCCGAGTGGCAGGGGGCCGAGGTGTTCGTCCACGCCCTGGAGCAGGTGCGCCGCACCCGCCCCGACGCCCAGCTGCTCTTCCTCGGACAGGGGTCGGCCTGGCACGAGATCGAGCGGGCGGCCTCCCGGCTGCCCGCGGGGCCCGACGGCGCCCCCGCCGTCGTCATGCACCCCCTGGTGCCCGCGGCCGAGGCCGCCCGGTGGCAGCGGGCCGCCGTCGCCGCCCTGGTGTCCATCAGGCCCGGGCAGGGCTACGACTTCGCCTACCCCACGAAGGTGCTCTCCGCCCTGGGCTGCGGGACGCCCGTGCTCTACGCGGGCCGGGGGCCCGTGGTCGCCGATATCCGCGACTTCGACCTGGGATGGGCCGCGGAGCACGAGCCCGCCGCGGTCGCCCGGGCCATGCGGGCGGCCCTGGACGCCCACGGGACCGGGTCGGCCGAGCGCGCCGCGGCGCAGCGGCTCCACGACTGGGTCGAGGACCACCGGTCCCTGCGGGCCACCGGCGAGTCCGTCGGGCGCATTCTCCACGAGGTCGCCGCCGGCGCCGCCCGGGTCGGCGGACCGCATCCGATTCACGAGGGGCGGCAGTGGTGACCGACAGACTGGTCGACTGGTTCAACACCCTGCCGACCGCCGTTCTCCTGCTGTGCGCGCTCTTCGGCGTCGGGTGGATCGTCCTGCGCGCCGCCGGTATGCGCGGCCTCAGGCCCGTGGCGCTGGCGCCGACGATCAGCGCCCTCATCCTCACCGTCGACGGACTCATCCAGGCCGCCGTGCACGGGACCTGGGGCTGGGTCTCGGTCATGACGACCACCTCGATCACCGCGATCGCGGCCTACTGCGCCAAGCGCGTGATCGACCGCTGGGATCCCGGCATTCTCATGATGCCCGCGCAGGAGCGCGAGGGCATGACCACGCGCACCGACGGCGGGCGCGCCGAGCGCCGCCTGTTCCTCACCGTCCTGGCCACCTGGGTCATCACCGCCGGATCCGTCGTCCTGACGATCCCCCCGGGGGCGGTGTCCCAGAGCGGGGACGCCCTCTACCACTACATGCAGGTGGCCCTCATCGAGCGGGAGGACTACGCCTCGATGCTCGACCCCAACGCCGGCATGTTCGGCCTCACGCGCCACTCGGGCTTCTACCCGATCGTGTGGCACCAGGTCGCCAGCCTGGGCGCGTGGAGCTGGCGGGAGACCCTCACCGCCAACAACGTCCTGCTCCTGGCGGTCGCGCTCGTGTGGTACCTCGGGCTGGTCTACCTCGCCCGCACCGCGCTGCCGGACATCCGTCACGCCCCCTACCTGGCCCTGGCCGCTTCGCTCCTCGTACCGGTCTTCCCGTGGCGGATCACCTACGGCGCCGCCCTGTGGCCCTACTGCATGGCCGTGTCCGCCTGCCCCGCCGTGAGCGCCCTGGCGATCGAGTGCTGGCGCCGCGCGCGCACACTCGTCACGGTCACGGCCCGGGAGCCGGGCGTGTCGAGACGGGACGTGCTGCTGCGCGCCGCGACCGCGATGGGCGCGGTCACGCCCTTCTTCATCGGAGCCTGCCTCATCCACACCTCCGCGGCCGCGATTCTGCTGTGGCCGCTGATCGGGATCGCCTGGTGCTGGACGGTGCTGCGCGCCATGAGGGCCCGCCGCCTCCACCGGGCGCAGGCGGCGAGGGCGTGGTGGGTGATCGCCGCGGCCGCCCTGATCCTCGCGGTGGCCTTCGTCTACCTGCCCGGACCCCAGCAGCACCACTTCAGCCGGTCCGCCGCGCTCAACTGGACCAATCCGGTCACCAAGGTCCTCATCCCCTTGACGCTCACCTACGCCGGCAACTGGGCCAGCCGCTGGCTCGAGGCGCCGCTCCTGGCGCTGAGCCTCCTGGGGGCCGTGGTCTCGCTGCGGCGCCACTGGCACTGGAAGGTCGTCGTCGGCTGGGCCTTCAGCCTGCTCCTCATTCTCGCCGCGATCGCCCCCGTTCCCGCGATCTCGCGGATCACCGGCATCTTCTACCGCAACCCCCACCGGATCAAGGCGATGACCGCCGCCCTGGCGGTGCTCGTCGTCGTCCTGGCGCTGGACGCCCTGCGCGCCCGGCTCGCACCGGTCGTGGCCCGAGTCAGGACCAGGATCGGAGGGGCGCTGAAGGGGGCCGGCCTGTCCGCCGCCAAGGCGGGGACGGCGTCGCGCTCGATCACGAACGGCGGCGTCGCGCTCGTGTGCATCGCCGCTCTGGCCGGCGCCCTGCTGGTGGGCGGGCACGCCATCGCCTCCGACGTGCGCTACGGCTATCTGCCCGCCCGGGGGGACACGCGCTTCATCGTCGACGACCAGGAGCTCGCCATGATCCGCCGTCTGCCCGACGAGCTGCCCGACGACGCCATCGTCCTGGGCGATGCCGTGGCCGGCGCGGGGTACATCCCCATCCTCACCGGTCTGCGCAGCGTGTGGGTCTTCCCCGGGGAGGCGCCCGACGACGAGGACGGCATATACCTGCGCGAGCACTTCAACGAGATCCACGACGACCCCAGGGTGTGTCAGATCCTCAGGCGGCACAAGATCGACTACTACTACGCCGATGTGACGACCTACTTCAACGGCGTGTGGCTCGACAAGCTCCGCCCCGGTCTGTACCGGGTCGACACCTCCCGGGGCTTCACCCTCATCGACCGCGGGGGCTCGGCGTCGGTGTGGCGCATCGACGCCTGCCGGTAGCGCCGCGCCGGCCGCGCCGAGGGGCGCCCGCCCCGGCGCCGGGGCGGCCTCAGGCGGGCGGGGCGACGGGCCGCTCCCCCCAGGTCCCGTCGAGGAACAGCCTCGTCCACAGGCCCAGCGAACTGGCCCCGCGGGCCATGCGCATGAGCTGCTCGGAGCGCGCCATGGGCTCGTTGAAGGCCTCGAAGGCCATCGGGTGGTGGAGCATGGTGCGCACGGACACCGCCCGCGTCACCGCCGTGCGCATCCCGGTGGCGCGCAGCGCCGCCAGGAGCACTCGCCTGGGGGCCGCCGGGATCCGCGCGGCCGGCGGCTCGAAGAGGCGCGTCGTCGTGCCCGTCGCCTCGGCGAAGGCCTCGGCCGTGAAGCGCCCGTACCACCGGCGGGTCGCGGTGAGCTCCTGAGAGCCCCGCAGCCAGGCGCGCCACACCTCGACGTCGAGCATGGGCAGGGCCCAGCCGTAGCCGAAGGCCTCGTAGGCCTTCATGGAGCCGTTGATGTACTTCGCCTGGCGCTCGCGGATATTGAACCACTCGATGAGCTCCTGGACCGAGCGCGCGCCGTCGGGGAAGGAGACCTCGTCGGCGGCCCGCACCACCTCCCGGCGCAGGCGCGGCAGGCGCCGCCAGGCGCTCTTCTCGCCCTGGAGCGGGCAGTGGTGGGCGGCCACCGCCGTGAGCACCCGGGCGCGCGAGGGCTCGCCGTCCAGGAGGTCCTCGTCGTGCATATTGCCCACGATCGTGTGGCCGGGCAGGAAGACGGCGTCGGCGTCCACCAGGCCCCGCTCGCGCATTGTCAGCAGCGCGTACCAGTCCTGGACGTGGGGCAGGGATGTCGCCCCCCAGGTGCGCTCCTGGAAGTCCGCGCCGTCCGGGCCCGCCCAGGCGCGGGCGACCTCGGCGGGATCCAGCTCCACGCAGAACCAGTCCAGTCCCAGGGCCTCGGCGACGTCCCGGGAGACGGCGGCCTCGGCGCTGCCGGGCACCCCGTAGGTGAAGGCCGCGGCGTTGCGGGCCCCGTGGCGCTTGAGCCAGGCGGCCAGCAGCCGGGAGTCCAGCCCGCCGGACAGGGGCACGAGGAGCCGGCGATCGCCGGCGTCCCGGAGCATGCGCTCGACGGCCGCGTCCAGCGCGTCGCGGAAGACGGCGGAGAATTCCTCCGGCGCCGTGATCGGCTCGGGGTCGTAGCGGTAGGTCTCCCACGGCCGGCTCGTCCAGGAGCCGTCGGGCCGCAGCTCGACGACGGCCCCCGCGGGCGTGGCGCGCACCCCGCGGACCAGGGTCGTGGTGCCCACGGTGAAAGCGGTGTGGAGGAAGACCTCGGCGGCCGCCTCGTCCCGCTGCCAGGAGGGCACGAGCCGGCGCATTTCCTGCGGATCGTCGCAGACGACCCAGGCGCCGCCCGCGCGCGCGAACAGCAGGTGATGGGACCGGGTGCGGTCGGTGCTCAGGCGCAGACCGCCGTCGTGCTCCTCGACGAGCGTCCACGCCCCCGTGCGCTGCTCGGGGGGGCGGCGCAGCACAGAGGCGAGGTCCCCGGCCCGGGGGGGCAGAGGGCGCCACAGGTGCGCGGCGGGGGAGGACCCGCGGGTCCACGTCGGCGACGTCAGGTGAAGGCGGTATCCGGGCGCGGCGGTGGGCGTGTCCATACGGTCCTGTGGTCCTCGTGGGCTCGGGGCGGGAAGGCGGTGCGTGTCCATTATCGCCCTTCCGTGTCATACGATGGGCTCCGACTCCCACCCGTCGGAAGGACCAATCCGCATGCGCATCGCCGTCGTCGCCCTGGGCAAGATCGGCCTGCCCCTGGCCGTCCAGTACGCCGAGAAGGGCCACGAGGTCATCGGCGTCGACGTCAACCCCCGCACGGTCGAGGCCGTCAACGCCGGCATCGAGCCCTTCCCCGGCGAGGCCCGCCTGGCCGACAAGCTCGCCGCGCTCAGCCCCGCCACCGGCAGCGGCGCCCTGCGCGCCACCACCGACTACGCCCAGGCCGTCCCCGGCGCCGACGCCGTCGTGGTGGTGGTGCCGCTGTTCGTCGACGACGCCACCTGGGAGCCGGATTTCGCGCTCATGGACGCCGCCACGACCTCCCTGGCCGAGCACCTGACCCCGAACACCCTCGTCTCCTACGAGACCACCCTGCCCGTGGGCACCCTGCGCGGCCGCTTCAAGCCCCTCATCGAGCGGATCAGCGGGCTGAGGGAGGGCGTCGACTTCCACCTGGTCTTCAGCCCCGAGCGGGTCCTGACCGGCCGCGTCTTCGCCGACCTGCGCCGCTACCCCAAGCTCGTGGGCGGGCTGAGCCCGGAGGGCGCCCGCGCGGGGATCGACTTCTACGAGCAGGTCCTCGACTTCGACGAGCGCGACGACCTGCCCCGCCCCAACGGCGTGTGGGACA
>ERZ772993.955-NODE-955-length-12045-cov-3.473812_pt1 | contig 12045 bp, 6 predicted proteins | sample MGYA00580670_ERZ772993 | MGnify/ENA primary metagenome ERZ772993 (study PRJEB29015, sample SAMEA2737936) | human oral metagenome | biome: human oral; feature: human-associated habitat; material: dental | place: China | collected 2136 ...
CCCGCCGACACTTACCCGACCTTTCTTACAGGCTTCTGCAGCCAGCGTGCGAGTCTTGAAGATGCGGACGGCCCAGAGCCATTTATCGACACGTACCTCGTTCATATCCGACAATATTGTGCTACAAAGGTATGTATTCTCTCTTACAATACCTGCACCTTAAAATCTTTGTACAAAATGTCTAAGCCTGTAAATCTCTTCATGGCGGGTAGCACCTCCTTTCTGGAAGTCAATCCGGAGTTCATTCGACAGCCAAAGCATAGGATCAAGCAGGATACTTTCCCCTCCGCTCCCCTCCTCAGAGCGACCTCGAGAGAGGGGAACGAAAATTCAACTAGTAGGCAACAGTAGTGCCTCTCCAGAGGCAACAGTATTACCCCAGGAGAGGCACTACTGATGCCCCTTTTGTGTTAACACTGATGCTCCTTTGTATCTCCCCTTCGGCGAAACTCCATCCATGGCTCACAAAGAAAGCGGTCTAGTCGGTGCCTGAGGACACGGACTAGACCGCTATAAGGATGAATCGAAATGGGATAATGTCTAGCTAGTCTGCAGGAGACGCTGGATCTCGCTGAGCTTATTGAGCGCCTCGAGAGGAGTGAGGGCGTTAATATCCACCTTCAGTAGGCGCTCCCGAATATCCGAAAGGACAGGATCATCGAGCTGGAAGAAGCTCATCTGTACCCCTCCCGTAATCTTCTCCGTAGGGAGAGTCTCATTCGGTGTAGCACGGCTCACCTTGACCTCCTTCCCTAGTCCCGTCTCCTCGTGGATATGTGCTTCCTCCAGCTGGGAGAGGATCTCGCTGGCACGTGCAGTAATGCTCGCAGGCATCCCACCTAGACGTGCCACTTGGATCCCGAAGCTATGCTCACTACCCCCAGGGACGAGCTTACGGAGGAAGAGCATCTTCCCGTCGATCTCTCGTGCCGAGACATTGAAGTTCTTGACACGAGCGAGGCGACTCTCCAGATCATTCAGCTCGTGATAGTGTGTCGCAAAGAGAGTCTTAGGTCTCCCATGGGGATTGTCATGGAGATACTCGATGATCGCCCAAGCGATCGAAATCCCGTCATACGTGCTGGTACCACGACCGAGTTCATCGAAGAGGATGAGCGACTTCGGCGTGATAGCATTGAGAATGCTTGAGGCCTCCTGCATCTCGACCATAAAGGTGGACTCTCCTCGAGAAATATTGTCCGAAGCACCGACTCGGGTGAAGATCCCATCTACCAGCCCTACATGTGCTGCCTCTGCAGGTACGAAGGAGCCGATCTGTGCCAGCAGGGTAATCAGTGCAGTCTGTCGAAGGAGAGCAGACTTACCACTCATATTGGGTCCCGTGATGACCATTACCTGAGTCTCCTCGGTATCTAGGCGTACATCATTGGGGACGTAGCTCTGTCCGAAGGGTAGCTGAAGCTCGATGACAGGGTGGCGCCCCTGACGAATATCTAGGCGGTCACCATCGTCTACCACCGGACAGACATAGCGCTGCTCGACAGCCACACTAGCTAGCGAAGTGAGACAGTCTAGCTCCGCTACGAGGCGGGCATTCTGCTGCAAGGTAGGGATATAGCGTGCTAGACGTAGCACTAGGGCGGTATAGAGCTTCTGCTCTAGGGAAGCGATACGCTCCTCTGCACCTAGGATCTTCTCCTCATACTCCTTTAGCTCGGGGAAGATGTATCGCTCGGCATTGACAAGGGTCTGCTTACGCGTCCAGTCCTCGGGGACCTTATCCTTATGAGTAGAGCGCACCTCGACGTAGTAACCGAAGACATTGTTAAAGGCAACCTTGAGGGAAGTAATCCCCGTACGCTCGCTCTCTCGTCGCTGAAGCTCCAGTAGATACTCCTTACCATGAGAAGAGAGGCGACGAAGCTCATCCAATTCGGCATCTATCCCCTGGGCAATGGTCTGCCCACGTCCCAGGACAGCAGGAGGCTCCTCTGTCAAGGTATGCTCCAGCTCCTCGACGATCTCGGTGCAGGAGGTGTAGTTCGTGGCATAGCTCGCTAGCTCTGGGACGGTAGCCCCAGCGGTTAACCCGACCAACATCTCTGCTTGACGGAGGGAGAGGGCTAGCTGACGCATCTCCCGAGGAGAGATACGCCCGACAGCGACCTTGGAGCTCAGTCGCTCTAAGTCACCGATGCCACGAAGGAGCTCCCCAAATGTGCGACGAAGCTCATGCTCCTTGACCAGCGCTCCGACGATCCCTTGGCGCCGATGGATCACATCAAGGTCAAGCAAAGGGAAGGAAAGCCATCGCCTCAAGAGACGCCCTCCCATAGCCGTCTCCGTCTTGTCCAGGACGTCAAGGAGGCTCTTCCCCTCCTCTCGGTGCATCGGATAGAGGATCTCTAGACTACGGAAGGTGAAGCTATCGAGGCGCATGTAGTTGAGGCGGTCAATGCTTCGGAGCGTGGTGATATGCCCCAGCTCGTGGTGACTCGTTAGCTCCAGATAGTTAAGGATTGCCCCTGCGACAGCGATCGAAGCGGTCTTATTCTCCAGACCTAGCCCTTTGAGGCTCTGTAGGCCAAAGTGCGTGAGGAGCTTACGCCGGTTATTCTCCACGGCAAAGCTCCAGTCCTCGACCTCAAAGAGGAAGCCTCGGAAGGAGAAACACCGATCGAAGCGTCCCTTGGTCGAGCGCTCCACCAGCACTTCCTTAGGCTGATAGGTCGTCAGGAGCTTATCTAAGTGGGCTATTGCGCCCTCGGAGACGACAAAATCCCCCGTGGAAATGTCGAGGAAGGCAATGCTCCCTCGCTCTCCCGTCGGGTCGAGCCAGACGGCAGCTAAGTAGTTATTCTCCTTACTCTCTAGCACATTGTCCCCAAGGACTACGCCTGGGGTAACGAGCTCGGTAATCCCTCGCTTGACGAGCTTCTTCGTTAGCTTCGGATCCTCTAGCTGGTCACAGATAGCGACACGTTTGCCTGCTCGCACGAGCTTAGGCAGATAGGCATCCAAAGCATGATGGGGGAAGCCTGCAAGCTCGATGTGCATCGCCGCACCGTTAGCCCTACGTGTCAGCGTGATCCCCAAAATCTCGGAAGCGATAATGGCATCATCGCTGAACGTCTCATAGAAGTCCCCCACACGGAAGAGGAGCAAGGCATCAGGGTGCTTGCCCTTGAGCTCCAGATACTGCTTCATCAGGGGGGTCTCAGCTATTTTCTTGGCCATGGGGATAGGGGAAAGGGAGAGCAAAGAGGGTAGGGAAAAGGACTAAAGGACGTCCTTCAGCAGATTGGCGAAGAACTCGCCACGGGTCAAACGTCCATCTTGCACGACGACACACTCGACTTCGCCATGGGCAGCCATCGTGCCATCGGTGTGCAAGATATCCTGATAGAAGACGAGCTTCGGAGGGTGCATCTCGCAGCGTAGTGCCGAGCGGAAGAAATCCCCACTACGTAGGCTCTTCTTATAGCTAATGGAGACCTTGGTAACGAAGGCGTCTAGGCCATCTTCGTGCATCTTCCCGAAGTTGACCCCCAGACTTTCGAGGAACTCGTGACGGGTATGCTCCATGTAATGCTGGTAATTGGCATTGTTAACTACGCCTTGGAGATCGCATTCATAGTCACGCACCTTAAGGTCAAGGCTGAAAAGGTAGGATTTCGTACTCATTATCTCTCGTTTTGTCTCGTTTTGAACGGAAAACAAAGATACTTAAAAGCGACCATCCCCCCGCCTAGCAGCGTGCAGGCAGGGGGATGGGATGAGAGATAGGAGCTCAGGCTAGAGTGCGTGCGTGTAGGTCAGCTCCAGGTAAATGGGTATCTCTGCTTGACTGGTATTGCTACGCCATTCAGAAACACCTGCTTCACGGTACTTCTGCCGGTAGAAGCCTATCCCTGCACCGAAGCGGAAGGCACTCGTCTCACCCACGGGGAGACTCCACCCGATCGTCGGCGCCATAGTTAGGGCATAGAGATATTTACGGGCGCTCTCGCGTATGGCGCGACTTGGGAAGAGCGTCCACTGATCTGCTTCAGCACTCAGGCGAAGGGAAAGATAGAGACCTCGATGGAAGACTTCTCCTAGATTACGACGGGAGAAGTAGTAGCGTGGTGCGACCTCTAGTGTTGGGATAAGACCATCAAACTGCGTGCTCGTCGTGCTTTCATTATAGCCCACACCGAGACGCAGAGTAGCCTTTGTACCCACTTCGAAGTGACTTCCGAGGGCATAGTCATAGGTTATCCCGTTGTCACCCCCTAGGATGATCCCGAGGCGTCCGCGAGAGTCTTGCGCCTGTAGACCGCTTGTTGCTAGCAGAGCGATAAGCCCTGTGGCGAGAAAGAATCTTTTCATCAGCTTATTCTTAATACTTACCATGTTAAATTCTAGCGCAGCCAGCCTCCACGTGAGGGCTGGTTGCGCTAGAAGAAGCAGACCGAAAGATCCGCAAAAGGAGTAGCGGAGTGGCGTTTACTGCAGGGCTACCCAGCGGACGAGGGCGAAGTCCATGCGGTGAGGAAGCTCAGGGTGCGTGGGGAGGATGCGTAGGGCACGCTTGTAGTGACCTGGACGAGACTGCGTGAAGCGTAGCTCATAGGTCTCCTGAGAGCCCTCCTTGCTGACGAGCTTCAGCGGGGTCTTGCTGACGAGACGCAGCTTGCCCCCTTCGTCTTCCTGCGTATCTACGAGCTCTACAGCGAGGTCGCAGGCCAGAGCACCACGATCGAGCGTCAGGCGGATCGTCTCTTCCGTGCCGGTATGGCGGTCGGTCGCGAAGGCATTGGTCTGTGCCGTATCCTCGACAGACAGGATGCGCAGGTCGTCCCAGCGCTCCGCTGTGCTACGCTTCCACTCGACTAGCTCACGCGCCACATGGTGTCCGTCAGCGTGGAGGTGTGCCGAGCGCTCAGCGAGCTTACAGTAGAAGCGTGCGAAATAGTCGTCCATCATGCGGCGCATAGTGTAGTGTGGTGCGATGAAGTTCATCGAATTCTTCATCGTCTGTACCCAAGCGTCCGAGAAAGGCTTATCCCCACGGTCGAAGTAGAGCGGGATGATCTCCTTCTCAAGCATATCATAGATGGTCGTAGCATCGAGCTTGTCCTGAAGTCCCTGGTCGGTAAAGGTACGTTTGTCCGTCAATGCCCAGCCGGCACCCTTACGATAGCCTTCGTACCACCAGCCGTCGAGGACGGAGAGGTTAAGCACGCCGTTCATTTCGGCCTTCTCTCCCGAGGTGCCAGACGCCTCTAGCGGACGGGTAGGGGTATTCATCCAGATATCAACGCCTGCGATGAGCTTGCTCGCCAGACGCATGTCGTAGTTCTCTAGGAAGATGATCTTACCGAGGAACTCAGGACGACGGCTGATCTCGAGGATATATTTGATAAGGCCTTGACCGCCCCCGTCGGCAGGATGCGCCTTCCCCGTGAAGAGGAACTGTACAGGGTACTTCGGATTATTGACGATGCGCTCCAGACGCTCGAGGTCGGTAAAGAGGAGATGGGCACGCTTGTAGGTAGCGAAACGACGACCGAAGCCGATCAAAAGAGCATTCGGGTTGATCCCATCGAGTACCGACACGGTCGTTTCGGGATCACCACTACTCTTGATCCACTTCTCTCCGTAGAAGGAGCGGATATGCTCGATCAGATGAAGCTTAATCTGCTGGTGCGTCTCCCAGATCTTTTCGTTGGGTACAGACTGGATCTTCGCCCACGTATCCTCGGACGTCTGGTTCTTGATAAAGTCCTTGCCGAGGTGCTTGAGATAGAACTCCTGCCAAGCTGGGGAAGCCCATGTCGGTAGGTGAACCCCATTGGTGACGTAGCCTACGTGGAGCTCTTCGGGGAAGAAGCCCTTCCAAACGGGAGCAAACATCTCCTGTGAGACCTTGCCATGTAGGAGACTCACGCCGTTAGCCTCCTGGCAAGTGTTCAGAGCGAAGACGCTCATCGAGAACTTCTCTTGGCTCTCCGGATTCTCACGTCCTAGGCTGACGAAGTCATGCCAAGAGATCCCGAGGCGAGAGGGGAAGTGCCCGAGGTACTTACCTAGGAGCTCCTCATCGAAATAGTCATGCCCTGCAGGTACAGGGGTATGCACCGTGTAGATCGACGAGGCACGTACGAGCTCGAGAGCTTCGTCGAAGGGAAGACCTTCACCCTCGACGTAGTCCAGGAGGCGCTGTACGCTCATGAAGGCAGCGTGACCTTCGTTCATGTGGTAGACGTCCTTCTGAATGCCGAGTCGCTTGAGGAGAAGTACACCACCGATACCGAGGAGGTACTCCTGCTTCATACGGTTCTCCCAGTCACCACCATAGAGCTGGTGGGTAATGGAGCGGTCCCACTCGCTGTTCTGCAGGATGTCGGTGTCAAGGAGGTAAAGGTTAATGCGCCCAACGTTGACCTTCCAGACGTGACAGTAGACCGTATGGGTCGCATAGGGCACCTCCAGCACCATAGGGGTATACCCATCTTCCTCGAAAAGCTGCTCGAGAGGGAGCTGAGAGAAGTCCTGGGCTTCGTAGGTAGCCTGCTGCTGTCCCTCGGCGGAGAGCGTCTGGGTGAAGTAACCATAGCGATAGAGGAAGCCGACGGCAGAGAGACGGACATTACTGTCACTAGCCTCCTTGAGATAGTCCCCAGCCAAGACACCGAGACCACCAGAGTAAATCTTCAGGACGTTAGACAGTCCATACTCCATACTGAAGTAGGCGACCGAGGGGCGGACGCTATCCGCAGGCTCGTCCATATAGGCACGGAAGTCGGCATATACTTCGTCGAGCTCCTTCATGAAGCTCTTATCGGCTACGAGGGCGGAGATTTCTTCGCTAGAGAGCTGGCGTGTCAGAGCGACAGGATTACCTTCGGTAGCCTCCCACAGCTCGGGGGAGAGACGACGGAAGAGGGCTTGCGCCTTAGGGCTCCATACCCACCAGAGATTGTGCGATAGTTCGTCTAAGCGACGGAGCTCTTCGGGGAGCTGAGCATAGGCGTAGATGCTAGTCCATACGGGCTCATTAGCACGCTTGGTTACGATCATTGGATTGAAGTCTATTGAGATAAAGTGAATATTCGTGTCACAAAGGTACGACAATCGCCTAACTCAGAACCCATCACCGACTAAGACTACAGGAGGAAGCACCCCCTCCCGAGTGACCTACCAGCGACCTCTCCAATCCAAGACTTCTCCTAGCCCTCACCTCGAGGCAAAAGCCTCTCCAACGAACGCCCAACGATGGGCAAAAGAAAGCCCTACCTTTCCCCAAGAAAAGGTAGGGCGCTAGTCTCGTGAAGCTATACCTTCATTCCCTCCAAGCTATACCTTCGCTCAAGGGATAGCCTACTGCACCACACGGCCATGCTACGCTGTCCCAGCAAAAAGGCACCGCTGGCGCTCTCTGTGAGCTCATCCAGCGGTGCCTCTCGGCTAGGGGGCTCTCGGGTAAATGCCCGAGGTAGGAGGGCGTTACTTCACACGCTTCCAGGTGGTCGTACGGCCGAAGAGTGCCGCACCGATAAAGCCTCGTACACGGAGATCACCATTCTCCTGAGCGGTAGCCTTACAGCTATACGTCTTGCCACTCTCGGGATCGTAGATCTTACCGCCCTTGTATTCATTCTTGTCGTCGTACTGTAGGCCACGCAGGATGACCTTTCCGGTGAGCTTCTTGCTAGCCTCTGCCTTGTCAGGGTTCTTCTCATCGAGGATATCGCCCTTCCTTAGCCAGGAGATCGTCCCGACGAAGGTGTTGCCTTGCTTGGTGATGACGACCTTGGACTTACCACCTTCGGTCATATAAGTACCGAGGATAGCGTCGGCGCCCGCCTGGGCAAAGGCAAGCGAAGGAGCGAAAAGAAGAGAGCATAGCAGGGCTATGCGGAGCATAAGTTGCTTCATAATTGAGATAAATATAGGGGTAGATTGGGTTAAAGATTAGGCTTGAGGACGGAGACCGAGCTTCTCGGCTTCAGCGAGCATCAAGCCATAGGCGGCCTCATACTCGTTGGAGATCGTCCCATCGAGTATCGCATCCTTGATAGCGTCCTTGATCAGCCCGACCTCACGGCAAGGGGTGAGGGCGAAGGTGTCCATGATCAGCTGACCAGAGATCGGGGGCTGGAAGTTACGAATGCGGTCTCGCTCCTCGAGATCGACGAGCTTCTGCCGAACGAGCGTGTAGTTATCCAGATACTTACGTACCTTCTGGGGGTTCTTACTCGTGATGTCTGCCTCGACTAGGAGCATCAGATCGTCGATGTCGTCCCCCGCTTCGAAGAGCAGACGTCGGACTGCGGAGTCCGTCACGCCCTCGTCTACCAGCGTAGCGGGACGCATATGTAGCTCCACCAGCTTCTCTACGTAGTGCATCTTGTGGTCCAACGGGAGGCGAAGACGGCGGAAAATCTTAGAGACCATCTTCATCCCGACGAAGTTATGATTATGGAATGTCCAACCAAGGCGCTTGTCGAAGCGCTTGGTCTTAGGCTTCCCGATGTCATGAAGCAGAGCTGCCCATAGGAGCCAGAGCTTCTTCTCTTCGTCGACCGATGCTGTCCGTAGGGCTTTGGCTAGGTTATCGACGACCTTATAGGTATGCGTTAGGTTATCCTTATGCCCGACTCCATCTCGGGTCTCCGCCCCCTTGAGCTCCAGAAGCTCAGGGAACACCCGGCCCATCAAGCCCGTTTGCTCGAAGAGCTCTAGACCTAGCGAGGGACGAGGAGAGAGCAGGATCTTATTTAACTCCGTATTGATGCGCTCGGCAGATATGATCTCGATACGGGAAGCATTGCGCCCAATGGCGGCAAAGGTCTCGGGCTCGATGAAGAAACCTAGCTGGGAAGCAAAGCGTATGGCACGCATCATCCGTAGCGGATCATCGCTGAAGGTGACGTCAGGGTCTAGCGGTGTCCTCAGAGTCAGCTCCTCCATATCCGTCAAACCATCGAAGGGATCGACGAGCTCACCAAAGCGATCTTCATTTAAGCAGATGGCTAAAGCGTTGATCGTAAAGTCTCGGCGCTCTTGATCCTCCTCCAGCGTGCCGTCCTCCACAAAGGGTTTTCGACTGTCAGGCGTGTAGCTCTCACGTCTTGCCCCTACGAACTCTACCTCAAGGTCTCCCTGCTTGACCTGCGCAGTACCGAAGCGCGCGAAGACAGCGAGCTGGGCTCCTCGCCCTAACTCTTTAGCTACCGCCTTGGCCAGGTCAATGCCTTGCCCGACAGAGACGATATCAATGTCCTTGCTTGGTCGATAGAGGAAGAGATCTCGGACATATCCTCCTACGACATAAGCCTCGACGCCGAGGCGATCGGCACACTGGCCTATCAAATGGAAGAGAGGGGTATCTACCTTTTCGTAGATCTGTTCGTCGCTAAGCATCCGTCTTTATCTAGTCGTATCGAAATGAATTACCGAGCGCAAAGATACGCCAATCCCACTACTTACGCCGGCTATCCTCTACCTTAGCCACCGATCCCTCCAGAGAAGCCCTCCTCTCTCCCGAGCGCTCCACCTACCTTCCTCTCCGCTAAGCTAAGCCCCAGAAAAGGAAGCGAGGCTACCCACAGGCCGACAGCCTGTAAGTAGCCTCGCTACACAACTAACCTAACTAATCAATAATCAATAATCACCTACCGCTTAGCGGAAGCAGAGTGCTCCATCCGCTACATCGACTGTGATGACACTCGAGCGATCGACTGCTCCAGAGAGGATACTCTTAGATAGCTCATTGAGTACCGTCTGCTGAATGACTCGGCGAACAGGACGTGCTCCGAACTCGGGGTCATAGCCTTCGTCACCGATCCACTCGACTGCAGCAGGAGTATAGCGTAGCTCGATGCCGTTGGAGAGCAAGAGTCGTGCCGTAGCATCTAGCTGCATGCGGACGATTTGGTCGATCTCCTTGCGTCTCAAGGGCGTGAAGACGATCGTCTCATCGATACGATTGAGGAACTCCGGACGGATGGTCTTCTTCAGCATCTCTAGGACAAGATCACGGGTCTCCTCGGTGGCTCGGACTTCTTCCTCAGGGGAAGAGACCTGGCTGAGACGCTCACGGATGAGCTCAGAGCCCATGTTACTCGTCATGATGATGATCGTATTCTTGAAGTTCACGACCCGACCCTTATTGTCCGTCAGTCGTCCGTCATCCAGCACTTGGAGTAGGACGTTGAAGACATCAGGATGCGCCTTCTCGATCTCGTCAAAGAGCACTACGGAGTAAGGCTTACGGCGAATAGCCTCTGTGAGCTGTCCACCTTCATCATAGCCTACATATCCTGGAGGAGCACCGATCAGACGGGTAGCGGAGAACTTCTCTTGATACTCACTCATATCAATACGTGTCAGCATCGTCTCGTCATCGAAGAGCACTTCGGCCAGAGCCTTCGCCAGCTCCGTCTTCCCGACACCTGTAGTACCAAGGAAGATGAAGGAGCCGATAGGACGCTTCGGGTCTTGGAGCCCTGCACGACTACGGCGGACGGCATCAGCCACAGCTCGGATAGCCTGCTCCTGACCGACGACACGCTTGTGGAGCTCTTCCTCGAGATGTAGGAGCTTCTCCCGCTCACTCTGGAGCATCTTCCCTACGGGGATCCCTGTCCAGCGAGAGACGATATCGGCGATGTCCTCTGCGGTGACCTCTTCTCGGATCAAGGCGCTATCGCCCTGGGCTTCGACGAGGGTCTTCTGGAGCGAAGCGATCTTATCCTCCTGCTCCTTGAGCTTGCCATAGCGGATCTCTGCCACACGCCCATAGTCACCAGCACGCTCAGCACGCTCGGCCTCGAACTTCAGGCGCTCGACCTCGATCTTACACTGCTGGATCTCATTGATGAGCTCCTGCTCACGCATCCACTTGGCCTTATCGACAGACTCCTGCTCCTTGAGCTGGGAGATCTCCTTATTCAGCTCCTCGAGCTTCGTCTCATCATTCTCACGGCGGATAGCTTCACGCTCGATCTCCAGTTGCGTGATCCGTCGTGTCAGCTCATCGAGATCCTCGGGGAGGGAGTCGATCTGCATACGTAGACGGGCAGCAGCTTCATCCATCAGGTCGATCGCCTTATCGGGGAGGAAGCGATCCGTGATATAGCGGTCGGAGAGACGGACAGCAGCGATGATCGCATCATCCTGGATACGCACCTTGTGGTGGGTCTCATACTTCTCCTTGATCCCACGTAGGATAGAGATCGAGCTGGCTTCATCGGGCTCGTCCACCATGACCATCTGGAATCGACGCTCCAGCGCCTTATCCTTCTCGAAGTACTTCTGGTACTCATCGAGGGTCGTGGCGCCTATGCTACGTAGCTCTCCACGTGCTAGGGCAGGCTTGAGGATGTTCGCAGCATCCATAGCCCCCTCACCCTTACCAGCACCTACGAGGGTATGGATCTCGTCGATGAAGAGGATGATCTCCCCTTCGCTCTTGGTGACCTCATTGACGACACTCTTGAGTCGCTCTTCGAACTCACCCTTATACTTCGCACCTGCGATCAGGGCACCCATATCGAGGGAGTAGACCTGCTTCGAGCGCAAGTTCTCGGGCACGTCACCTCGGACGATACGGAAGGCAAGTCCCTCGGCGATGGCCGTCTTCCCTACCCCCGGCTCCCCGATGAGGATCGGGTTATTCTTCGTTCGGCGGGAGAGGATCTGTAGCACACGGCGTATCTCCTCATCTCGACCGATGACGGGATCAAGCTTCCCTTCTCGGGCACGCTGACAGAGGTTAATGGCATACTTGCTCAGAGCATTGTACTGCTCCTCGGCATGCTGGCTGGTGACACGTCCACCCTTGCGTAGCTCTTCGATGGCCTTGCGTAGCTCATTAGTCTGGATGCCGAAGTCACTCTTCAGCAGACGAGCTACAGGGCTATCGACCTCGACGAGTGCGAGGAGGATATGCTCTAGTGCCACGTATTCGTCCTTGAGGGAGGTAGCGATATCCTCGCTCTTGTCTAGCACACTATTAGCCGTGGCACTGAGGTAAGGCTCACCACCCGAGACCTTGGGTAGGGTAGCGAGCTGGCTCTGCAGAGCCTCGCTGAG
>ERZ772993.959-NODE-959-length-12025-cov-5.625647_pt1 | contig 12025 bp, 10 predicted proteins | sample MGYA00580670_ERZ772993 | MGnify/ENA primary metagenome ERZ772993 (study PRJEB29015, sample SAMEA2737936) | human oral metagenome | biome: human oral; feature: human-associated habitat; material: dental | place: China | collected 2136 ...
AAAGAATCATAAAATTGAAATAACAAAAAAGTGGTTTACTGATTTGTAAACCACTTTTTCTTATGAGGAAATAAGTAAAAAAACGAGGAAATCCTTGATAAAACAGTCAGAATCGGACCCTATAACCTGAACTTATAGGGGTGTTTATATTTATTAAGTAGACAAAATAATACCCTAAGGGATAGAATGGGGTTGTCAACAAATAGCGAATACAAAAATGTAAGCGCTCTTATAACAATTAAAGGAGTCATGACTATGGCAACAAAAGAAGAAATTTTACGCGAACTATATCCTGAGGACCTTTTTCACTATGCGGATGGTCTAACTTTGGGTGAAGCAGAGGTTTTACAAGAAACTCGCCGTTTGATTGAGAAACATCTCCGTCCGGTTATTAATGAATACTGGGAAAAACCTGATTTTCCTTTTGAAGAATTCTATGCTGTGGCTAAGGGCGCTCAAATTATGAACAATCCAAAATTGTTTGAAGGACGTGAAGGTAGCTGGAAACCATCTGAACTTTATATTGCCTTCTTGTATCTTGAACTTGCTCGCTTCGATGCTTCTATGGCAACATTCTACACCGTTCATGGTGGACTTTGCTACAACACAATTCTCTTGGGTGGTGATGAGCGTCAACAAAAAGAATTTCTTCCAAAACTAGCTGCATTTGATTGGCAAGGTTGCTTCGCTTTGACTGAACCTCTTTCAGGTTCTGATATTGCTGGAGGACTTGCAACTACTGCAGAACGTGTTGGAGACAAGTGGATTCTAAATGGTGAAAAACGCTGGATTGGTGGTTCAGATACTGCGGATGTCGTTCCTGTATTTGCTCGTGATGTTGCGGATGGCAAGGTGAAATGCTTTATCGTTCGTAAGGGAGCTCCTGGATATCATGCAGAACCAATCCCACATAAGATTGCTCTTCGTTGTGTCCGCAATGGCCATATTACTATGAAGAATGTAGAGGTTCCAGATTCAGACCGTTTGGTAAATATCAATGGTTTTGGTGATGTAGCTCGCATCTTGACCTTTACTCGTGCGGACGTTGCTCACATTGCTATGGGAGTGACTTGTGGATCATATGTTGCAGCTCTTAAATATGCTAAAGATCGTGAACAGTTCAAACGTCCAATTGCCAAATTCCAAATTGTTCAAGAAAAATTGGCTCGTATGCAAGCAAATGCTGTAGCAGTTATTGCTTATTCAACTCGTATTGCTGAGATGCAAGAGAAAGGTAATGAATTGATGCTTAACTCTGCTCTTGCTAAGATGCACAATTCCTTGGTGATGCGCGAAACAGTTGCCCTTGCTCGTGAAACTTGCGGAGGTAATGGTATTACACTTGAGACAGACGTTGCTCGTTTCTTTGCAGATGCTGAATCAATCTATACCTATGAAGGTTCACACGAAGTGAATGCCTTGATTGTTGGTCGTGAGATTACTGGACTAGGTGCCTTTGTTTAATGTCAGGAGGACGATTGAAGGATTTCTGTTCAATCGTCCTTGCTTCATGCAATGGATTTTTGTAAAATAAGAAGGAGAAAATAATGATATCTAAGGTGATGATTATTGGTTCTGGTCAAATGGGAAGCGGAATTGCTCAAGTATTTGCTCAGGCTGGTTTTACAGTTTACTTAAACGATATTAAAGAAGAATTTGTTCAAAGAGGCTTGAATAATATCACAAAACAATTGGAACGTTCAGTTGAAAAAGGACGGATGTCTGCGGATGAGAAGGATCAGGTATTGGCCAATTTGCTTCCATCTGTTTCATATGAAGATGCGAAACAAGTCCAATTGGTGATTGAAGCTGCAACTGAGAACCGTGAGATTAAGTTGAATATTTTCAAACAATTGGATGAATTGACAGATCCTAAAACTATCTTAGCATCAAACACATCCTCTTTGTCAATCACGGATATAGCTGCTGCTACTAAACATCAGGAGCGCGTGATTGGAATGCACTTCTTTAATCCTGCCCCAATCATGAAACTTGTAGAGGTTATTAAGGCCTTGCAGACTTCAGAAGAAGTGGTTCAGACGGTTCGTGAACTGACAGTGAAAATTGGTAAAACACCAGTTGATGTTAAAGATTCTTATGGTTTTGTTGTGAACAGAATTTTGATTCCTATGATCAATGAAGCCATTTACATTCTAGGTGAAGGAGTGGCTAGTGCCGAAGAAATCGATGAAGCGATGAAACTTGGTGCAAATCATCCTATTGGACCTTTGGCTCTTGCTGACTTGATTGGATTGGATGTTTGTTTGGCTATTATGGGCGTCCTAAACCAAGGGTTTGGTGATCAAAAATACCGTCCTGCTCCTCTTCTTAAGAAAATGGTCGAAGCAGGAAAATTGGGACGGAAGACAAAAGAAGGCTTCTTTATTTACTAGACACTGATGGAGGTAGTCATGAAAGACGTAGTTATTGTTTCGGCAGTGCGAACACCTTTAGGTTCCTTTGGCGGGAGCTTGAAGAATGTTTCTGCTGTTGATTTGGGATCTTTGGTAATTAAGAGTGCTTTGGAAAAAGCGAATATTAAACCAGAGCAGGTAGATGAAGTGATTATGGGGAATGTCCTAGGCGCAGGTTTAGGCCAAAACGTGGCTCGCCAAATGAGTATTCATGCTGGGCTTCCTGAATTTACACCAGCCTTTACCATTAACAAGGTTTGTGGTTCCGGTTTGAAGGCAGTGCAGTTAGCTGCTCAAGCGATTCAGTGCGGAGATGCAGATATTGTCGTGGCTGGTGGTGCAGAAAACATGAGCCAGGCTCCATATGTTTTGCCAAGCTTCCGTTGGGGCGGCCGTATGGGAGATTCGAAAGTGGTAGATACCATGATTAAGGACGGTTTGTCTGATGCCTTTAACGAATACCATATGGGGATTACAGCTGAAAATGTGGCTGAAGAATATGGTATCAGTCGAGAAGAACAAGATGTTTTTGCTTTAGAGTCACAAAAACGAGCAGTGGCGGCTATAGAATCTGGACGCTTTAAGGAAGAGATTGTTCCGGTGGTCATTCCTCAACGTAAAGGCGATCCTATCGTCTTTGATACAGATGAATTTCCTAGAAAAGATGCTAGCTTGGAGAGTCTGTCTAAGCTGCGTCCTGTTTTCAAAAAAGACGGTTCTGTTACAGCGGGAAATGCCTCAGGTATCAATGATGGAGCTGCAGCTGTCTTGGTCATGAGTGCTGAAAAAGCTGAAGAATTGGGGCTTCCAGTCATTGCGCGCATTCGTTCGTATGCAAGTGCAGGTTTGGATCCTAAGATTATGGGTTGTGGACCGATTTATGCGACTCGTAAAGCTCTTGAAAAAGGTAATTTGACAGTTGAGGATCTTGACTTGATCGAGTCAAATGAAGCCTTTGCTGCTCAGGCTTGTGCGGTTGGTAAAACACTTGGCTTTAACACAGATATTGTCAATGTCAATGGTGGCGCGATTGCTCTTGGTCACCCAATTGGGGCTTCAGGTTGCCGTATCCTAGTGACTCTGGTACATGAGATGATGAAACGTGATGCTAAAACTGGTTTAGCTACTCTCTGTATCGGAGGAGGGATGGGAACTGCCCTCATTGTTGAACGTTAGTTATTAGAAAACTGAACGTCATTTCCTCTTTTTCAATATTACGATTACAAAATGAGATTTTGATCCGATCTCATAGTTACATACCTTATCAAGTATCTTTCTCTAAAAGGGCTTGATAAGGTATTTTTATTTTTCCCAAAACTTTAAGGATGGATTGGACGACCATATACTATAAGCTGAACTTATAGGTCTATAAATAAAGATTAAGTAGACGGATGGAAAAAAAAGGTTTATGATGAAAATGTAAGCTCTTACATTTTGTGTTGGTATTTGTTGACGCTGTACTCTGTACTCAAAATAAATCAAGTAGGAGCAGAACAATGAGTAAAACTGTTTTATTAGAGGTTAAGAATGGTCTTGGCTATCTAACAATTAACCGTCCATCGGCTTTGAATGCTTTAAGTTCAGAAGTCTTAAAGGATTTGAATCTCGCTTTAGACCAAATTGAAGCAAGCGAGGACATTCGTGTTGTCATTGTGACTGGTCAAGGAGAGAAAGCATTTGTCGCGGGAGCAGACATTAAAGAGATGGACCAAATGTCTCCAATTCAGGCTCATGAATACATGACCTATGCGAACGACACCTTTACCCGCTTATCTGAATTGACTCAGCCAACTATTTCAGTATTGAATGGTTATGCTTTGGGAGGCGGTTTAGAATTAGCTCTTTCAACTGATATCCGAATCGGCTATGACAAGACAATGGTTGGCTTCCCTGAAGTAGGCTTGGGAATCATTCCTGGTTTTGCAGGTACCCAAAGAATGTCTCGTTTGATTGGTACTAGTAAAACAAAGGAATTAATCTTCACTGCTAGAATGGTTAAAGGACAGGAAGCATATGATCTTGGAATTCTTAACAAGTTGGTAGCAGCAGAAGAACTATTGCCTGCGGCAGAAGAGCTAGCAGCAGCGATTATGAAAAATGCACCGCTAGCAGTTGAAAAAGCTAAACATATTATCCAAGTTGGCTCAGAACTCCCTCTGAAAAATGCTATTCGTTTGGAAACAGAAGCGGAAGCTCTACTCTTCTCAACAGAAGATAAGGTAGAAGGAATGCGCGCTTTTGTTGAAAAACGCAAAGCTGTCTTTCAACGTAAATAAGAGAGGAGATAGGTTATGAAAGTTGTAACATTGTCTGAAGCTATTTCCTTGATTCATTCAGGAGATAAAGTTGGTATTTCTGGATTTCTTGGAGTGGGAGAACCATTTGAGTTAATTGAGGAACTAGTTCGTCAAAACCAGCAAGATTTGACCTTGGTGTCTGTTGTAACCTCTCAACCAGGTAAGGAAGTTGGAGTTGGTCGTCTTTGTGAAAATCATCAGGTTACAAAGTATATTGCAGCCCATGTAGGAACATCTGCTGCTGCTCAGCATGATTATTTCTCAGGAACCATGAAAGTGGAGTTCACTCCGATGGGAACTGTCGTAGAACGCTTACATGCTGCAGGTGCAGGTCTTGGAGCAGTTTTAACGCCAACAGGTGTAGGAACAATTCTTGAAGATGAGCACGAAAAAGTAACTCGAAATGGAAAAGAATATTTGATTTATGATCCATTGAAGATTGATATTGCCTTGATTAAAGCTACTAAGGCGGATAAGTATGGCAACCTTTATATAGATGGGACTACTAAAAACATCTCTCTTCAACTCGCTCTAGCGGCTGACACAGTCATTGTTGAGACAAACGAGTTGGTTGAAGTCGGGGAAATTGATCCAAATGATATTTACATCCCTGGTATCCTAGTTGACTATGTCGTTCAAGGATTGACACCACAAGAGCATCATCAGATGATGGGAGACTTGTGGACAGAGACAAAAAAACTGGCGGGGGTGAAGTAAAATGAAAGCAAAAGAAATTATCGCAAGACGTGTAGCGCTTGAATTTAAAGATGGAGATGTGGTCAATCTTGGATTTGGGATTCCAAACGCTTCTGCTGATTATATTCCGGAAGGAGTAAATGTTATTTTGCAGGCAGAAAATGGCGCCCTTCGATTTGGAGAAACACCAACTAAGGACACCTATAATGCCAATTTAGCGAACTCTGGTGGAGCTCCTATCACATTGTTGCCCGGAGCAGCCTTGTTTGATCTACAAACTTCCTTTGCCATTATTCGTGGTGGACACGTGGATGCAACCGTTCTGGGAGCGCTAGAAGTCAGCCAAGATGGTAGCATTGCGAACTGGATTATCCCAGGGAAATTTGCTCCTGGTATGGGTGGCGCAATGGACTTATTGGTAGGTGCTAAGCGTGTAATCGGGGCTATTCAACACACAACTGCTGATGGGGAATCCAAGTTGTTGAAAGAATGTACCTTGCCACTTTCAGCTAAGGGAGTGTTAGATCTCGTTATTACTGATTTAGCTGTTTTTGGATTCAAAGATGGTAAATTCTTATTGAAAGAGTTGGCTCCTGGTGTGACATTAGAAGAAGTTCTTGAAAAAACAGCTGGGGAAGTCATTGTCTCAGAAGACCTAAAAACAATGCCGATTTAAGCAAAAAAAGAGCTATTTTCTACTTAGTGTGTTATGATATAAACTAGATAGTATTGTAAGCGCTTTATATACAACGTTAAAATGAAGTATTCGAAATGTTATTTCGATAAAAAGTCAGTAGACAACTATCAAACACTAGAATAGTTGTCTAATTGACTTACTAAAATAGTGAAGGAAAGCTAGGTGATGGGTAAGTGGATATTATCCAAATGAACTATTTCATCAATATCATAGAATGCGGATGCAACCTTTCCATTGCTGCAAAGAAGATTCACATTAGTCAATCAGCCTTGAGTCAATTCGTGACAAATTTTGAAGCAGCTGAAGGGGTTCAATTATTCAATCGCAAGAATGGAAGATTAGAAAGTTTAACAGAGACGGGACGCAAAATTTATCGTTATGCGACCGAGATTGTGAATCGACATGAAGAAATGCTTTCCATGATCCATATAGAAGCTCAAAAGCAAAAGGGCACCATTAATCTTGGTATTCCGTCCTTGATTTTACGAGTTTATTTTGCTAGTGCTTTGCCTCATTTTCTGAAAAATAATCCTCATATCCATATCCAGGTTACGGAAGGTGGAGGGAAGGAAATTCGTCAAAAAATGGTTGATGGAGATTTGAATCTCTCTATTCTGATAGAGCCTACGAGCCTGGATGCTAAAAAATATGAACAACATATCATTCAATTGGATGAATACGTTGCTTATATGGATAAGGATCATCCGCTGGCTCAGAAAAGCTTGTTGGAATGGTCTGATATTGCTGGTTATGAATTGGCAACCTTCAACAAAACATTTACGACTTATGATTTAGTGACAGAAAAACTTCGTTCACAACGAATTGAGGCTAAATTTGCTTATCTTTCCTCTACTTGGGACTTCCTAGTTGAATCAACTCATCAGACAGATTTGATTGCTCTTTTACCAAGGCCGGTTGAATATTTTGTGGACAAGAGTCGTTTTAAGGCAGTTAGATTCAAGGATCCTATTCCATTTAATATTTGGTTTTGTAGACCCTATAAAAACTCCTACAATGAAGTAGAGTCTTATGTGTATGAAGAATTGTTGAAAGATTATTACCAACCGTTTTCTGACAACTAAGCTGAGGTGAATGCGATGACCTATAATGACGTGCTGGCGCGAGAATTGAAGGCAGACGTGAAAGTGTTGATTCGGGACTATTTCAAGTCTCGTGAGGATGAACAACAGTTCCCTAGAGAATTGCTTTATCAGTTTATTGAGCGATTTGATATCTTTTCCTTGCTTTTAGATAGTCAAGATTCTGTTTTGAGAACCGAGTTTTTGACCTTTATTCGCTTGATTTCAAAAGATTTCCCTGCTTTTTCTGCTGTTCTGCTAACTCAGGCATGTTATGGTATCTATCCTATTTTACGATATGGGAGTCAGGAACAAAAATCGCGTTATGTAGAACCATTAGTAAGGGGAGAAATCTTAGCTGGCTTGGGATTTTCCGAAGGAAAATTGATGGAAAGCTTGGAGGTTATTGCAACAACCGCAAGGAAAACAGAGGCAGGTTGGTCTTTAACTGGGAAGAAGTCAATTGTATCAAATTGCCGCTATACAGATATTTTGTTAATCTTAGCCAAGGTTCAGGAAACTAACGGAGAAGATGGATATGGATTTTTCATTGTTGATACGACTCGACCGGGGGTTGCTTTTGGAGATGATATAGCAAAACCTGGTTTACAGGGTTTACCTGTGAATTCGGTAACTTTTGACCAGGTCATATTGCCAGAAGATAGTCTGCTAGGATTGACCTTAAATGGGGAAACTCAGTTAAATGATATTATCAAAAAATTACAGCTAGGATTAAGCGCAATCTCTATTGGTATCTCTGAGGGAGCTTTTGAAAAAGGTCTGGCTTTTGTAAAGGTCAAAAGAGGATTTGGGAAACGATTAATCGATGCGACAGTCTATCAACATCAATTTGCGGACTTGTATACTAAGCTGTGTGCGGCTGAATCTTACTTTGCCTCCTACAAGGACAGGATGAAGGCGGATTCTCTCTTTGTATCTCAGATAAAACTTTATACGACAAAAGTAGCAATTGAGATTTCTGAGGAAATTATTAGATTAATTGGACCTCTTCAAACCTTGGATGACATCCCCATAGACCGTTATCTAAAGGATGCCAAAACGATTGAAATCTATGGAAAATCTGGGGATTCGATTCGTAAAAGAATAGCAGCCCAATGGATAAAGGAGTAAAGCATGGCAGAACTCACCTTACAGGAATATCAATTTCATGATATGAAACTGATATGGCTACGTGGAGCCGATAAATTGACGGATGCAGGGACTCTTTTTGGTCCGGTTCCGAAAGTTGTGTGGTCTCGTTACTACCCAACAAATGATGCTAATATGATGGCAGAATTGACGGATCCTATTTTGATCCAGTACAAGGGTAAAAATTACTTGATAGATGCAAGTTTTGATACAGCAAAATTATCCGATAAACAAAGGCGTAACTTAGGAATCTTGTCTGAAAGTCGGGTAGAAGAAAGTTTAGCTCTTTTAGGACTATCGCCTGAAGACATTGACATCGTGCTGATGACACATATGCACCACGATCATTCTGGTGGCTTGACGTATGTGAATGATCAAGGGAAGCTGGTTTCCAAGTATCCAAACGCCAAGATTATTGTGAATGATGTCGAATGGTATGAGATGAGAAACCCTAATAATCGAACGCGGGGAACTTATCTGAGAGAAAATTGGGAACCGATTCAAGATCAGGTGACGACTTTCTCAGAGTATATCAATGTCATTCCAGAAATCCAAATGATTCACACAAGTGGTCACAGCAATGGCCATAGTATTGTTTTATTGAAGCAAGGCGAAGATACGATGATCCATATGGGGGACTTGATGTTAACACATGTTCATCGAAATCCTCTCTGGGTTCCAGCAGTTGATGATTATCCTATGAAATCAATTTTAGCAAAGGATAAATGGCTTCGTCAGGCTTTTGAGAATCATTACAAGTTTTTCTTTTATCATGATCAATTTTTTGCAGTAGCAGAGTTCGATAAGGAAGGGAAGGAATTTGTAGATTATGTTCTACGTTCTCGCCCTCCACTTATTCCTTTTACAGATCAGCAGGATCGTAAGCCAGATTTTTTAGGATAGCAGAATATGAGGAGACAAATATAACATTTTCTTGTTGACGGGGATATTGGTGCATCATGCATCCATTTGCCAACAAGAATCAACAGAAAATAAAAGGAGGACTCATATGTCAATTACAAAACTTTTACAGATTCAATATCCAATTTTCCAAGGGGCTATGGCTCAAATCTCGCACTATCAACTAGCAGCAGCTGTTTCTGAGGCTGGAGGTCTGGGAATTATCGCTTCGGGTGGTATGACCGGAGAGCAGTTGCGAGAAGAAATTCGTGAACTGAGAAAGTTGACAGATAAGCCTTTTGGTGTCAACATCATGTTGATGATGAAAAACATCAAGGATATTGTGACCGTTATCATTGAAGAAAAGGTTCCAGTGGTAACTACAGGTGCAGGAACTCCTAAGCATATCATGCCTTACTTGAAAGAAGCAGGAATCAAGGTTATTCCAGTTATTGCCAGTGTCAAGCATGCTCAAAAAATGCAAGAATTGGGAGTTGATGCTGTAATCGCTGAAGGTTCAGAAGCTGGTGGCCATATTGGAGAGACCAATACAATGGCTCTTATCCCACAAATCGTTGATGCGGTAACGATTCCAGTCATTGCTGCAGGAGGTGTGGCAGATGGTCGTGGACTTGCTGCTGCGATTGCCCTAGGCGCACAAGGAGTTCAAATGGGAACAGTTTTTCTTGCTTCAGAAGAATGTCCAATTTCTCCAGCCTATAAAGAAGCTATTTTGGCGGCAAGTGATACAGCGACTGCGGTTACAGGCCGCATTGCGGGAGCGCCAGTTCGTTGTATTCGCAATGAGATGACGGATCACTACATTGAATTAGAGCAGAAAGGTACAAACCGAGAGGAACTGGAAGAAATTACGATCGGTTCCCTATCTAAGGCTGTCTATGAAGGTGATACAGTTCATGGTTCAATGATGAGCGGACAAATTGCGGGTTTGGTGAAAGACATCAAACCATGTAAGACTATTTTAGAATCAATTGTGAAACAGGCGCAAGAGTGCCTACAAGACATTCGACTAGAATTAGGTAAATAATGTAATCTAGGCGGAAGATTCTGCACTGATGTGGAAAAAGGAGAGCGAGGCATTTGCTATCCTTTTTTATATATGGTTTCTTTAAGAGCATCTTGCTATAATAAAAGCAGTGCTTTCTCTTTAAAGGTCGCTTTTTAAGGGCTTTTGTGATATAATAATGCGCAAGAGGTTTAGAATGAAAAAAAATAATTTAATCCCGTTTTCTGCGGTCTTGCTAGGACTTGCAACTTTCGGAATCTTAACTTTGCTGATTATTTTTTCACATAATATTGCTGTAACAATCACTGTTTTGTTTTTATTTGTACTTCTTTATCTGCTTTTATTTGTATGGCAAAAAAAACAGTATGAAAAGAGCGAAATTGAACAAATCCAATATGTAAATCACCAAGCCGAAAATAGCCTGAGCACATTGCTTGATCAAATGCCGGTGGGAGTCCTGAAATTAGACTTATCTAGTGGCGAAGTGGAATGGTTTAATCCCTATGCTGAGCTGATTTTGACGAATGAAGAAGGGGAGATTGATGTTGAGTTAATTCAAACCATCATCAAGGCTTCTGTTGGGAATCCTGGTTCATATGCTACCTTGGGCGAAACACGATATGCTGTTCATATGGATAAGGCTTCGGGTGTTTTGTATTTCTTTGATGTTTCTGGGGAGTATGAAGCAACTGTCGAATTAGTAACTAGCCGTCCAGTCATCGGGGTCATCTCAGTAGATAACTATGATGATTTGGAGGATGCGACGTCTGACTCTGATATCAGTCATATCAATAGTTTTGTAGCTAATTTTGTTTCAGAATTTGCTAGTAAGTATGCTATGTTTTCTCGCCGTGTGGGGATGGATCGTTTTTATTTATTCACAGATTATACAGTACTCGAGGAATTGATGAATGACAAATTCTCTGTTATTGATGCTTTCCGAGAAGAATCAAAACAGAGGCAACTAGCCCTAACTTTAAGTATGGGATTTTCTTATGGTGATGGAAATCATGAAGAGATAGGGAAAATTGCCTTGCTCAATTTGAACTTAGCAGAAGTTCGCGGTGGTGACCAGGTGGTGGTCAAGGAAAATGATGAGACCAAGAATCCAGTCTACTTCGGTGGAGGAACTGCTGCGTCTATCAAACGTACTCGTACACGTACGAGAGCCATGATGACAGCCATTTCTGATAAGATTCGAAGTGTTGACCAGGTTTTTGTAGTCGGTCATAAAAATCTAGATATGGATGCCTTGGGCTCTGCTGTCGGTATGCAGTTGTTTGCAAGTAATATTATTGAAAACAGTTACGCTGTCTATGATGCAGATAAAATGTCAGCAGATATCGAGCGTGCTATCCAGTTCTTAAAGAAGGAAGATACTACGAAACTCTTATCTCTTACAGATGCGATGAAGCTAGTTACAAGCCGTTCGTTATTGATTTTAGTGGATCACTCAAAGACGGCTTTGACCTTATCGAAAGATTTTTATGATTTGTTTACTCAAACCATTGTTATTGACCATCATAGACGTGATCAGGATTTCCCTGAGAATGCAGTCATCACCTATATTGAAAGTGGAGCAAGTAGTGCGAGTGAGCTGGTCACAGAATTGATTCAGTTCCAAAATTCTAAGAAAAATCGTTTGAGTCGTATGCAGGCTAGCGTACTGATGGCTGGAATGATGCTGGATACCAAGAACTTTACATCTCGCGTAACGAGTCGAACCTTTGATGTGGCTAGCTATCTGAGAACACGTGGAAGCGATA
>ERZ772993.963-NODE-963-length-11992-cov-14.309123_pt1 | contig 11992 bp, 12 predicted proteins | sample MGYA00580670_ERZ772993 | MGnify/ENA primary metagenome ERZ772993 (study PRJEB29015, sample SAMEA2737936) | human oral metagenome | biome: human oral; feature: human-associated habitat; material: dental | place: China | collected 2136 ...
ACGTGCTGCTCATCGGTTCGTCGTCGGCCATGTTCTGCTCGTTTCCGCTGACTCGGGTCCGCTCGCCGTTCAGCGTCGGCAGTCGGAGTCCCCGCTCCGGCAGATGCCGGGCCCGTGACGCTTGATCCATGTGTCGTTCGTGCCCGGGGACGGGCTTGGATCGGGGCCGGGGTCCGTGCCCCGTGAGACCAGCTCATCCACGGCGGCAGTGGCATTGATGATACCCGTTCCGCAGGAGTCTCGGTCGCAGTTGCTCAGAGGCGTGGAGGTGTTTTGCAGCAGGGTGGTGGCCTCCTCGGTCGTGAGCGCCGGGTCGATGGCCCGGAGCAGCGCGAGCGTGCCGGAGACGTGCGGGGCGGCCTGGCTGGTGCCCATCATGTAGCCGTAGGCGGGCTCCTCCGGGGAGGTCTCGGACTTGTCGACGGTGGAGGCGATGCCGTCGTCGGTGTTCGGGTCGCCGCCCGGGGCCGACACATCGACGACGGAGCCGTAGTTCGAGTAGAAGGACCGGGCGCCCGTGGCGCCGGTGGCGCCGACGGTGATGACGTTCTGGCACCCCGCGGGGGCCACACCGCTCGCGTCCACGTCCTCGTTGCCGGCGGCGGCGACAATGATCGAGCCGCGCTCGACGGCGGCGTCGATGGCCTTCTGGTAGAAGGCCGGGCAGACGCCCTCGCCGCCAAGACTCATATTGATGACCTGGGCGGGGTTGTCATTGTCCGGAACGCCGTTGACGTGTCCTCCCGATGCCCAGGTGAGGGCGTCAATAATATCGGTCGACGTGCCGCCGCAGCGGCCCAGGGCGCGCACGGGCAGGATTCGGGCGTTGGGGGCGATGCCGGCCACGCCCCTCTCATTGTTCGTGCTCGCGGCAATAATGCCGGCGACGTGGGAGCCGTGCCAGGACGAGGGCTGAGCCTCGGAGCCCTGGGAGCAGACGTCGGCGTCGGCGCCATCGCCATTGTCGGACGGGTCCGCGTCGCGGCCGTCGTCGTCGCGGGAGATCCAGGGGTCGGAGATGAAGTCGTAGCCGGGCAGGAGGTTGTTCTCCAGGTCGGGGTGGGCGGACAGGATGCCGGAGTCGATGACGGCGACCGTGATGTCCTTGCCGGTGGACCGCGACCAGGCCCCGGTGGCGTTGATGCCGTAGGAGTCGGAGGTGAGGCCCCACTGGTAGGAGAAGTACTTGTCGTTAGGGGTTTCGGGCACCGTGTCGTCCAGGACCGTCATGCGCAGGTCCGTCTCGACGGTCTCGATGCCGTCCGCGGCCCCGAGCGAGGTGATGAACTCCTTGACCTGGTCGGCGGTGAGATCCTTGCTCAGGGAGATGCCCGCCATGCCCATGGCGTGGGCGGTGACGGACTCGATTGTGACGGAGAATTTGCTGGCGGCGGCGGTCAGGGCCTGCCGGTCCTGCTCGGGCAGGGAGTCGATGATGTTCGTGCCGTAGGCCTGCGCGGACTCGATGGCGGAGGCGGCCGGTGATCCGTCGGAGTAGGTGATGACGAAGCGGTTGCTGCTGGTGTTCGCCGCGGCGGTCACGGCGTCCCGCTTGGGCGTCAGCGCATCGGAGTCGTCGTGTCTGAAGAGGCCGGTGAGCGCTGCGATGCCGACGGCGGCCAGGGCGACGACGACGACGGAAACGGTGACGATCAGAATTGGTCGTCTGTGAGACTTAGTGCCCATGAGGTGACTTTCGGTGAGTGGGACGGGGCGGCTCCGGGCTGGAGTACGACGAGTGTGACATGGAACCGCGGGGGAGCCGCATCCGCATCCGTAGGCAGAGGTCCCCATACCCACCTCGCCCCGCGATACCCACCTCGCCCCGCGCCCCGCCCGCGGTCGGGGGATCCGGCGCCGCCGTCCGACGCCTCGCCGAGAGGATCCGCCGGACAGGGCCAGTGCCCGGACGGGCCGCCGTCGTCGGCCCGTTCGAGTCGCGCCTGCGCGGGGCCCGGCACCCGGGCGGGTGGGATCGGCACGGTCTTGCTGGAGCCGGGGGCCGGCAGGTCATAGGGTTGACAGGGCGGTCGTCGCAGCCCCGATCCTCGTGACTCAGGAGAGCAGATGATGTACGACAGCAGCGACCTGACGGAGCTTCTCGCCCTCGCCCTGGGGGCGGTCCGGGCCGGGGCCCGCCTCGCCCTCGATCCCGGGCAGGCCCTGCGGATCGAGACCAAGCGCAACCGCAACGACGTCGTCACGCAGGTCGACCGCGCCGTCGAGGCGCTCATAGCGCGGCGCCTGGCCCCCACAGGCTATCCGTTGGTCGGGGAGGAGGGGCACACGGCCGACGGCTGGGCCGGTCGCGTGTGGGTGCTCGACCCGATCGACGGGACCCTCAACTACATCGCCGTCCACCGGCACTGGGCGATTTCGCTGGCGCTGGTGGAGGACGGACGGCCCGTGGCGGGCGTCGTGGCGGATCCGGTGGACGACCGGGTCTACACCGCCGTCGTCGGGGCCGGCGCGCGCGTGAGGCGCCTCTTCGTCGAGTCCGACGCCGGCGCCGAGCTGGCGCGGATCGCCGACGTTCCGCTGGCGGACGGCATTGTCATCGCCCATTTGCACGGTCTTGAGGAGGTGCCCCGGCTCGCCCGGATCATCGAGGGCACTCGGGGTCTGCGCTGCTACGGGGCGGCGGCCCTGGAGATGGTGGAGGCGGCGGCCGGTCGGGCGGGGGCGGTCGTGCACACCGGTCTCCAGCCGTGGGACGTGGCCGCCGGGGCGCTTCTGTGCGCCGAGACCGGCGTGGTTCTCACGCGTCTGAACGGGGAGGAGCTGGACGTGCGCGAGCCCGGCTCGCTGCTGGCGGGGACGCCGAGCGCCCACGCCGAGATGCTCCGGCGGCTGGCCGGGGCCCGGCCCGGGGCCTGATCCGGGGACCGGCCCGGGGACCGACGCCCTCCGCCCCGGCCTTTTCGCCGCCGCGGCGGGCCCGATCGGCGCCGACCCCGGCGGCGCCGGGCGCGGGCTCCTTGGTCCGTCACCGCCGGTCGGAACGGCCGGGTCGAGGCGGTTGCCCGGATGTCCACAGCCTGTGGATAAGTGTGTGTCTCGTGTGCCGTTTCCGCCGGTTTCGGTGAGGTGATGGGGGAAAGCGGGTGGGCCGGTACGGAGATTCGTACCGGCCCGCCCGCTTCAGGGAGGACCGCCGGAGTTCCCGGACGCCGCCCCTCAGGGATTCATCGAGGCGGACGCGCTGAAGAACTCCGGCGGTTGATATGGGGAAGTGTCATCGCCGATGACGGGGGAATATCACCAACGACGCAGGAAACGCCACGGATTCCACGGGAAGGGGTTGAACATGGCCATGATGGGCTCCTTTAGAAGGGGGTACTTTCAACAAGACGTATCGTGCAATGAGGTGATAACTAGTTCATCGGTCAATTGACCGAACCGGCCGGACGAAGGTCAGACAAGCCGGTTGCGCAGAGCGTGGACAACGGCGCCCACGCGGTCGTGCACGCCCAGCTTGGCGATGAGAGTGGACACGTGCGTCTTGACGGTCGCCTCGCTCAGACCCAGGCGGTGGGCGATCTGCTTGTTGGACAGGGCGTCCACCATGAGGGTGAGGACCTCGTGCTCGCGCGGGGAGAGCGTGACGCCGGGCGGCAGGGCGTTCGGAGAGGGCTTGCTCGGCGCGACCCCGACCGGTTGCAGCAGGTGCGGCGCAGCATTCTCGTCATTTGTCTGACGTCTGCTGATAATGGCGGAGGAGGTGGGTGAGAGCACCATGTTTCCGGCCGCGACGTGCCGGATGGTGGTGGCCAGGGCGGAGACGGGGTCCTCCTTGGCGATGAAGCCGCGCACCCCGGCGGCCAGGGCGCGATCGAGGATGGCGTCGGCGACGAAGGTGGTGAGAATGAGGATGGCCAGTTCGGGGCGGTCCTCGTGAAGGGCCTCCGCCAGGGCGATGCCGTCGAGTCGGGGCATTTGGATGTCGAGGAGGAGGACCTCGACGGGGTTGTCCGGCGCCTGCAGGGCGGCCAGGGCCTCCTCGCCGTCGCGGGCCGACCAGACGATGCGAACGTCCTCGGTGGTGGCCAGGAGGTCGGTCAGGGTGTGGCGGACCAGGGCGTCGTCGTCCGCGAGTCCGACGTTGATCATGCGGTCTTCTCCAGGGGTGTGGGATGGGTTCGGGGTGTGGGGAGGGGAATGGTGGCGGTGGTGATCCACGCGTTGTCCTCGGCCAGGGTGGTCAGGGTGCCGTCGATGGCGGCCAGGCGCTCGCGCATGCCGAGCACCCCGACGCCCGAGCGGGGCAGGCGCGGCACCGCCGAGCCCACGCCGTTGGTGGTGACGAGCCGGAGGACCTCCGGACCCAGGCTGAGGGTCACGGTGACGGGGCTGGCCGGGTCGCCGTGACGGATGATATTGGCGCTCATCTCCCGGGCCACGCGCGAGAGGGTCGTCGCCTGGAGGCGGCTGGGGCGCGCCTCGCCCAGGCACCGGTAGGTCACCTCGAAGCCGGCGGCGGCGATGTCGTCGCTGATGATCCGGATGGCCTCGCCCAGGTCGGTGACCGCGTGGCCGAGCCCGGTGGAGGTCTCAATCGATCGGCCGAGGGCCGGTTCGGTCTGGCGCAGGGTGCGCAGGAGGAGGCGCAGCTCGTGGAGGGCGTCGGAGGCGGTGGACTCCAGGGCCATGAACTCCTCGCGGACCTCCGGGGGGTAGCTCGCGTCCGTGGCGGCCCGCTGGGCGCGCAGGGCGGTCTGGGACATGGAGTAGGCGACGAGGTCGTGCATCTCCCGGGCGATCTCCAGGCGCATGTCCTCCAGCCGGGCGGCGGCGCGCTGGGAGTCGGCCAGCCGGGCGGCCTCCGTGGCGCGCAGGAGGATCCCGGTGGGGAAGAACGCGAGCGCCATGAAGACGAAGAAGAGGAAGGAGTACACGCCGTCCATGGGAGCGGCGAGGACGGCGATCTTCAGCAGCAGGGCCAGCAGGCTCACCAGGGTGATGGTCAGGCCGGGCCAGAACCTCAGGAACCGGCCCAGGAAGATGAAGAAGGCGGCCTTGGTCATCAGCATATTGGTGACGTGGGCGTTCGGGAGGGCGAGCATCACGAGCCACAGCAGCAGGTAGGCGGCGGCGCCGGGAGCAGGGCGCAGGGGGGTCGCCATGAGCACGGCGAGGGCGAGCACCATGCAGGTGAGGTCGGCCGGCGTGACCGCCGATCCCGTCTGCATGATGTTAACTACGAGGTTCGCGATCCCGGCGATCGCCCCGATGGCGATGTAGGCGCGCCGCCCCGGCGGTCCGCCGGAGGGGCCGGTCAGGGCCGTCCGGATGTTGGCCGCCAGGGAGGCGCGGATCACGTGCAGTGCGCTCACCTTGTTCTCCCGTCGAAGCACCAATGGCTGGGAGCAACCTTAACAAGAGGCAACGAAAGGCTGGAGGCAGTGCGTCTCACGAAGTCGTGGACGGTGCCCGAATCCGTCTCGGCGGCCGGTGTCGTGGGTGTCATGGGGCCGCGGAGGGACGGCGCCGCGCGACGAATTGCCCAAATCGTGTTCGGATGCCCCAGCATGGCGAGGTTGCGGATGACGGCGAACGTCGTTCAGATGCGACCGGTGGACAGGAGGGAGCCCCACCAACCGTAGGGGATCTCGAGGTCGCGCGTGGCGGCGAGCTCGGCCAGGGCCCAGCTCTTGCCCGTCAGGCGGGCCAGCCCGACGTCGAGGAAGAAGACGATGCCGGTCACGATCGCGATCTGGGGGATGGTGAAGTGCTCGAGAACGATGGCGATGAGGCACACCCCGACCATGGCGCAGGATCCGGCAATGGTCACGGTTTGGATGAGATCGCGCAGATCCTCGGACAACTGGGTGTCGGTGGTGAACTCGGCGCTGGTGGCGATGGTGTAACGCAGATGCTGGCGCGAGACGCGGAAGGCGACGATCGCGATGACTCCTGCGATCACGATCGTACTTATGGCACCGATCATGGCCTCGAGGCTCATGGGGAATCTCCTTGGGATGGGGTGCTTAAGTACACGCGCACCGGAGCCCATGCGCATCGGCCGGCCGACCGAGCCGATCGGCTGAAACCCCAGTGGGCCGATCGGCCGATCCGATCGGCGGAATCGCGCTCGAAGCGCCCTGAAAGGCGGAGTCCTTCCGTCGATCGGCCGAGGCGATCGACGGCGCCGGGCGCCGCAAACCCTTTACAGGCTTCCCGTCCTCTGGAGTCGCCGCAGGCTGAGCCACCCCACGGGGATCGGGATCCAGAAGGTGACCAAACGGTACACGATCGCGGCGGACAGGGCCACGCCGCCGGGCACGCCGGCGGTCGCCAGGCCCGCCGTCAAAGCGATCTCGACGGGTCCGATGCCGCCGGGCGCGGGCACCACCGAGCCGACCGTGTTGGAGGCCAGGTAGGTGATGGCCAGCATCGAGAAGGGCAGGGTGTAGCCGAAGGCCCACAGGCTCGCCGCGAAGGAGAGGACGTAGCTCAGGCTCAGCAGGACCGTGCCGCCGACGCCCAGTGCCAGTCGGCCCGGGTTGGACAGGATCCACATCAGCCGCGGCCACACCTGCCGGTAGGTGGGCTCCGCCTTCGCCCACAGGAAGGAGCGCACCCTCGGAATGACCAGGGCCACCGTCACCACGGCCACAAGGCCGGCGGCCGCCACCATGACCCAGCCTGAGGGCAGGGACAACCCGGTGGACTGACCGGTCGTCGCCGCCAGGATAATGAGCAGGACGACGGTGACGACGAATTGGATGATCTGCACCAGGGCGACGGTGGCCACGCCCACCGGCGTCGGAACGCCTTTGCGGTTGAGGAAACGCAGATTAATGGCGGCGCCGCCCACGCCCGCGGGCGCCACGAGGGAGACGACCGAGCTGGCCAGATGAACCTCGGTGGAGGTCCATATGCTCAGTTTCGTCGGGGACAGGGCCACCAGGGCCAGGCCCGCGCCCAGATAAGTGGCCAGGGAGAAGGCGAGCGCGCCCAGGATCCACCAGATATTCGCCTGGGCGACGGCGGCGCTGATCTGCTCGAAGTTCATCCGCGCCAACAGCGTCCACAGAGCCGCCATGCCGACGACGGTGACAATGACCGTGCGCGGGGAGAAACGGGTCAGTTTGGCCGGCTCGGCGTGGGCGGTCGGGGTCAGGGCGACCAGGGCGTCGCGCAGCTCCTGGAGGAGCCTGCCGCGCCGGCCCATCGCCTCCCGCGTGGAGGAGGGCAGGACGACGCGCTGGAGCATGGGGGCGATGGAGGCCAGCTGGGAGGTGCTCAGGGTCCGGGAGGCGGAGGCGATGGCGCGCTCCACCCCCGCGCCCGAGGCGACCAGGGCGAGGGTCTGGGCCAGGTCCACGCGGCGCGACAGCTCGTTGGAGATGGTCTCCCCGGCGTCCCAGTCCAGCAGCCACACCCGGCCGCCGGCGTCCACGACGACGCTGCCGCCGTCGATCGCCCGGTGCGCCAGGCCGGCGGCGTGGGCGCAGCGGATCTGCTCCCACAGGTCGTCGAGGACGGACTCGGGGACGTCGGCGCCCAGGGAGTCGAAGGAGCGGGCGCCCACGACGTGCTCGGTGACCAGCAGCATCGATTCCGCCGCCTCCGCCATGCCCAGCAGCCGGGGCGTGCGCACCCCGGCGCGGGAGGCCTCCAGGGTCATGAGGGCGGCGTGCTCGGCGGCGGGGCGCACCGACATGTCCCGCGTGGGGGACAGGCCCTTGACCCGGATCCGGTCCCACAGGGTGGACAGGAAGCCGGCGACCTGGCGGTCGGCGTCGAGGACGGTGACGTCGCGGCGCACGCCGCCGGCGTCCCACACGGCGTACAGGCGGTGCACCGAGGTGCGCCCCTCCACCAGGGCGGTGCTGTGCGCCTGGGACAGGACCTTGGCCAGGTCGACGTCGTCGGCCTGCGTGATCGTATTGGCCTCCGGATCGCGTGCGGGGGCCGACAGCGCCGGCGCCTCGGCGTCGTCGGCCTGCTCGTCCTGGGTGACCGGAGCGGCCAGCGGGTTCTCCCGCACCTGCTCGGTGTAGCCCAGGGGGGCGTCCGTCGTCACCGTCCAGGCCCGGGCGCGCGGGGCGCGGTCCATGCGCACCACGCACACCGCGTCGAGACCGGCGCGGCGCAGCGCCCGCACCAGCGGGATGCCGTGCGCCCGGTGGTCCTCCACCCCCAGGATGTAGCGCATGACGAGTCCGACGGCGCGTCCGAGCAGGACCGACAGGATCGCCCCGGACAGGGGCAGGGCGCTGCGCAGCACGGCCAGGCCCACGATGACCCACATGCTCGCCCATCCGTAGCGCACCGCCGGCACGGACCGGCGCTCGCCGGCGCCGGTGAGCAGACCGGCCAGGGCCGCGTAGGTCGCCGAGATGCCCAGCTGGGCCGAACCGGCGCCGGTGACCGTCAGGCCGGCGAGCAGCGAGGTCGGGGCCCAGGTGCGCAGCGCGATGTAGGCCGTCACGCCGAACAGCCAGCCGCCGACGGCCCCCAGAGCCGCCTGAACGGCGCTGCGCCACGAGCGCCGCAGGATCCGTCCCAGCAGGACGGCCACGGGGATGATGAAGGTGGCCAGGCCCTCAATGGCCTGGAGGGGGAAGACCAGGACCTGGCGCAGGACCACGGCGAGGATGTTCTGCACGTCCTGGGTGACGCCGGTGGTCGTCTGGTGGGCGTAGACCGCCAGGATGAGCATGGACAGGGAGCCGATCGTGGACAGGGCCAGGTCGAGCAGGTCCTCGACGCGGCGCAGGCGCCGGGGCGGGGCGTCGACCAGAAGGGTGTGGGAGCGGATCGTCGACGGCGGGCGCGGTGCGCGCACGACGACGGGGGCGATGCCGACGGTGGGGAGCCCGACCGGCGATGTCGCGGGAATGGGTGCGGCGACGTCGGGCGTCTCCGAGGGAGGTGCATCGCTCATGCCCGGGAGTCTACGGTCTGCTCGTTCCGCGTCGACTCGACCCCCGATTCGCGAGACCGGCGGAAAAGTCATGAGAGACCGGCGGAAACGGCGCACGAGGCGCACACTTATCCACAGGCTGTGGATGGTGGGGCGGTTCGGCGGCCCCGCGGGAATCGCCGCCGCGCCAAGGGGCTCGCCCGGGACTCGCCCGGCGCGAATCGGCTGGAGCACGTGATACCACCTTGGTATCATGCGCATGTGGCGATGACACTACGACTGACGCGCGAGGACGAGCGCATCCTGGCCGAACTGGCCGAGGCCGATGGCATCAGCCGTCAGGAGGCGACGGTGCGGGCCATTCGCGAGGCGGCGGCTCGGCGAGGTCACGACCGCAGGGTCTGCGAGGCCTCCGCGCGGGTCCGCGCCCGGTACGCCAACGTCCTGGACCGGCTCGGAAGGTGACGGAGCACCTCGATGTCGAGGATCTTCTGACCCTGGCCGCCGACCTCGGTGTCGGGCCGGTGCGGGACCTGGGACTGCTCGACTCCGCGGCGCACCGTCCGACGGCAACGCTTTGGGGGCGGGAGGTCTATCCGAGCCTCGAGGAGAAGGCGGCGGCGCTCCTGGAGTCCGTCGTGCGCAATCATGCGCTCGTGGACGGCAATAAGCGCCTCGGGTGGCTGGCCGCCGTCGTCTTCCTCGATATCAACGGCCGCCGACTCGAGGTGCCCGACGACGACGCCCATGCCCTGGTCATGGCCGTGGCCGACGGCCGGTGCTCCCTGAAGGAGATCACCGGAGCGCTCGCCGCCTGGGCGTCGAGGTGACCGATGACGGGCGGGCCGTCCGGACGGCCCGCCCAAGTTCTTACTCGGCGGTGCTCCGGCGCCAGGCGGCGAGTCTGACCGCCATGAGTGGGGGAAGGGCGGCGTTCTCGTCCTCGGGCTCGGGCTCATAGGACTCGAAGGCGTCGGCCAGCTCGTCGGCGTGCGCCTCGATGTCCTCAAGGGAACGACGGGTCACGGTGTCTCACCTCGGGTACTTGGATCGGGCTGGGCGCATGGCGTGAGTGATGGCTAGTGATGACTACGGTACCGTGCCGGGGGCGCGGGGTGGGCCGGCCCGGAGCCGGGGTGATCGCCGCGGCCGCCGTCGCCGCGCTCGTCGATGGGGCGGCACCGCTTAGGGTGGACGCATGGCAGATACCGACGTCGTCGTCCGCCCGCCCACCGCCCCCGAGCAGCGCCGGTGCGAGAGCCTCATCAGGGAGGCCTTCTGGGACGTCTACCGGCCCGGGTGCATTGAGCACCTCATCTGGCGCAGGGCCATGGCGGGGCACCCCGATGCGCTTCCCCACCTGATCCTCGTCGCGGACCGGGGCGGTGAGCTCGTCGGGTGCACGATGAGCACGCGCGCGTGGGTGGAGGCCCCCGACGGCCTCTCGCGCACGCCCGTCGTCGGGGTGGGCCCCATCGGGGTGGTGCCGGGCGAGCAGCGCCGGGGGATCGGCTCCAGGCTCATGGAGGCGACCATGGATCGTGCGCGCCGCGATGGTGAGCGGGCGGCCCTCCTCTTCGGCGCCCCGGCCTTCTACGGCCGCTTCGGCTTCCAGGAGGCCTCCCGGTGGGGCGTGACGACGGCGGAGGGCGACAACTTCCCGGCCTTCATGGCGGCGGAGCTGGTGCCCCACGGCCTGAGGGGCGTGAGTGGAAGGTTGATCGAGAGCCCGCTGCTGGAGGTCGATGAGCCGGCGGCCGGGGATGCCGACGCGGCCGTCGAGGCCCCGCCGGTCACGCGGGCGGAGGCTCGGCCCTGACCGGCGGCTGCGCTCAGTGCGCCGGGCGCAGTCGCGCCGTCGGCAGCGGCAACTCGATGCCGCCGACGAGGTCCACGGCCTTGGCGACGTCGGCCGATATGTCCTCCATCGCCCTGGCGACGACGACGCGGTCCCGGTGGACCTCGCGGATCCTGACTCGCGCCCAGGTCGCCTCGCCCGTCTGCCCGTCCTCCTCCTGAAGGAGCCAGTCCTCCGCCAGGAGCCGCAGGCCGACCTCGTCCAGGGTCGCCTCCGCCTCGTCGAGGTCCATCGCCTCGCCCCGGCGGACCCACAGCAGGTCGTAGGGGGTGAAACGGCCGTCGGTGGTCATCTCGATGTAGCCCACGTGCTCGCCGTCCTCGCGGCGCAGGTGGTCGAAGACATCCTCGGGCGCGGGTCGGTCGGCCTGCGGCTCGGATGGGACGCTCATTCCCGCGAGGCTACCAGCCCGTGAGAACTCGACCCGGTTCGGTGGCGCAGCGGTTGCCGGCGTGGTCAGATCCTCCCCAGGCAACGAGGGGCTGGTCCTGCGGGCGGGGGCGGCGGTCGTGGACACCGAAGATCTTCCTCAGGCAACGAGGGGCTGGTAGCGCTGGCGGGCATCCTCGCCGGTGATTCCGACCATGTTCCCAATGGCCGCCCAGGACATACCGGCGACCCGAGCGCCTCTGATGGCGTCAAGGACATGTCGTTCGGCCTGCGCCTGTTCGGCGATCGCGTCACGCAAGGCGGTCAATGCGGCCACGTCGATCTCGTCGGCCTCGACCGGCTCGTAGTCCTCGAAGCGAGCGGCCAGCTCGTCGGCATGTGCCAGGATCTCGTCAACAGTGCGGGGCATCATCATCACCTCAGAAACTTCTCACGGGCACGCATGGCGTGGACGATGACGATTGCGGTCATGCCCTGGATGTGGCCGACCCCGAGAATAGCTGGGTTGAGGTCGGCGCAGGGCGGAGGGATGGTGCGGAGCGCCGAGCGCGGTGTTCGAGAGACATCGCAGCTCCCGGTGCGCCGAGGCGGCTCGGGCCGGCGGGCGGCGTGAGGGGCGCGACGACGACCCCACGTCGCGTGTTGCAGGTCACTTGCGAGTCCTGGAATGGATCGCCCTCGGCAAAGGTTGAGCCCATCAGACTCAAGGTTGCGAGGCGCGAAGTTGACAGCACCGCGCTCAACCACAATCCTGAGTGCATACCACTCAAGTTCGACCACAGCCCCCCGCGAGGGCGGGGGGCGGCAAGGAGCCACCACATGGCACGCGCCGTCGGTATCGACCTCGGTACCACCAACTCCGCCATCGCCGT
>ERZ772993.964-NODE-964-length-11955-cov-2.871513_pt1 | contig 11955 bp, 7 predicted proteins | sample MGYA00580670_ERZ772993 | MGnify/ENA primary metagenome ERZ772993 (study PRJEB29015, sample SAMEA2737936) | human oral metagenome | biome: human oral; feature: human-associated habitat; material: dental | place: China | collected 2136 ...
CTTTGGGGTGGCTGTCTCCGGCGGGTTTAACCCGGCTTTGGCGGCCCCCACACCGGGTTCCTCTGCAACCGCGTCCCCAACCCCTTCGAAATCGGCCCCAACTGCGCCTGGGGCCTCCGCACCGGCGGCCACAAACAGCACCAGCGCGGGGGATGATGTGCGCCAGCGCGAGTACTGGATTAACGATTACAAGTTCCCTGAGCTCTGGAATCAAAGCACCGGGCGCGGAGTGACTGTGGCAGTGATCGACACCGGCGTTGACGGCACCCACCCTGACCTGGAAGGGAACGTCCTGAAAGGCCATGACGCCTCCGGCGTTGGCAGTTCAGACGGCTGGACAGGTTTGGGAACCGAGCCGATGCACGGTACCGAGGTTGCCTCACTGATTGCCGGGCACGGGCACAATACTACAGGTGTGGCCCCTATCGCCGGACAGCCGGGTAAACCCGCCGGCATCATTGGTGTGGCCCCGGAGGCAAAAATCCTGCCAGTATCCCTGAGCATGGGCACCGGTGGCGGTAAAAGCATTGATGAGCAGCTGCCGGAGGCGGTACGCTACGCCGTGGATAACGGGGCGCAGATCATTAACCTGTCGATCGGCTCTAATAAGGCGAGCTGGCCGCGCAGCTGGGATGACGCGTTCAAGTATGCTGAGGAGAAAGGCGTGCTGGTGGTGGCTTCTGCTGGTAACCGCGGCAGCGGAATCACCCAGGTGGGGGCGCCAGCTACTATCCCGGGTGTGCTCACCGTTGGTAGTGTTGATAGCTCCCGGCGGGAATCCTGGTCTTCTTCCTCTCAGGGGATTTCAATCGCTGTTGCCGCGCCTGGGGTGAATATGATCGCTGCCGCCCCGCGCAATAAGTACATGCTGTGGTCGGGGTCGTCGGCTTCTGCGCCGCTGGTGTCGGGTTTGGCTGCGCTCATTAAAGCGAAATACCCTGAACTGTCGGCCGCCCAGATTATTCAGCGCATTATTACCAGCGCCGATGATGCCGGGCCTGCTGGCCGTGACCCGTTGTACGGGTTCGGCATTATTAACCCTACGGTGGCGCTCGCAGAGAGTACGTCGTCGAATGCTGCGGAGAACCCCCTGGGGTCGATTAGTAACTGGATTGCGATCCACCGCAAGCAGGAGGTGAGCGCTCCGGAGCCGACGAGCTCCGAACCGGTGCACGAGGATGGGGAGAATATTCCCCAGGCTAAGGTGCCTGAACCGAGTGTGCCTCCTGAAGATTCGGGTGTTGTTCCGCCGCTGATTGTGGGTGGGCTGGCGTTGTGGTTATTGGCGATTACCAGCTTCACGGTGCACCGTCTGCATAAGATGCACCGGCATGTGCGTCGGCCGCATGTGCGGGATGAGAACTAAAAGTCGTCATAATTTTTTCGATTTGCCGTTTATTACAGGTTCATAAAGTGTGTGTTCACCTTATCAACCGCGTAGAATGATAGGTAAGTACAGAGTACAAAATACGTACACCCGCAGGTTCTGTGTTGTGATCCTGCGCTGTTAGGTGCATGTGTTTTTGGCTTGTCTCGTGCGATGCGCTATGCGGCGTGGCGTACGGGGTCTTTTCGTAGCCAGCCCGCCTGCGCGCGGCGGCAGAATATAACCTAGGAAGTAGCATAATATGGCATTCACTAAGTTGGCTCAGGATCGTCCGCGTATCCTCATTGTCGGTGGCGGCTACGTCGGCTTCACCGTGGCGAAGAAGATTCAGAAAGCGGTCAAAGCCACCGGCGGGGTAGTGACCATCGTTGAGCCTAACCCCTACATGACCTACCAGCCGTTCCTGCCTGAGGTCGCTGCAGGTTCAATGGAGGGTCGTAACGCAACTGTTCCCCTGCGTCAGCATCTGCGTGATACTGAGATCATTCCCGGCCTTGTGGTTTCTGTGAACCATGCGGCGCGAACCGCTGTAGTTGAGCCCATTGATAGTGGTGAACCGTTCGAGCTGCAGTATGACGAGATTATTCTTGGTGCTGGTTCCGTCACTCGTGCTTTCCCGATTCCCGGCTTGGCTGAGGTCGCTATCGGTATGAAGACCGTTGAAGAAGCCGTTTCGGTGCGTAACTGGGTGCTGGAGCGTATTGAGGTTGCCTCCGTTCTTGAGGACGCGGATGCCCGCCGCCGCGCCCTGACGTTCGTTATTGTCGGTGGTGGTTTCGCCGGTGTTGAGACCATTTCTGAGCTTGAGGATATGGCGCGTGAAGCGGTCAACCGTAATGACCGCCTGACCCCCTCAGACCTGCGCTTTGTGATGATTGAGGCAGCCCCGCGCATTATGCCCGAGGTACCTGAAGACCGCGCTGAGAAGGTTGTGGCCGAGCTGAGGGCCCGCGGCATTGAGATTCTGCTCAATACCTCCCTCTCGGATGCTACTGGCGGTAACCTGCAGCTGATTAATATGGCTGATAAGTCTCCCGCTGGTGAGATCGACACCGATACTTTGATTTGGACCGCCGGCGTTGCGGCTTCCCCGATGCTGAAGAACACCGACTTCCCGATTGATGAGCGCGGCCGTGTGCGTGTGAACGCAGACCTGCGTGTTGCCGGGGACGCTGGCGTGGTTGAGGGCGCTTGGGCTGCTGGTGATAACGCCGCCGTGCCTGACCTCTCCGGCGGCGGTGTGGGCGGTTTCTGCGTGCCGAACGCGCAGCATGCCTCCCGCCAGGCGCTGGTGCTGGCTAAGAACATTCTGGCGGCACGGCGCGGTGAGCCGCTGACCGACTACTACCACGAGACGATCGGTGTGGTGGCTGGTCTGGGCCTGTGGAAGGGCGTGGCGAACTTTAAGGGTAAGACCTTCGCCGGTCCGTTGGCGTGGATTATGCACCGCGGCTACCACGGTTCTGCAATCCCCACGACCGAGCGTACCGTGCGCGTTATGACGACCTGGGCGCTCAACCAGCTCTTTGGCCGTGATACCACTACGATCCGCCGCCAGCGCACCCCGCGCCTGGCGTTCCAGGAGGCAACCGGTACCGCCCCGGCAAAGACGAAGGAACACCTCTAATACGGTTTTCGGCGCCTAGGATTTGATACTGGCCCTCACTTCGTGCGAAAGTAGTGAGGGCCGGTTCAGGCCCCTATAGCCCAATTGGCAGAGGCAGCAGACTTAAAATCTGCCCAGTGTGGGTTCGAGTCCCACTGGGGGCACTGCTACTATGCAGCACATAAGCCCCACACGTACCGCGGTTTACCGTAACGTGTGGGGCTTTGCTGTACCCGGTCGGGCTCTGACCTGAGCCGTCTTTATGAATCAGTTTCTGCCCGGTCAAGATACTTGTCGTATCACCAGGCCTCTTGTATACGCTTTGGAGGCATAGCAGCGCCCTGCCAGCGGTGAGCGGCAGGGCGCTTTTAGGTAATAAATGTGGTTTGTGAAGGTTGGTGGGTGTGCCTTGGCGCACCCGGCTTAAAGGGGGCTAGCTCTTCTTGGCGCCGCGGTGGGGCAGGAGCGCATCAATGGAGTATTTGCCGCCGCCGACGAGGATAAACATAATGGCCGCCATGCCCAGTACAAAGACATACTCAAAACCGGCCCCGGTTTTCGGGTCGATGATGAAGGGGGCATTGACGTGAACAAAGATGTAGGCGCCCGCCATGGCGATAGTGATGGCTGCTGCTGCGATGCGTGTTCCGATACCCAGCAGCAGCATAATACCGCCGATGAGTTCGGCCCCAATAGTGAAGTAGGCCGATAGTTCGGGGGCTGGAATACCCATTTTGGCGAAGATTGCTCCTTGCGCGGTGGGCCCATTGAGGAAGGCTTTTTGGAAGCCGTGCATGATGAATGTGAAGCCTAGTGCTAGGCGGAAAATAAGAAGACCGAGTGATGCAGTGCTGTCTTTAGTCATGAGATTACCTTGCCAGAAATTTACTTTCTATATCAAGTAAAAATGAAAGAAAGGCCTCTGAATACAGCTTATTCACAGCTAAATCACAGGTTTAACGTGATGTGCATCTCAAAAATGGTGCGTGTATGAAGAAGCATGACATTTCGTGAATAGTCACTCATGAGAGGTCGGTTCATACACGCACCAAAGAAGCAGCCGGTACTCTAGTGTTTTGTTGTCACCTCACAGGCCACACCATCACCATCTCGATCCAGTGCCGCCCGGTATCCCGGCTGTCCACGCCGAATAGGGGCTGCCCCGGCAGCCTGCGCCTCCGCACAGGTTTTGTAATACGTTCCTGCAGAATCGGGTTCCTGTGTAGGCGCTTGCACCCGAGCCTGCGGCGTACCCCGCGTGGGCTCAGTAATAGGGGAGGCCACGGGAGTGTGCTCAATGGTGCCTGAGTTTTCCGAGCTCACACAGTCATTGAGCACCCGTACCATCGCCTCCTTTTCGGCTGCCTTAACCCACAGCCCATACTTCGCCTTAATGCGCACCTGCTTCTCCACATAGATGCACCGGTACGCCTTATTGGCTGGCAGCCAGGTAGCCGCGTCCGCATCGCTCTTCTGCTGGTTAGCCGCCCCATCTACAGCGAGCAGATTATCGGGGTCATTGGCGAGCTCAATGCGCTGCTGCTTCGACAGCTCTTGAGCGCCAGTCTGCCACGCGTCAGACAGGGCTACCACATGATCGATCTGCACCGCGCGCGAGGTGTCTTTTCCGCGTCTAAAGTGGATGCTCACCCCCGTATATGGATCCTCCAGGGTGCCGCTGAGCACCGTGCAGGCGCGTGTTCCTGGTTTAACCGTCACCTCGTACAGATCGCGGCGCAGAATATCGTTGCGGGTATCGCACCCGTTACGGTCGGTGTCTGTCCAGGCATGCCCGAACTGATCCCGCGAATACCCGGTTTTGGGTGCGCGGCCTTTGACCGGTAGGGACTGCAGGGTTGTTAAGGCGCTGGCTGCATCCGATACATTCGCAGCTGGCAGTGCGGTTACGGGGTTGGCTTCCTGCTCGGGAGAGATTCCGGTATCGTGCGTCTGCTCTTCGGCGTCCTCATCCTGGGTTTCAAAGGCAGCGGCTGGGCTGACATAGGGGGTGCTGCTGGGTGAAGATAACTGGTTGTGGGTACTTGCTGCAGTCGGTGAAGTGCTTGATGCTGTGGGTCCCTCCACTGTGACAGTTTCGGTGGAACACCCGCTTAGTATCAGTGCACATACTACAGCGAATGAAGATATGGCTATAGTGGCCGGTTTTTGTGTGCGGCGAAAGCGCGCAGGCATAAGTTTTCCTTGAGTGAGTGAGCTATTGAGTGAGAGTGAGCTGGATGCCGTTCGCACCTGCGTGAGTTATCGGGTGATACAACAACGTATCGGTGCTAAAACATCCACATATATTATATAAAACCAACCCCGGCCCCACCGGCGAATTCGGTCACATGCGGAAGCTATTTTGAGTGTATCTGAACACGCATGAGTACCGTAGTGGGGAGTGCGTATAAAGCAGCGGTGCACAAATGACGAAACGGGATGTTTTTAGCGGGCTAAAGTTCTGATGGTAGCTTTCTTCATCGGCGAGAAACGGTTTATATGTATGTTTTACGCGTGGGTCCAGGGGCGGGGTGAGACTCCCTGCGGGCGCGTAAGAAACAGGGTAAAAGCACCGGGTTTTGGTATCGCTGCTATTAGCCGTTGGTGGTGGTGATGTGAGAGCCTTAAACTTATCCACCCTTCATGGAACGGAAGAACTAGTATGCCCGAAATCTTTGCTGCCTCCTCGTCCGCGAACCCCAGAGTCACCCCGCGTCTAATTGCTGTTGATATGGACGGCACTTTCCTGACGGACGCTAAAACCTTCGACACCGACCGGTTTGAACGTATTCTGCCTCGCTTACAGGCACACGGTATCTATTTTGTGGTGGCCAGCGGTAACACATACACCAAACTCACCGACTATATGAAAGGGTTTGAGAACCGGGGCATTATCTATATTGCTGAGAACGGTGCCTACCTTGCCGATGATTCGGGAGAGCTGGCCGTTCACCCTTTCAAAGAGGCAGATGTACCGCATGTGTATGAGGTGCTGGATACCCTGCCGCAGATTGGTGTGATTCTCTGTACAACTGAGGGTATTTTTATACCGCACAACCGGCAGGGCGCTGTCACCAGTATTGTGCAGGACTATTTCGCTGCTCAAGGTCAGCCGGTTCCGCAGGGGCTTGACCCCTATTCTTTTGTTCTCATGTTCTACCCGAGTGCTGAGCGCATCACCGACTACTCTCAAGTGCGTGGGGAACTTATTAAAATCTCGGTGCAGACTGTTCGGGCTGATACCTACAGTGTGCTTGAGACTCTTCAGCGTGAGCTGCCGCCTCAGGTTATCCCTCTGGCCAGTGGCTTTGGCGCCATTGATCTAGTGCGTGAGGGAGTGAATAAAGCCGGTGGTCTGCGTGATCTATGCGAGCGTCTGAACGTACATCCGCAGGAAGTTCTAGCCTTTGGTGATGGCGATAATGACCGTGAGATGCTGGCTTTTGCTGGTACAGGGGTGGCGATGGGGCACGCATCACAGGCGCTGCGGGCGGTAGCCGATGAGGTCATCGGCTCGCATAATGACGGTGCTGTGCTGACCTACTGCGAAAAGCTGCTCGACGTTTTAGACGCACAGGGTCTGCCTCAGGCTCCCAGGCTATGAGCATAATTCTCTGGAATGACTCCGCCCTTTGAGAGGTGAACCCTATAATCTCTATGAATTCGCCCAGAACGTACTATCTGGTAACTTCGGGGAAGCTATTGGTAGGTTCTTTAGGTAAAATAGAAAAAATCTATATTTACCGGAGGGAAGAACATGGCGGGTAACCCGTTCATTAACTCAATTATTAAGAAAAACCGGCAGGGCGGTGACCCCCGTTTTGGCCGTTTTGGTGCCGGTGGGCAAGCTGCGCAGCAGAACCAGTACCCGCAGGGCCAGTACCAGCAGAACCCGTACGGGGCACAGTACTCCAGCGAACCCCAGCAGTACCAGGGCGGCTACCCGCAGGGGTGCGGCCAGCCTGAGTACCAGAACCAGCCAGGATACGATCAGCAGTACGCTCAGCAGCCGGGCTACAGCCCGGTTATTGAGGGCGAACGCCTGACCATGAATGATGTCATCATGAAGACCGGGCTGAGCCTGGCCGTCGTGGTCCTTGGTGCAGCGGTGGGCTGGTATATGCCCATTCTTCTGGTTGTGGGCCTTATCGGTGGTCTGGTTCTTGGGCTGGTTAACGGTTTCAAGCGTAAGGTGTCGCCGGTTTTGGTGCTGGCATACGCCTTAGCTGAGGGTCTGCTCCTTGGCGGTCTTTCCGGCCTGCTCAATGCGCGGTACCCGGGTATCGCTCTTCAGGCTGTGATTGCCACCGTCGTGGTGTTTGGCACACTTCTGGCGCTGTTTGCAAACGGCAAGATTCGGGCCACCCCTAAGCTCACCAAGATCTTCTTGGGCGCTTCGCTGGGGTACCTGGCGTTCTTCGTTGTCTCGTGGGGTGTTTCGCTCTTTACGCACACCTCCCTCATGAACACCAGCGTTGCTGGCCTGCCGCTGGGGCTCATCGTGGGCGTGTTTGGCGTGGCTCTGGCATCGTACTCGCTGGTGCTTGATTTCACTAACACCACTGAGGCTGTTGAGGCAGGTCTGCCCGAGCGTGAGTCGTGGCGTTTGGCTTTCGGTCTGACCGCCTCCCTGGTGTGGCTGTACATTGAGATCCTGCGTATTCTCATGCACCTGGCAAGCATCTTTAGCGATAACTAAATAAGATGTTCAACCGGCGGTGCTTACCCCAAGCGCCGCCGGTTTTTCGTCTAAAGAACCCTGGTGGGGTACGGTTTATGGGGAGGGCACACCGTTCCATGATGTGCCCCGCTTGCGCTTTCGTGTAGCGAAATAATTGAGGAGAGCCGATGGGTCAAACACCCGATACGAACGATACAGCATCTACGAAAAATACTACGGTTCCTTTTGCCCTTGAGACCGCCGCCGCCTGGTCGTGGCGGCTGCTGGTGGTTGCCGGAGCAGGATGGGTTCTCTGGCAGGGGCTGGCGAAAGTATCCCTACTCGTTATTTCGCTCATGGTTGCGGCTTTGCTGGCGGCCCTGCTAAGCCCCGCCGTGTACGCCCTGCGTAAACGCGGCGTACGCGCAGGTGCGGCTACCGCTATCGCTGAAATCGGCATGATCGTGGGTCTGCTGGCGCTGGTGGCGCTTACCGGGCAGCAGCTTGCCCAGGGGTTCGTCTCGTTATGGAGCAAAGCCCTCGAAGGGTACAACGAGCTGGTGCACTGGCTCGATAATATGGGGTACTCGCTTGGGGCGGAGCAGCTGAATCAGCTGCTGGAGCAGGGCAGGAAACTAGCCTCTGAGAACCCCAGCTCCATTGTCCGCGGGGTCTCTGAAGTGGGCAGCACCGCCGCCGAAGTGGCGACCGGAACTCTTATCACCCTGTTCACCCTCGTGTTCTTCCTCATGGAGGGCGAACGCATCTGGCTGTTTATTGTGGGACTTTTCCCGCGGCGGGCACGCAACGCTGTTAACGGTGCAGGGCGCGCTGGGTGGAAGTCCCTGGGCGCGTATGTGCGGGTGCAGATTCTTGTGGCCGCTATTGATGCGGTAGGTATCGGCATTGGTGCCGCAATCTTGGGCGTGCCGCTGGCCATACCGTTGGGTGTGCTCGTGTTCCTGGGGTCGTTCATCCCCGTGATTGGTGCTTTGCTCTCTGGGGCGGTGGCGGTTCTCCTGGCGCTGGTGGCCCTCGGGCCGGTGCAGGCGCTCATTATGATCGGCATTGTGCTGCTGGTGCAGCAGCTTGAGTCGCACATTCTGCAGCCGCTGATTATGGGCAAGGCGGTGTCTTTGCACCCGCTGGCCGTAATTTTTGCGGTGGCCGGTGGGTCCATGATTTTCGGGGCTACGGGTGCGCTGTTCGCGGTTCCTGTGCTCGCAGTGGTCAATTCCGTGGTGCGGTACTTGGCCTCTCGCGGCTGGGAGAACGACCCGCAGCTACGTACCGAAGAGTTCCTTTTCCCGCACGAAGTGCGCCGTCGTGAAGCTGCCAAACGCCGCCGCGGTGCGGTTGAGGACGCTGCTGAGCGCGTTCGGGGGCGGGCACGCACAGCTGCTGGCCGTGACGAAGAACCCGCCGAGGAGCCTGCATCTGCAGAGTCTGCCTCCGCAGAAAATACTGATTCGCCCCAGGGTAAGAAACCCTCCCGGAAGCAGGACAATAAGTAGCCGCTATTGTTGCGGTGTGGTGAGGCTTGTTCCAGTACTAAGCTGGGATGGGCCTCACTGTTTTATGCGGCGCAGGGCACGGTTTTATGTTCTTCGAATACGATATACATCCACTAAAATAGTCAATAGATGTGCCCACCTGCGAACGGAACGGACTGAACGTGAACGCACCCCTTGATGACCTGCCTGTAACCCTATCTGAGATTGAGTCAGCAGCTGAACTGCTCACGGGGGTTATTGAGCGCACACCGGTGGCGCATTCGCGGGCGTTGAGCCTCAAACTCGGTTCTGAGGTGTTCTTCAAATGCGAGAACCTGCAGCGTTCCGGCTCGTTTAAGGCACGCGGCGCGTATGTTCGCATGGCTAAACTTAGTGAGGCTGAGAAAGCACACGGTGTGGTGGCTGCATCGGCGGGAAATCACGCTCAGGGGGTGGCGATGGCGGCCGCTAAACTGGGCATTAAAGCGCGCATTTACATGCCGCTGGGCGCTGCCCTCCCCAAAATTACTGCCACCCGCGACCACGGCGCGGAGGTTGAGCTGCACGGTACTACCGTAGATGAGGCACTGGCTGAGGCAAAACGCTACGCCGAGGCAACCGGCGCGGTGTTCGTGCACCCCTTCGATAATGAGGATATTATCGCCGGGCAGGGCACCATTGGGCTTGAGATCCTGGAGCAGGTGCCCGACGTAGACACCATCATTGTGGGTGTGGGCGGCGGCGGCCTGCTGGCGGGGCTCTCCACGGCGGTACGCGCTAAAGAAGCCCAGCTGGGTAAGAAAATCCGTATTATTGGTGTTCAGGCTGAGCACGCGGCCGCATACCCGCTATCGCTGGCAGCAGATGCGCTGGTGCCGTTGAAGAAGGTCTCTACCATCGCTGACGGTATTGCGGTGGGGCGCCCCGGCCAGCTGCCGTTCTCCATCATTAAAGAGCTGGTGGAGAATGCTGTCGACGCAGGTGCGACACGCATCGACGTAAACGTTATGGATGCAGGTAAGACCTCGGTACAGGTTATCGACAACGGCCGTGGCATGTCTGAAACCGATGCGCGCTTGGCATTCGAACGCCACGCCACGTCTAAGATACGTCAAGCATCCGACCTTTTCGCCCTCAACACGATGGGTTTTCGTGGCGAGGCCTTGGCTTCTATCGCCGCTGTGGCCCAAGTGGAGCTCAAAACGCGGCTTGCCAACGAAGAAATTGGCACGTCCATCTCTATCGCCGGCTCACAATTCACAGGACAAGAGCCTTGCGCATGCCCCGTGGGGAGCAACTTCGTTATCGAAAACCTCTTTTATAACATCCCTGCCAGGCGCAAGTTTCTCAAATCTAACGCCACAGAACTCAACAACATCATCACCGCCTTCGAGCGCATAGCCCTTGTTTATCCCGACATCGCCTTTACGCTTCGCAGCAACGGAACCGAGGTGTTCAACCTGCCTTCGGTGGTTCTTAAACAGCGTATAGTAGACGTTTTCGGCAAACGCATCAGTCAAGACCTGCTCTCGTTCAACGTAGAAACGTCTATTTGTAAGATACATGGCTTTGTGGGTAAGCCCGAATCGGCACGCAAGAAAGGCGCACACCAATATTTCTTTGTGAATGGTCGCTACATGAAACACCCTTATTTCAACAAGGCCGTGATGCAACCTTTCGAACGATTGATGCCGCAAGGCGAGCAAGTGCCTTACTTCATCTATTTTGAAGTGAACCCCGAAGACATCGATGTGAACATACATCCCACGAAGACGGAGATAAAATTCGAGAACGAACAAGCCGTGTGGCAAATCCTTTCGGCTGCGGTTCGCGAGGCAGTAGGATTGTTTAACGATGTTCCCACCATTGATTTCGATACCGAAGGGCGACCCGATATTCCCGTATATAACCCCAATGAGAATGCGCCTGCGCCCAAAGTGAACTATAATCCGCACTACAATCCCTTTGACGATACGCCACAAGCAGCCTTACAAACCAAAAATAATAGTAGGTGGGAGGACCTGTATGCCGGCTTGAAAGCCGACGAAGAGGCCGACCTTGGGCTTTTTCCTGATGTTGGGAGTGGCGGGCAGAGTGGGGAGACCGAGCGGATGATTGAAGACAAATCGCCTGCTCATTATCAATATAAAGGTCGCTATGTGATGACCGCCGTTAAGTCGGGACTGATGGTTATCGACCAACACCGCGCCCACGTGCGTATTCTTTTCGAGCAATATCTTCGTCAGGTGTCTCAGCGTTCGGGCGCATCGCAGAAAGTTTTGTTTCCCGAAGTGGTGCAGTTCACGGCCACCGAAGACCTCATGGCACAGAAAATAATGCCCGACTTGCAAGGCTTAGGTTTCGAACTGACCGACCTTGGCGCGCGAAACTATGCCGTTAACGCCATTCCCGCAGGGCTAGAAGGCATCAATCCCGTGGCGATGATACGCGACATGGTGGCAACGGCCATGGAGAAAAGGGCTGGTTTGCACGACGAAATCAACGAGGCACTGGCCTTAAGTCTTGCCCGCAATGCCGCCTTGCCTTATGGACAAGTGTTGGGCAACGATGAGATGGAAAGTCTGGTTAACGCCCTCTTCACCTGCCAGAACGTCAATTATACCCCTAATGGGCAAAAAATATTGGCTATTATGGCACAAACCGACTTGGAAAAGCTCTTAGGATAAGCCCTCAATACATTCTAAAATGCTAATAATCAGGCCTGCATGCTTCTCAATATGCAGACCTAACTTTTGCTCTTTAATGTTTTATAATGCCATTTTGCATATTTGAGATAAATCAAGATTAC
>ERZ772993.965-NODE-965-length-11953-cov-18.280047_pt1 | contig 11953 bp, 7 predicted proteins | sample MGYA00580670_ERZ772993 | MGnify/ENA primary metagenome ERZ772993 (study PRJEB29015, sample SAMEA2737936) | human oral metagenome | biome: human oral; feature: human-associated habitat; material: dental | place: China | collected 2136 ...
ACCGGCGCTTCCTCCAGCAGTGCCCGGTCTTCGAGAGGATGCTCGTCGACGACGGGATCCTGCTGCGCAAGTACTGGTTCTCCGTTCCTCAGAAGGAGCAGTACAAGCGCTTCAAGTCGCGCATGACTGATCCTATGCGGCGCTGGAAGCTCTCACCCACCGACTTGGAGGCTCTGCCCCGCTGGGAGGACTACTCGCGTGCCAAGGACGAGATGTTCGTCCACACGGACATCGACTCCGCGCGCTGGCACGTCGTGGAGTCGGCCGATAAGCGCAAGGCTCGTATCAACATGATCCACCATCTGCTGGAGTCCATTCCTTACGAGCACGTGGAGCGTCCTGAGATGACCTTCCCGAAGAAGTCCTCGTTGCCGTCGTCGGGCTACCGCCGCACGGACCGGTCTCTCCAGAGCGAGGTGCCCGACTACGCGGCCACCCTCAGCGAGTCCGACGCAACCGAGCGCTACGTGGACCTCGAGGACCAGGGGATCGGTTAGGTGCTGGCTTGTGATGGATCCGTGACCTAATTGCTCTGTCTCGAACCGGCTGGGTGTGAAATATACTGCGGTGCTGAGAACCTGATCGAGGAGGCTTGCGGTGTCTCAGTCCCCATCCTCGTCCCTGTTGCGCCCTCTGGTGGTCCTGGTGCCTGGTATCGGAGGGAGTGTGCTCGCCGATGCGGCTGGCCGCACTGTATATGACGTCAACGCGTCTAAAGGGGTCGCCAGAGTCCTCGACCCTGCAGCACTGGCCGTCGACAAGGAACTGCGTGCGACGAAGCCGATCCGCTCCTACGGCATTGCCTTTAAGCAGTTGGTGACAGGTTATGAGTACCTGTGGTCTGCTCTGGTTCAAGGGCTCGGGCTGTCGCGGGCGGAGACTGCTGTTGCGGGAGATAGGCTGTTCAGGCCTGATGCATCGCTGCTCGCGTTCCCCTACGACTTTCGCCAGTCGGTGTCTCATACCGCCGAGCTCTTGGATCGTGAGCTCCGCCGGCGGGCTCAGGGGCGTCCGGTGGTGTTGGTGGCCCATTCCATGGGAGGGTTGGTGGCTGCCTGGTGGTGGGCTTTTCTCAGTGATGGGATCAAGGTCAAGGAGATCGTCACCCTGGGGACGCCGTATCGCGGAGCGGCCAAGGCGCTCGATGTCCTAGTCAATCAGCTCTCGTTCTCCGGCCTGCGGCTCTCTGGGATTACTGAGGTCATCAGAGGGTGGGACTCCGTGTTCGACCTACTTCCGCACTGCCAGGTCGTGGAGGAAGGGATGGGGCACTGCTACCCGTATGAGCTGCCGCCAGCCGTGACGTCGGTGGTCCCGGATTTCGCCGCCCGGGCGCGCAAGGCGTATGCGGCCAACGAGGAGCTTCACAAGAGGTTGGAGGAGAGGGCGAGCCGGGAGGGAAATCCTCTGACGCTCTACTACTCCCAGGGGCACGCCACCTTGTCTCGGACGGTCCTCCAATCCGGTGTCTTGACGGTGTTGAAGGAGCCGCCCTCGTGGTTGCCGCGGGAATGGGATGCGGGTGACGGGACGGTACCGATGTTCTCCGCGATTCCCCATTTCCTGGAGGGCAGTGCCCAGGCGTGGCACCGGTTGCCTCAGAAGCACCAAGGGCTGGTGGAGGCCGATGCGGTGGCCAATCATCTTGGCGGCTATGGTCTCAGGCCGCTGTCCGCCGCCGCCCGTGGCGGCGGGGATGAGGGGCGGGGGGCCTACCTGTGTGTTGACCTGGACGACACTGTTCCGGCGAACGAGGAGCAGGCAGTTGCCGTGAGGGTGCTCGACGCCGATGGTTCCCCTGTGATCGCCAAGGATGTCGGGCTGCTGGCGGCAGGTCATCGGGTGAGGGGTGAGCGGAATGGCGAGTCCTGGAAAGTGACACTGCCCCCGCTCGATCCGGGTGTGCACAAGGTGACAATCCAAGCAGTAGGTCTGCCCGGAGGGAGCCGGGCCGTCTTTCATGGTCGAGTAGGAGCGGTGTCGTGCGAGAACCAGTGACATGGGACCGGGGCGGGGACCCGGCGGGTATTGCGGCGGTCGTCCACCCCGGATGGGTCCAGCGCGCGCTCACGGCTGAGGACTGGCGTGGCTTCCCCGGGAATGAGCCCGGTGGGGGAGAAGGGTTCAGCAAGGTCGAGCGCATTGCGCAGCAGATCTTCGACAAGCTTGCCGAGCTGCATATCACGTATGTTCACGAGCCTGCTGAGAGTCTCCCCGGGGCGCAACGAGTTCGCGCTGTCGACGAAGTACTGTCCCTGGGGCAGGCGACCTGTCTCGATATGTGCGCAGCGTTCTGCAGTGCCGCTCTGGATGCTGGGATCTACCCGCTCCTCCTGACAGTCCGTCAGGAGGAGCACCGGCGCCACGCGCTCGTGCTCGTACCCCTGGATATCAGGTGGTCCTTTGGGGTGCCCGCCCTCCTCGATGAGGGCTTCTCCCGTAGCCCACTGTTCATCGACGGTGACGATGTCAGGGATCTCGTTGCGAATGTTCCTGATGACGCGATGGGTAGCTGGCTGGCCATTGATGTGGAGCAGGCGACCTACTCGGCCGACAGGGACGCTGGTGACTGGGCCTGCGTAATCGCATCTGGTGCCTCCTATGTCAAGGAGTGGGACTGGGATGTATGCGTCGATGTTGGTGGTATTCGAGCCCAACAGGACAACAGCTCAGAGCTCCCCACCTTGGCTCGCACTGAGAAGGTGCTGGCCCCCGGATACCTGCCGCTGCCTGATGACAGCACGCCGTTGCAGATGATCCAGACCCGCTACGGCGTGGTGCCGTTCTGTTCTCGTCCTGAGTATCGGGAGCTCAAGGAATGGGCGGTGGGAACTGCCAAGAGTCCTGGACGGAGGCCGGATGTCTCGGTCGCCGTGTTGACCGGTGCGGGAGGTGCGGGTAAGACTCGTATGGCGGCGCAGCTGTGTCACGATCTGGAGGTTCTCGGCTGGTACACAGGTTTTGCACCGGCCAAGAGCGCGATGGAGAATAACGATCTGACATACCTTGCGGAGCTCACCACGGAGCTTCTCGTTGTGGTCGACTATGCGGAGGAGTCCCGGCAGGAGCAGCTCGCGGCTCTGCTGCGAGCCCTGCGCGGGCGGCGTTCTCCCACCAGGATCGTTCTGACCGCCAGGGGTATTGACGCCTGGTGGGAGGAATTTCGTGAGGAGCTGGAGTCGGATGGTATTCAGCTGGGGCAGGGGCTGGTGAAGGAGCTGGAGCCCCGGCCTGACCCGGTATTGCTCTACCATCGGGCGGTGCGGGGATTCAGTAAGGTCATCAACCGAGTGAATCCTCCAGAAGTGGCGATTCCCGAGCATGTGGGGGGTACGGCGCTCGATATTGTGCTGCGGGCATGGCTCTCGGTCGTTAATGACAGCGGGATGCAGGACCCCCAGTTTGAGCCTTCGGTTGAGAGGGGCGCGCGAGGCGCAAGAGCCACCATTCCAAACGCCCGAGACTCCCTGTACGATCGGGTGCTGCGCCTGGAGTTCAATCGCTGGAGGACCTTCCCCGAGCCGCAGGGCATCAGTCTTATTCATCTGCGTCGCATCGCTGCCACGCTGAGTCTGCTTGTGCCTGATGCCAGCCGGGTGGATGACGTCCTTTCGCGCCTTCCTGAGTGGAAGGATGAGCGTCTCAGAAGAAGTAGGCTTGCGGAGCTGTTGAGTACTACGTTGCTGCGATCTGCTGGCGATGGTGGCGTCAGCCTTCGCCCGGATCCGGTGGCAGAGCACCTAATTCTGTCAGTGTTCGGCCACGAGCCGGACCAGGTGGATGCGGTGCTGCCTGGGGATCCTTTGGAGGTTCCCGGAATTAGTGAGCCGGATGCAAGCGAAGCGACGGTTACCCGAGCTGTGATGCTCGGACAGCAGGCCCAGAACCTCAGCCAGGTGATTACCCGCGCCGCATCGCAGGACAGAGAATCTGCAACGGCTCTCGCACAACATGTTCTGATGGCTTGCCCTCACCTGTGGTCCAGCGCCCTGGAGGTCGCGCTTGTGCAGGGCGGTCCCTTCGCTGACGCATTGGAGCGGCTCATCGAGTCTGGTGCCGAGCTGCCCTTCGAGGAGATTGAAAGAGCCATTCCGCTTGGGCACGGTACTTTACGAGGCGCAGCTCTGGCGGCCTTACAGCGTATGGACGTCTCTGCTGAACGCGATCCTGTGCGACGAGCACGTTACCTTCTCAAACTGGCTAACAGGTTGTCGGATGTGGGGCGTTCGGGTGAGGCGCTGGAGGTGGCCCGGGAGGCCGTGGACCTGTACCGGGTGCTGGCGCAGGCCTCTCCGGCGGCCTACACCCCCGGCCTGGCAGGAGCGTTGAACAACCTGGCCACCATCCTGTCGGAGGAAGGACAGTACGAGGAGGCTCTCAACGTCTTCACTGAAGGTTTTGATCGTTTCTCCTCTTGCGCTCTCAGATCTCGGCTGCTGTTTGCCAGGGCGGAGTGGCGCGACGAGGGGCAGGAGGAGGATCTGAAAGAAGCTGCCCGCGAGGCAGATCAATCGGACGATCCGGCGTTCCTGGGGCCAACACGGCGAATGCTGGTGCAGGCCCTTGCTGACGCCGGGTGTAACGATGCGGGCCTCCCCGCTTGGGCGACCGCCACCGTTGATGAGTCAGTTCGCACTAGAATCACTGTTTGGCTGCGCTGCCACGATCTGAAGGAGCAGGCCGCTCATCTCAAGAACGGCTGGGCTTCTTCGTTAAAGTCTGACCGCGATGCTCTTGCGGTGGAGGCGGAACGCTACGTTAATATCCCAGCCATCGGGAGGCTGCTATCCCTTGTCGATCTCGTGATGGTGGAAGGGGTGGACTCGGTTGTCGCATGGATGAATGATTTTGATCATGCGCAGAATCTTGCGGTTGACTGGTATTCCGCACACACAAGCGGTCGAGGCGTATCCTTCCTGCGTACGCAACTTCGCCAGCGTGATGAAGACAGTGTTTCAGGTGCTGATCAACCTGGTCACGCTGACGAAGACTCCTGGGCTCTGAGTGACCCTGGGGTCAAAGCCCTCGTTCTGGAGGTACTGGAAGCGAACCTCCCTGAGGAGGTCTTCACCGAGCTCCGCAGAACTCTCGAGCTCGCTGAACTATCGGATGCCGATATCGCCTATGCGGTACTCGCCAGTGATGAGGATGCGGAGGATGCCCTCAAAGAGCTCCTGGAGGCCGGTCGTTGGCGGGCCATGCTGATAGTCCCTGACCTGCGCCCCGGCTTGGAGGAGAAGTCCATCCACGGAGGCGTGGCGGCCTCCCTTCATGTGGCCGTCTCCGAACAGCCCGGCCAAGCCCACGACCTGCTGCGATCTGCCTATAGGAAGGCTGATCCTGGAGACCGGATCCTAATCGAGGTCCTGATGTCGAAGGCCTCACGCGCTGACGACTGCCCTCAAGAGATAGCAGACCTGTGTGCGTGGTTCCTGAAGGAGAGGAGTCTCCGGGGCGAAGCCGGGAATAGCTCGCCAACATCCCTGTCCTGACAGGCCATCCGCTGGCTTTGGCCCCACACCGTGCCGTGTGGGGCCGAAGCAAGGAGCGCCTTTACGCACGCCCCAGCTCCTCGAAGACCTGCCCGACCGGTTCACGGATGATGAGGTCGGCGCGGGAGTCATAAGGCGTGGGAGTCGCGTTCATGAGGACCAGGCGCTCACCGGCGTAGTAGTCGATGAGGCCCGCCGCCGGGTAGACGACCAGGCTCGTGCCGGCCACGATCAGCAGGTCCGCCTCTGAGATGGCCCGCACGGCCCCCTCCATGACGTCGTTGTCCAGCATCTCCCCGTAGAACACGATGTCCGGCCGCAGCACCGAGGAGCATGCAGGGCAGTGGGGGACCTCGCCGGAGCGGGCGCCGTCGACGTCGTCCAGGGTGAAGTGCTCACCGCAGCCGGTGCAGGTCAGACGCGACCAGTTGCCGTGCAGCTCGAGGACCCGCTGGGAGCCGGCCCGCTGGTGGAGGCCGTCGATGTTCTGCGTGACCACGGCAGATAGCTTCCCGGCCCTTTCCAGATCGGCCATAAGCCTGTGGGCCGCGTTGGGGGCCACGCCCTCGCGGGCGATCTCCTGCGCGAACCACTCCCAGTAGGCCTGCGGGTGCACGGTGAAGAAGTCGATGGAGAGGACCTGCTCCAGGGGGATCTCTCGCTCCTGGTGGTAGAAGCCCTTGGCGCCTCGGAAGTCAGGGATCCCCGACTCCGTGGAGACCCCGGCACCGCCGAAGAAGACGATGCGCTGCGACTGCGCGATCCACTGACTGAGCAGGCCCCATTGGCCGTCTTGGTGGTCCATGCACCCCAGCCTAACGGTGGGGACTGATCCTGCAGGGGCAGAGGTGGGGCCTGTCGCGGCGCCGTACGAGGCACATGCTCAGGACGCACGCGAGAGTCGACAGTGTCCCGGTGACATAGCGCTCGACGTCGCTGGTGGTGATGAAGAGGTTGAACACCGAGGCGATGAACAGCCATAGGGTCGAGACGTACACAATGCTACGTGCGGTGCGCTCACGTAGAGGACGGCGCAGCAGGCTGCCGTACCTGAGGTATGCCAGGGCGCAACCGAACCAGGCCAGGAAGAGTGCCAGGTTGACCGGCCTGAGTAGGAGCGGGGAGACGGTATAGGCACCGCCCAGGACGAACCGGCCTAAGGGAAGTCCGAGGGCTAGCAGAAGCTGCAGTACGCCGTTGACGAAGAACAAGACGGCGCACACGACGGCGAGCACGGGCGACCTCATGAGAGAGACTGTATCGGTCCGCATCCTGACAACGTGAAGAATCGAGGGGTAGACAGCTCCGTTGGGCCAGGTGTCAGTGGATTGGCCGGTAGTTGGTGCGATCGGCCTCGGTCACGTCCCGAATCACCCGAGCCGGGTTGCCCGCAGCGATGACACCGGGGGGAATGCTGCGGGTGACAACGCTGCCTCCTCCGACGACACTACCCGAGCCAATGGTCACGCCGGGGAGGACCGTGACGTTGCCACCGATCCAGACGTCGTCGCCGATCGTGATCGGACGAGCTCGGCAGGCGCCGTCGGCGCGCTCACGAGGATCCAGCGCGTGGTTGGAGGTGTACAGGCCGACCTTGGGACCCAGAAGCACATTGTCTCCGATGGTGATGGGGGCGCCGTCGAGCATGACGCAGTCGAAGTTCGCAAAGAAATGGGAGCCGAGATGGATATTGCGTCCGAACTCGCACCGGAACGTCGGCTCGAGGCTCACCTCGCGGCCCATCGATCCCACGATCCGACGCAACAGGGCCTCACGTTCCTCAGCGGGCCGACCGTAGGAGCGGTTGTAGACATCGATGGCCTGGACGGTCTCGGCCCTTGCTGCGATGAGTTCGGGCGTCAGGTCGTCGTACATCGCGCCAGTCGCCATATGAGCGAATTGCTCCGTCAGGTTCATGCTGACCAGTCCTAGTTTCCTGCTGTGTCGGTTCGTCGTCTCAGAGAGCCTAGATCCGATGCCGCCTCGCGGGCGATGGTCTGGGATCAGGGCAGGGAGTCGAGCGGCTGCTACCACCCGGCTCCCCGGATATCCGGGAATGTTGATATCAGCCTCCTGGCAGGACGCCGAGAACAACGGCAAGGGCCCAGATCAACGGCGGAACGGTTGGGATGATGCTCCGCCGGATCTGGGCTCTTTGCGCGTTCGTCGAGAGGAGGCGGTTCAGATACCGAAGCCGACCCGGCGGGGCTCGGCCTCACCGAGCTCGATGTACGCCAGGGAGCCGGCCGGCACGAAGACCTTGCGGCCCTTGTCGTCGCTGAGGGTGACGGCCTTGGTCTCGGCGTCGGCCACGGCGGCCAGCACCTTCTCCTGGGAGTCGGAGGTCTCCAGTGAGAGCTCGCGGCTGGCGTGCTTGATTCCGATCGTGACCTGCATGGGACTCCTTCGCATCGTCTGTGTGCCGTATTGAGCGGCGTGCCGCCCATCGGGGGAGAGGCGGCGTGAACCTGCCCTGATCCTAGAGGCGCCCGGGCGCGCCAGAGGTCCGATTACCCCCGGCACCGCGCCGTTTCGCGCCACGCGGACAGGCGCCCCGCCGGTTTTCCGGCGCTGAGGGGACGGTTGTCGGTGACGATCCTTTAACAGTGCGCGTTCCTGTCGGTGACCCGTGGTGAGATGGTCCCATGTCCCAGGACCCCGTCCGTCTCCTTCCGCCCCCCGAGGCGCCCGAGCTCCCCGCCGCTGACGCCGATGGGCAGCGGGTCCTGGATCGCGTGGCCGATGGGTCCAACGTCGTCGTCCTGGGGGCTCCCGGGACCGGTAAGACGTCTCTGGCCCTGAGGCTGCTGGCCGAGGCGGTCGCAGGCGGCCGGGACGCCGTCCTGCTCGCACCCACCCGCACGCGTGCGGACTGGCTGCGGGGACGAGCCGCCCACCTGCTGCGCGAGGGCCACGGCGATGGCGTCGTACGGGTCCGCACCCCGGCCGCCCTGGCCCTGACGATCCTGACCACCTCGCTGACCAGGCGGCCCGACCCGTTGCCTCCCCCGGTCCTTCTGGCCGGTGCGGAGGAGGACTCCGTCCTGGCCTCGATGGTCAGCGCCATCAGCTGGCCGGGACTCCCGGTCGAGGCGACAGGCTCGAGGGCCTTCCGTTCCGAGCTGCGCAACCTCCTGGCGCGCGCCGGGGAGCTCGGCGTCACCGCCGATGAGCTGGCCGATCTGGGACGCCGGCTCAACGTCCCCATCTGGGGGCCGGCCGCCCAGCTTCTGCGCACGTGGGACGCGCAGGGCCGGACCAGTGCCGAGCGCAGGGCGCAGACCCGCAAGATGGACACCGCCCGTCTCCAGGACCGAGCCGTGGAAGCCCTGGGATCCTGGGACTCCGACGCCGTCACCGTCCCCCGACCCGTCCCCGACCTCATCATCGTCGACGACTACCAGGACTGCACGGCCGCCACCGCCAGGCTCCTGACGGCCTTGGCCGCCCCGGACCCCGACGGGCACCGGGCGCAGATCGCGGTACTGGGAGACCCCGATGTCGCGGTCGAGACCTTCCGCGGCGGCACGCCCAGCCTGCTCGTCGCCGCCGAGGACCACACGGGTCTCGGAGCCAGCCGCCTGCGGCTGACTACCCGCTACCGGGGCGAACCGGCGATCGCGGCGGTGGTCGCCGACCAGAGCGCCCGGGTCCCGGTGACCGGCACGGCGGCCCACCGGCAGGCGTCCCTGGCCCCCCGTACCTCGGCCTCGCGCGGCTCCGGGGCGCCTGACGCGGACCGGGTGACGGCGCCGACCGGTGTCGAGGCGATCCTGGCCTCCTCCGCCTGGCAGGAACGTGCACACGTCGCCCGGGCTCTCAGGCTCGAGCACGTCCATCACGGCACTGCCTGGTCGCAGATGGCGGTCATCGTCCGCAGCGCCGCCGACGCCGAGTCACTCGCCAGGGACCTGCGTCGGCGGGGCGTGCCCCTGGCCTCCCGCACGCCCGCGGTGCTGCTGCGCGCAGAACCTGCGGCCGCCGCGCTCCTGGACATCGTGCGCGCCGCCATCCGCGACCAGCTCGGTGGGCGCGGCGAACCGCCTCAGCGTGAGGCCGCCATCAACCTCCTCACCAGCCCCCTGGTGGGGCTGACCACCATGGACCTGCGCCGGCTGCGCCGCAGACTGCGCCAGGACCCGGAGGCCGCGGTCGAGAGTGTCAGCGGGGCCGAGCCCAGTGAGCCCGGCGTCTCCACCGAGGCCACCACCAGGACCGCTCCTCGAACCGGTGCCGATGCCGCCCTCCTGTCCCTGCTGGCCGATACCGATCAGGCCTCCGCCTTCGCCCGGTCCCTGGACGGGGAGCCGCTGGGCGCCCAGGCGGATCGGCTCCTCATCGCCGCCCGGATCATTGAGGCACTGCGCGCTGCCGTCGGGGGAGTGCCTGCCGATGCCCCTCGCGATGTCGAGGCCCTGCTCTGGGCCGCCTGGCACGCCTCCGACCGGGCCGAGGCCTGGCGGGCCGTCGCCCTGCAGCCCTCCGGAAGCTCCGTGCGCTCGCTCCTGTCCGAGGCCGCCGAGCACGACCTCGACGTCGTCACGACCCTCTTCAAGCGCGCTGAGGTCTGGGCCGAGCGTCATCCGGGCCAGGACGCGTCCACCTTCCTGAGCGAGCTCGACGCCGAGGTCCTGCCCTCGGACTCCGTCGCCCCCCAGGGCCGGCGCCCGGAGGGCGTCGCCGTGATGACCCCGGCTCGTTGCGCGGGCCAGGAGTGGGAGCTCGTCGTGGTCACCGGGCTGGAGCGGGACCGCTGGCCGGACCTGCGCCTGAGGGACTCCCTGACCCGCACCGGCCTCCTCGTCGACGCGGTCACCGACCGTCTGACGGCAGGTGTTACCGCGTCGGGGGACGGGGCCGGCGGCAGCGGCGCCGTTGCCGCCGCGCGGGCACAGGTGCGCGCCGACGAGCGCCGCATGCTCATCATGGCCCTCTCCCGCGCCACCAGACGCCTTCTGCTGACCGCCACCGCCGACGCCGAGCACGCCCCCTCACCCTTTCTGACGGAGATCGCCCAGAGCGCCGGGATCGCCCTGACCGATGCCGACGGCGCCCCCCTCCTCAGCCCCGACACCGGAGACCTCACCCTGCGCGGCCTGGTGGGGGAGCTGCGCCGCGCGGCTGTCGCCGGGAACCTGGAGACGGCCACCACCGACGAGCGCCGGCGCGGCCAGGTCGCCGTCGAGCTGCTGGCCGATCTCGCTCGCCAGGACGTTCCCGGCGCCGACCCCGCCACCTGGATCGGTGCGGCAGGCCCCACCTCCACCAGCCCTCTCGTCGCCGAGGGGGAGCGGATACGAGTCAGCCCCTCCGACGTCGAGGGCCTGGCCGCCTGCCCCCTCAAGTGGTTCCTCAGTCGCAACGGCGGCTCGGTCCCCGCCAGCGACGCCCAGGCCCTAGGCAGCCTCATCCACGAGATCGCCGAGCGGGCGGAGAAGGAGCACCTGCGCGGCCCCGCCCTGAAGGCGGCCTTCGAGGAACGTCTGGGCGGCCTCGGCTACCCCGACACCTGGCTGGGAGGCCTGGCCTCCGACCGCGCCCGCGCCATGATCGAGCGCCTCGACGCCTACCTGAGTGACTGCGACGCCCTGGGTATTCGCGCCGACGTCGAGCAGCCCGTTCGCGCCGACGTCGACATCCCCGTGCGGCTCCTCAGCCCCGAGCTTCGAGACCGGGCCGGGGCCCGGATCCGTGCAGCCGGACTCGACGCAGTCCCCGTCACGATCTCCGGACGCATCGACCGGCTCGAGCACCTGGGCGGCTACGAGCAACAGGATGAGGACCACCCAGGCGGGAACAACGGTGTGCGCGTCATGGACCTCAAGACCGGGCAACGCGTCCCCAAGGACGTCCAGCGCCACCCCCAGCTGGCCGCCTACCGGCTCGCCCTGGCGTCACACGGGCACCACGTGCTGGGCGGAGCCCTTGTGCTCCTGGGCAAGGAGCCTTCCAAGCGATCCGGTGACGGCTACGTCCTGGCCCCACCGGGCGCCGCGCTCGACCCCAGCCCCGCAGCCCTCGAACCGGCGGACAGGTCCGGGGACGAGCCCAGCGACGGGGACGTGAGCACCGCGGCCGAGGTCTCCGAGGACTACTGGGCCGAGGACCTCGTGGCCGGCGCGGCCGTGGCCGGTTCAGGACCCCTGCTCCAGGCCCGCACCGGCGAGCACTGCCGCACCTGCATGGTCAAGGACTCCTGCCCCGTCCAGGTCGAGGGAAGGAGAGTCGTCTCATGACTCCCACCAGAGCGCGCGAGCTCACCCCGCAGACCCTGGCGGAGGCGCTGGGCATCCACACCCCCACCGAGGAGCAGTCGCGCGTCATCGCCCACCGACTCAGCCCGCTCCTGGTTGTCGCCGGAGCCGGCTCGGGCAAGACCGCCACCATGGCCCAGCGGGTCGTCTACCTGGTCGCCACCGGGCAGGTCCGCCCCGACCAGATCCTCGGACTGACCTTCACCC
>ERZ772993.970-NODE-970-length-11893-cov-12.739736_pt1 | contig 11893 bp, 9 predicted proteins | sample MGYA00580670_ERZ772993 | MGnify/ENA primary metagenome ERZ772993 (study PRJEB29015, sample SAMEA2737936) | human oral metagenome | biome: human oral; feature: human-associated habitat; material: dental | place: China | collected 2136 ...
CATCGTGCCCCTGGGGGGCCTCGGCGAGGTCGGCCGCAACATGACCGTCTTCGAGATCGACGGCCAGCTGCTCATCGTCGACTGCGGTGTCCTGTTCCCAGAAGAGGACCAGCCGGGGGTCGACCTCATTCTGCCCGACTTCAGCTACATTGAGGACCGCCTCGACGATGTCGTCGCCCTGGTCCTCACGCACGGTCATGAGGACCACATCGGTGGTGTTCCCTATCTGCTGCGTCTGCGCAATGACATCCCACTGGTCGGCTCCGAGCTGACTCTCGCCTTCGTGGAGGCCAAGCTCAAGGAGCACCGCATCCGCCCGGTGCTGCGTGTGGTCGAGGAGCACGAGGCGGTGTCCTACGGACCCTTCGACCTCGAATTCGTCGCCGTCAACCACTCCATCCCCGATGCGATGGCGGCCATGATCCGAACCGACGCCGGCAATGTGCTGATCACCGGCGATTTCAAGATCGACTCCCTGCCCATCGACGGGCGCATCACCGATCTGCGGTCCTTCGCGCGGTTCGGCGATGAGGGCGTGGACCTGTTCTGCGTGGACTCCACCAACGCCGAGGTGCCCGGCATGATCGGCCATGAGAACCAGATCGGCCCGGTGCTCGACAACGTCTTCGCCGAGTCTGATCAGCAGATCATCGTGGCCTCCTTCTCCAGTCACGTCCACCGCGTCCAGCAGGTTCTCGACGCCGCGGCGCTCCACGGGCGCCGTGTGGCCCTGGTGGGCCGTTCGATGGTGCGCAATATGGGCATCGCGGCCGAGCGCGGCTATCTCAGGGTCCCCGACGGCGTGCTCATCGACGCCAAGGACGTCTCCTCCCTGCCGCCGGACGAGCGCGTCCTGATGGCCACCGGGTCCCAGGGCGAGCCCATGGCGGCACTGTCGCGCATGGCTCACGGCGAGCACCGCAGCATCGTGCTGGAGCCCGGCGACACCGTGATCTTCGCGTCCTCCCTGATCCCGGGCAATGAGAACTCCGTCAATCGCGTCATCAACCAGCTCATGCGGCTCGGCGCGCGCGTCGTGCATCAGGGCAATGCCAAGGTCCACGTCTCCGGCCACGCGTCCAGTGAGGAGCTGCTGCACGTCTACAACATCGTGGGACCGCGCAACGTCATGCCGATCCACGGGGAGGTCCGCCACCTCGTGGCCAACGGCGCGCTGGCCGTCAAGACCGGTATCTCCCCGGGCAACATCATGCTCGCCGAGGACGGCGTCGTCGTCGATCTGCTCGACGGGCGCTCCCACATCGCCGGAGCGGTGCCCTGCGGCTACGTCTACGTCGATGGGTCCTCCGTCGGGGAGATCGACGAGACCGAGCTCAAGGATCGTCGCATCCTGGCGGAGGAGGGCTTCGTGGCCGTCTATGCCGTGGTGGAGACCAAGACCGGCACCATTCTCGCCGGCCCGGACATCCAGGCGCGGGGCGTGGCCGAGGACACCGCTGTCTTCGACGAGATCCTGCCCGATGTCACCACCGCGCTGCAGGAGGCTCTCGACAAGGGGAATGCCGATGCCCATTCCCTCCAGCAGACCATGCGCCGCACGCTGGGGCGGTGGATCGGGCGCCGCCTGCGCCGTCGTCCCATGATCGTGCCCGTCGTGATCGAGGCCTGAGAGGGTATGAGCCCACCGAGCATGCGCCGCCCACCTTGCTTCATCTCCACCGGCAGTGTCCTGATCGACCTTCCGCTCCACGTCGGTCGCGTGCCCGCGCCCGGCGGCGCCGTCACGGCCACCTCCTCCGGCCCCACCGTCGGCGGGGGCTACACGGTCGTGTCGGCTGTCGCCCGCCAGGGGGTCCCGGCCGCCCTTGCCGCCACGCTGGGCACCGGCCCGAACTCCGCCCAGGTGCGCGAGACGATGATGAGCGACGGAGTCGAGCTCGTCGTTGAAGAGCTCGTCGGCGACATCGGCACCTGCACCACTCTCATCGAGCCCTCCGGGCGACGCACCTTCGTGACCACTGAGGGCGTCGAGGCCGAGGCTCAGCGAGAGGACCTCGATCGTCTCGAGCTCATCCCGGGCGACTGGGTCTACACCACCGGTTACGACCTCGCTCATCGCACGTCCCGAAACGTGCTCGCCGAATGGCTTCTCGCGCTGCCCGTCGGCGTCAGTCTGGTGGCCGACCTGGGTCCCGTCGAGTCCGAGATCCCGGGCTCCATCATCGATCCGCTCCTGCGCCGCACCAATCTGCTGACGGGCAATCATCTTGAGATCACGCAGCTCTCCGCGCGCCTCGGAAGTCAGACGGCGATGCGTGAGGCCGCTCCCGATGCCCTCATCGTGCGGCGCACCGGGGTGCACGGCTGCATACTGTGGCCCGCCCACGGCGACATGATCGAGGTGCCGGGGTTCGCCCGGGACGTCCTGGACACCACGGGTGCCGGCGATACGCATACCGGTGTCCTGGTCGCCGGCCTCATGGATGGGCTCGACGTCGTCGCCGCTGCGCGCCGCGCCAACGCCGCCGCGGCCGAGGCCGTCAGCCGTCTGGGCCCGGCCCGCTCGCCGCGGCGCGATGAGATCGATGCGCTGCTGGCTCTCCAGCCCGACCCCGATGCCGAGATTCTCCCGGATTCTCCCGGAGTGACGCACGCATGATCATCTCAGCGGCGTGGCATGCTCCTCGGGCGGCGTCGGTTCGATAGCGTTCCGAGCACCATGGCCACTTCTCCCACATCCTCTGCTCGCCCCGGTAATCGGGGCCCTCGCGGGCGCGCTTCGAGGCAGCCCACGCAGCCGATCGAACCGTCTCCATCCGGAAGCCGCTACCGCCGTACCGGGTGGGCGTTCGTCGTCCTCGCCCTGGCCGTCGTCACCGGCCTGCGCGAGTGGTTCGGCGTCTCCGGTGTTGCCGGGGGCGTGCTGCACCATATGGCCGCCGGTCCTGTCGGCGTCCTGGGGATCGTTGTTCCTCTTCTGCTGGGGGCGCTGGGCATCGCCATGCTGCGAGTCCGCCGTCTGGGAACGGTCCATGCGCGCATCAGCGTCGGTACGCTCGGTGCGCTCGCAGGAGTGACGGGCATCATCCAGGTGACCTCCGGCAACCCCGCCCTGTCCCTGTCGCTCGGCATCGCCCCGCTGGAGGAGGCCGGTGGGATGCTCGGCTGGGCCGTCGGATATCCGCTGGCGGTGCTGTTCTCCTCGGTGGCCGCCGTCATCCTGTTCATCCTGCTCATCGCCTTCTCCGCTCTGGTGATCTCCGGCCGTACCATTGCGGAGCTGCGAGAGCAGCTGGCGGAGCGTCGCGGTACCGCCGACCAGCAGGACGATGCGTCCACAGGCGGAGAGAACCTGGCCACCCGCGTCCTGGGGGCGGTGCGCCGTGCCGGCGGCAGGCGCGCGCAGGAGGATGAGACCGAGACCCGGACTCTGGACTCCTACGACGGCGACGAGCCCTTCCGCTCCGCGCTGGAGACCGAGAAGCGCCCCCGGGGCAGCGGGCGCCGTAAGCGCACGAGGTCTTCGTCCACCGGTGCGGCGGACTCGGCGGATCCGATTACCCCGCACGACCCCGACGACGCCCGGGATGAGACGGCGACCTCTGTCCTGTCGGGACTGTCGGGGGCCGCGGATCCGCCCGTCGACGTGCCCCTGGGCGATGAGCCCGTTTCGCCACCGGCCGTGCGTCCGGGGCGCTCCGCAGCGGGGAAGTCCAAGGGAGCGCGCCCTGTGCCCCCCGCCGAGCCCAATGCCGTCACCGAGGAGACCCCGTCGGTCGAGCCCGACCTCGCCGACGAGCTCGGGATGACGGACATGGCGGAGATGGCATCAATGGCGCTGCCCGACGGCACGACCTACTCCCTGCCCAGTGAGGGCCTTCTGGAGTCCGGACCGGGCCACGCCACGCGCACCGAGGCCAACGACGCGATTGTCGAGAAGCTTCAAGGTGTTTTCACCGAATTCAAGGTCGACGCCACGGTCACCGGCTACACCCGCGGCCCTCAGGTCACTCGCTACGAGGTCCACCTGGGGCGCGGCGTCAATGTCTCCCGGGTGACCGGTCAGGAGAAGAACATCGCCTACGCGGTGGGCTCGGACGAGATCCGCCTGCTGACCCCGATCCCCGGCAAGAGCGCCATCGGCGTGGAGATCCCCAACTCCGACCGTGAGATGGTCAAGCTCGGCGACGTCCTGCGCTCGGGCGCCGCCAAGAAGCAGGCGCACCCCCTGGTCGTGGGGCTGGGCAAGGACGTCGAGGGCGACTATGTGGTCACCAATCTCGCCAAGACGCCCCACATGCTCGTGGCCGGTCAGACCGGCTCGGGCAAGTCCTCGTTCGTGAACTCCATGATCACCTCGATCATGATGCGGGCCACCCCAGAGGAGGTCCGCATGGTGCTGGTCGACCCCAAGCGCGTCGAGCTGACGATCTACGAGGGCATTCCGCACCTGATCACCCCCATCATCACCAGCCCCAAGAAGGCGGCTGAGGCGCTGGAGTGGGTCGTGCGCGAGATGGACGCCCGCTACGACGATCTCGCCTCCTTCGGCTACAAGCACATAGACGACTTCAACCGGGCGGTGCGCGCGGGGAAGGTCGAGCCCCTGCCCGGTTCGCAGCGCGTCATCTCGCCCTATCCCTATCTCCTGGTGGTCGTCGATGAGCTCGCCGACCTCATGATGACCGCGCCCAAGGACGTCGAGGCCGCCATCCAGCGCATCACCCAGCTGGCCCGTGCCGCCGGTATTCATCTGGTGCTGGCCACGCAGCGCCCGGTCGCCTCCGTGGTCACCGGCCTGATCAAGTCCAATGTGCCCTCGCGCCTGGCCTTCGCCACCGCCTCCCAGTTGGACTCGCGCGTCATCCTCGACCAGAACGGGGCCGAGACCCTCACCGGTCAGGGCGATGCCCTCTATCTGGGGCCCGGCACCTCCGCCCCCGTGCGCGTTCAGGGCTCGTGGGTCGATGAGTCCGAGATCCGTACCGTTGTGGAGCACGTCAAGCGCCAGCTCGAGCCGGAGTACCGCGACGACGTGACCGTTCCGGAGGTCAAGAAGCAGATCGACGAGGAGATCGGCGACGATATGGACCTGCTGCTGCAGGCCGCCGAGCTCATCATCTCCAGCCAGTTCGGCTCGACCTCCATGCTTCAGCGCAAGCTGCGCGTCGGCTTCGCCAAGGCGGGCCGCCTCATGGATCTGCTGGAGTCGCGCGAGGTCGTGGGTCCCTCCGAGGGCTCCAAGGCTCGTGACGTGCTGGTGCAGCCCGAGCAGCTCCAGGAGACGCTGGCCTGGATCAAGGGCGAGGGCGACGCCCCCGGGAGCGAGTCCGCACCGGCGGAGGCGGCCGATGCGCCTGACCACCAGCCGGCGACCGCGGTGCCGGCCTCCGATTCCCGCATCGCCGAGTCCGCGGCCGGTTCCGATATCAACTCGGATCCACCGGTTGCGCAGTCCTGGGACGACGACTCCGCCTCGGATGACTCCGAGGACGCCTGGAGCCTGACCGGGCGCGGCTCCTCGTGGTAACGGCTTGCGGCGGGGTGCGTCCGGTTCGGGCGCCGTCTCGGGCCGGAGAGTCCGGGACTCCTTAGACGGCTCCCTCGGATTCTGGGTTCCCGGGTTCCTCAGGTTCCCGGGCCTGTTGCCGGCTCCCTGTGCGGCTGTGCGTCAGCCGCGCGGCGCGGCCGTCGGCTCAGGGCCGGTCGTGGCGGGCACATCAGCGGAATAGGTCTCCATGTTGAGGAAGGTCGTCACCGCGTCCCATCGGCTGGTGAGCTCCTCCTCGCTCAGCGCGCAGCCCTCGGGGATCTCGCCGGCGTGGGCCGCTGCCAGGTCGACCATGCGGTGGCCGTTGTCGTTGTCCACCGTGAAGGGGTGCCAGTGCAGGGCGTCCACGCGCGCGTCGTTCGTGCCGTCCGCGGTCTGGCTGACCGTGACATCGACCCACACGAAGGTGCCGGTGCCGGCCAGTGCATTGCCCAGTTCGGGTGACTGGTTGGAGATGAAGTTGCCCGCCGAGTACGACACCCACATGCCCGCGCCGTCCGGACCGCCCTCAAGGAGCTCGTTGGTCTGCGGCACGTGCGGATGCGCGCTGAACAGGACGTCGATCTGGCCGGTATCGGCAATGGCCCGGGCGTATTCGGTCTGCTCGGCCACCGGGTCGGAGGTGTACTCCTCGCCGATCTGGGAATGCAGGACGACGATGTCGGCTCCCGCTTCACGGGCCGCTCGCGCCTGTCCGGCGACCCACTCGACGTCATTGAGGTTGACCGCCCACTGCGGGTCGGCGGTGAAGCCGTTGAGCCCGTAGGTGGTGGACAGCTGGGCGACCCGCACCGTGCGCCCCTCGCGCTCGAGCTCGTAGATCTGGTAGGGCTTGTCCGCCTCGGCCTCAGTGCGATTGGTCCCGCTCCAGCCCATGCCGGCCCCCTGGAGCGTATCGGCGGTGCTGACGACGCCGTCCATCCCCTGGTCCCAGGAGTGATTGGAGGCGGTCGCGCACCCGTCCCAGCCCGTGGTCCTCAAGGCGGTGACCACACCCGGCAGGGTCCCGAACGTGGGGAAGCCGGTGGCGACGCCGTTCGGGGAGACGGGGACCTCCATGCCGCACAGGGCCAGGTCGACCCCGCTGGTCCAGGGCTGGGCTGCTGCGGTCAGCGGAGCGATATCGCCCTGCCCGCCCTCGGTGTCGTCCATGACGGGCATGTGCGTGAGCACGTCGCCGCCGTATCCGATCGTCAGGTGCACGTCGGGCGGCGGTGTGGGGGAGGGGCTCGCTGCGGGGGCCTCGGAGTCGGATGCCGACGTCACCGGGTCGGTGGCGGGAGGCGCGCAGCCGGTGAGCGGCCATGCGCCTGTGCCCGTCCATGCCAGCGCGGCGACAGCGAGCGCCCGGGCGCGCCGTCGGCGGGAGGGCGAGGCCGACGAGGCTGTGGAGCCGGGAGAGCCGCCGGACCGAGAGGACTCGGGTGTGGGAGAAGGCATGCTCCTCAGACTAGGGTCCTCACGGCGCGGCCGGAAGGACCATGATCCCTCATGGGGGTGGCCCTGCAGAACCGCCGTTGCGCCCCTGACCTGCACAGGGAGCTCTCACCGTTAGGCTTACTCGGGTGAACGCCACTCCGACGCCCCCTGACTACGAGGACTGCGCGGATCGTGAAGCTCGTGAGAACCGCACTGATCGCAATACCGATCACGATGAGCACCACACCCTCGCGCCGTCGGCCTCGCTGGGGGCGTCAGCGCCGGTTCAGGCGCCCCTGCTCAACATCGCCAATGCCCTGACCGTGCTGAGGCTCATCCTGGTGCCGGTTTTCATCTGGCTCATGCTGGGCCAGGGCGACGCCATGAGACTGGCGGCGACGCTCGTCTTCATCGCCGCGGCCTTCACCGACCAGCTTGACGGGCAGCTGGCCCGTTCGTGGAACCTTGTGACCAGTTTCGGCAAGATCGCCGATCCGATCGCGGACAAGGCCCTGACCCTGTCGGCATTCGTGCTGCTCGCGGTCGCCGGACGCCTATGGTGGTGGGTCGCCATCGTCATCATTGTGCGCGAGCTCGGCATCACGCTGCTCCGCTTCATCATGCTGCGGCGCGCGGTCATGGCCGCTTCCCGCGGCGGCAAGCTCAAGACCGTGCTGCAGATCCTCGGCGTCGTCGGCTTGCTGACCCCTTGGAGCATGCTTCTGCCCGATGCCATCGCCGGTGCGGTCACCTCGTGCGCCTATGCTGTGATCGCCGGTGCGCTGGTGGTCACCGTGGTCACCGGAGTCGATTACGTCGTTCAGGCCTGGCGCATCGCGCGTCGGGGAGCGTCGGATACTGCGGAAACCGCGGATACTGCGGATAGGACGGCTACGGCGGATCCGACGGACCCGAGGGAAGGAGCGGCATGATGAGCTCGGGCGATGGCATTGCGAAGGCCGTCACTCTCGTCGAGGCGGCCCGGTACCTCCTGTCCAGTGCCGAGAGTCGCGGCCTGACCGTGGCGGTCGCCGAGTCCCTCACGGGCGGCGAGGTCTCCTCGGTCCTCGTCAGTGTCCCGGGGGCGTCGGCCGTTGTCGTCGGCGGCGTGGTGGCCTATGCCACGCGGATCAAGTCCCAGGTGCTCGGGGTTGATGAGCGCCGTCTGGAGCGCACTGGTCCGGTGGACGGCGAGGTCGCCAAGCAGATGGCGAGCGGTGTCGCCGAGCTCATGGGGGCGGACCTGGGGTTGGCGACCACGGGCGTGGCGGGTCCAGCATCTGTCGACAATCATCGTGCGGGGACCGTGCATGTGGCGGTCGCCTCCCCATGGGGCGTCGTGTCGCGAGAGCTGCATCTGGAGGGGGACCGTGCGCAGGTGCGTGAGGGCGCGACGACGGCGGTTCTCGCTCTCGCGGTGGCGCTGCTCGACGCGGCCGAGGAGTGATTCCTCGGGGTGAGGAGTTGATGAGGAGTTGAAGAACTACCTGGGACTAACGGCGTATTCAGGTTTCTTCCAGGATTCTCGGCTTTGATGAGACCTGTCGCCACTGAGGAACCGACCTCTTTCCTCTTTGGGGGCGGGAATGAATCTCCGCAGTGAATGGTTGCACCACACGATGAACAACGCGACTCACCCCCGCACAACCCGACCCACTCGGCCGGTCGGACGCGCGCCAATGCGCTCGGCCGCCACGGCTGGGCGCGGTGCGGTTGCGGACAACACCGCCAGCAAGCAAGAGAACACCCTTCTGCGCCGTGAGATCGGCGAGGTCCTGCGCTCGGTTCGCCAGCACCAGGGCCGCACTCTTCGCGAGGTCTCCGGCCAGGCCCGGGTCTCGCTCGGATACCTCTCAGAGGTTGAGCGCGGCCAGAAAGAAGCCTCCTCCGAACTGCTCGCCTCCATCTGCCAAGCTCTGGATGCTCCGCTCTCCGTGGTCCTGCGCGAGGTCTCCGACCGCATCGCCCTGACCGAGGGCGTGACCATTCCGGACACGGTTCCCGACGAACTGGTGCGCCAGCAGGGTCTGACCCTGCGCTGACGGTGCACTGACGCCGGCTAACGCCGACTTACACTGTTCGTCGCTTCATTCGTGCGGATCTGCCTCCGGCACCGTTCAGGCGGTGCTGGAGGCGGTTCTGCATTCATGCATCGACTCATGCTTCGGCGGCGAGCTCATGGCCGGCTTCGCCCCCGTCTCCCAGGGGGGGGCGCGATCTCACAGGGGCGCCGCGAATCTCGCCCCGCCTCCTGCCTGTCTGCTAAGGATTCTCGATGAAGCACTCCGAGTTCTGGAAGGCCGTGGAGACCGTGTACGGCTCGGCCTATGGGAGCTCTCTCGCTCAAGATCTCGTGGTGCCCGGCCTGAGAGCCACGTGCGCCGAGGCGTTGGACGCAGGAGTGCCTCCTCGTGAGGTGTGGCACGCCCTATGCGACGAGACGCGGGTCAGCGATGCCGACCGCTGGGTTTTTCGCGAGGACGCTCGACGGCGTGCGTCTCGGCGATAATCGACACGCCATGTGTTCGAATGGGATTCGAACACATGTTCGTCTACAGTGCTCCACAGACGACGTTCGCGCGCCTCGTGTTCACAAGGCCCGATAACGCGCGGTGATACATGTCAGTGGTCCGGCATAGCGTCGTTCGTGAGCCCCGGAGAGGGGATCTCACTACTGGACCAGCCATGACCGCCGCGGCGTCGAGCCGCCCGAGAACCCGAGGTAGACCCATGTCCCCTGCCAAGACCCAGGATCGCTCCAAGGCCCTGGCCACCGCACTCGCTCAGATCGACAAGTCCTTCGGCAAGGGCTCAGTCATGCGCCTGGGGGATGAGACCCGCCCTCCGGTGGCCGTCATCCCCACCGGCTCCACCGCACTCGATGTCGCTCTGGGGATCGGCGGACTTCCGCGAGGCCGCATCGTCGAGATCTACGGCCCCGAGTCCTCCGGCAAGACCACCGTGGCACTCCATGCCGTCGCCAGTGCCCAGAAAGCGGGGGGCAATGCGGCCTTCATCGATGCCGAACACGCTCTTGACCCGGTGTACGCCAAGGCCCTGGGCGTTGACACCGACAACCTTCTCGTCTCCCAGCCGGACACCGGTGAGCAGGCCCTCGAGATCACCGACATGCTCATCCGCTCGGGCGGTCTGGACATCATCGTGGTCGACTCCGTGGCCGCTCTCGTTCCCAAGGCGGAGATCGAGGGGGAGATGGGCGACTCCCATGTGGGCCTGCAGGCCCGCCTCATGAGCCAGGCGCTGCGCAAGATCACCGGGGCGCTCTCGGCCACCGGGACCACCGCCATCTTCATCAATCAGCTGCGTGAGAAGATTGGTGTGACCTACGGTAATCCAGAGACGACGACGGGTGGACGCGCATTAAAATTCTATGCGTCTGTGCGTATTGACGTACGTCGTGCGGATTCTATTAAACAGGGAACCGAATCTCTTGGTAATCGTACGCGGGCCAAGATCGTTAAGAATAAGGTCGCACCACCCTTTAAAACGGCAGAGTTTGATATTATGTACGGAGAGGGTGTTTCCCGTCTCGGCAGTATCATCGATATGGGAGTTGACCTAGATATCGTGGAGAAGAGTGGTGCATGGTACTCGTATAACGGTACGCGCCTTGGTCAGGGAAAGGAAAATGCCAAAATTACTTTAGAAGGGAACCCCGATATCATTGCAGAGATTGAAGAAAAGATCCGAGGGAAACTCTTGGCAAAGCCGGAATCCGCCGCTCAGGAGAATTCGGCGGGTGTGCCTGAATGAGTTTAGAAGAGAATACGCCGTGCAAACGGAAAGCGAAGACTGCTGTAAAAACAGCGCTTGCGACCGCTGTTGACTATCTTGCACGGCAGGCACACAGCGAGAAAAAGCTGCGTGAGAAGCTCGAACGCAAGGGCTTCTCTGGCGAAGAGATTGATGCCGCGATTGCACGGCTCGTTGAACATCGATATCTTAACGATGCAGAGCTTTGCGCCGAGCAGTTTATGTACCTTTACAATGAGCGCCGCAGTTCTGTTCGCCAGATATGTGCCAAACTGATACAGAGAGGGTTTGATCATGATCTGGTGTGGAGTGTGGTCCCCCATGATACCTTTGAGCGGGAGGTCGAAGTGGCAGAACGTATCCTTGCAATGAAGCATAAACCGACGGACACTGCCCAGAAGATGATGGCGAACCTTTATCAAAAAGGATTTTCGATCGATGTGTCACACAGTGCCGTCCGGCATTTTACGGAAACTGCAGAAGCATAATACGAGAGAGGTACTTCCACTATGAATAGATCCGATGCTGCAGAGATGATTTTAGTACTCGACTTCGGAGGACAATACAATCAGCTCATTGCACGCCGCGTGCGGGAAAACCACGTCTATTGCGAGGTACATCCACATACGCTGTCGCTAGACCGCATTCGAGAACTTGCGCCGCGCGGCATCATTCTGACGGGCGGGCCGAACAGCGTCTATGGGCAGGGAGCTGTCACCGCACCAAAGGAACTCTTTTCGCTCGGGATACCGGTGCTTGGAATCTGCTACGGCGCGCAGCTTATGGCGCATCTCTGCGGCGGTAGGGTCGAGACTGCACCTACGAGCGAATATGGGAAGACAGAGGTCGACATCACGGACAAAGCCTCACTTCTATTTGACGGTATTCCCACAAAAAACATCTGCTGGATGAGTCATACGGATTATATCAGCCGACTTCCTGCCGGGTTCCATACAACGGCAACCACGTCGGTCTGCCCGATTGCCGCTATGGAGAATCCTGCTAAAAGTCTCTACGCTGTACAATTTCACCCCGAGGTCATGCATACGGAAAACGGTACGGAGATTCTGCGAAACTTCGTTTATGGTATCTGTAGATGTACCGGTACGTGGCGTATGGAGTCTTTTGTTCAAAAGACTGTGGAGGAATTGCGCGAAAAAATCGGCTCGGGACGTGCGCTCTGTGCGC
>ERZ772993.971-NODE-971-length-11891-cov-3.026952_pt1 | contig 11891 bp, 8 predicted proteins | sample MGYA00580670_ERZ772993 | MGnify/ENA primary metagenome ERZ772993 (study PRJEB29015, sample SAMEA2737936) | human oral metagenome | biome: human oral; feature: human-associated habitat; material: dental | place: China | collected 2136 ...
GATCGTGATTAAGGGCGTGCAGAACCTCGAAGACTCTAAGAAACTCGCCGATCTGGGCGTAGACGGCATCCTGCTCTCGAACCACGGCGGTCGTCAGCTGGACCGTGCGCCCGTACCCTTCCACCTGCTCCCGGAGGTTGTGCGCGAAGTAGGGATGGATACCGAGGTGATGGTCGATACCGGCATTATGAACGGTGCCGATATTGTCGCCTCTATGGCGCTGGGTGCGAAGTTCACCCTGATCGGTCGCGCCTACCTGTACGGGCTTATGGCCGGTGGCCGCCGCGGCGTGGATCGTACCATTGAGATTCTTTCCGACGAGGTACGCCGCACCATGAAGCTGCTCCAGGTGCACAACATTGCCGAACTTGAGCCCAAGCACGTGACCCAGCTGCGCCGCCTGCAGCCGATTCCTAAGGTCTAAGCTCTAAACCTGTATAACCTCCCTTTCGCTAGGGGAGGATAAAAGCTCTCGGTGTGAACAAAGCGTTAGAAACTTCTTCTTGTTCACACCGAGAGCCTTTTTAGCATGTAGGTTGCTTCCTGTAGATGAATATATGATTCAGGGCTACGTACTCTTTGTCATAATGAGGTAATTATTTTTTCCATGTTTACTCAGCGGAGCACTAATGCGGAGGATCTATAATTGGTTTCCTCAATTATCTGAACTTCGGGAGTATCTTCATGGCAGCCTCTGAATCAGTGCCAGAACCTCATGCTGGTTTTACAGCGGATATTACACGTACGAGGCTACCTGCTTCCTTTACTACCGTGCTTATTGGAGAGTCCTTCTCACTTTTCGGCACTCAGATTTCTTCTGTGATGATTCCTCTTATCGTTGCGATAACGCTTAGCGCAGGAGAAATAACTCTGGGCGTTGTCAGCGCTGTAGGGTGGCTGCCCATTATCTTGATAGGACTTATCGCCGGTGCCATTGTTGATAGGCATAGTCGCTGGGCCATGATGGTGGTATGTAATATCACACGTGCCGGATTAATTGGGTTGATCCCAATTCTTGCGCTTACGCAGAACCTCACAGTGACAGTTCTCGTAGTTATCTCATTCTGCATGGGGGTCTGTAACGTATTCTTCGATATCGCTTATCAAACCTATGTCCCCGACATTGTGCCCCCGAATATGCTTGACAGAGCAAATAACAGGTTTGAGCTTATTCGTTCAATGGCTCAGCTTATAGGACCACTTATGGGAGGATTTTTAGCAGCACATTACCGCCCAGAGTACCTAATTACTTTGGATGCAGTAACTTTTCTCATCGCATTTATCGTGTTGCTACTGTTACCAGGTCGTTTCAGGGTTCCATCGGCAATTTCACAGAGAAGTTCGCTGAATACACCCAGTATTATCTCTGATATGTTGGCTGGGCTTAAACTTGTCTGGCGCACACCTGTTATTCGTTTGGTCGTACTATCTGGTGCCTTCATTAATATTTTTGAGGCAGGAATAAGCGCCTTATTTGTTCTATATGTGACGCGAACCCTTGGATTAGATTCGTCTGCATATGGTATTGCTATAGCGGTAGCAGGGATAGGTGCTTTATGCGGTGCACTTAGCTACCGTATATGGTCGGAGAAAGTTCAAGAGGGAGCCTGCGTAGGTATTGGCGTAGCGTGGATGGCAGTGGGATCGATTCTTACAGCCGCCGCTATTTTTCCTGGATGGTCATGGATCTGTCTGTTATCGGGACAATTTTGTATTGGGTACGGAAGTCCAATCATGAATATAGCTCTCGTAACTTTACGGCAAAAGATCACTCCCGCTGAAGCGCTTGGACGTGTAAATGCTAGTGCCCGTGTCTGCATCATGAGTAGCCTACCGATAGGCGCTCTCATGATTTCTTCACTTGCAGAAGCAGTATCAATCTCAACTGCTCTGTGGGTTGCAGGCCTGGGGGAACTTGTGGTGCTAATCATTTTAGGACCACAACTTTTACGGATTCGTATCCAAGAAAGTTAGAAAGCAGAATTTGTATGTTTTCTCATCTTGCTGACGAGTAGTATTGCCAGACAACGTGACGTTTAGACCGTGGTTCTATGACAGAATATGACGGCGTATTGCGGGGCGAGTTCATAAACTTTTATCGCCCGGTGAACACGCCCGCACCGCTGGCATAATAGGGTGAAACGAGCGCACCCTGCTGCTAAGCGGGGTCTGGGTGCGAAACCACAGGGGAGAGAATCGTGAGCGAAACCAGCAACCAGCATTCCGGGCAAGATCATACCGGGCAGAAAACCGTGCGCGTGCGCGCCAGCGAACTCATCGGACGATCCTGGCTCAACACCGGCGAGAAGAGCCTAGACCTGCAAGCTCTTCGCGGCAAAATCGTGATCCTCGACTTCTGGACCCTGTGCTGCATTAACTGCCTGCACGTGCTCGACGAGCTGCGCCCCCTCGAAGAAGAATTCTCGGATGTGCTCGTCACCGTGGGCGTGCACAGCCCCAAATTTGAGCATGAGGCAGACCCGGCAGCGCTCGCCGCAGCCGTAGACCGCTACGACATCAAACACCCCGTACTCGACGACCCCGAACTCACCACCTGGCAGGCTTATACCGCCCGCGCCTGGCCCACGCTCGTGGTTATCGACCCCGAAGGGTATATTGTGGCGCATCTTTCCGGGGAGGGGCACGTGCAGGGGCTTATCTCACTCGTGCGTGAGCTCGTTGCCGAACATGAGGAAAAAGGTACCCTGCACCGAGGCGACGGCCCCTATGTGCCCCGACCCAAAACCGAGGGAACATTCGCTTTCCCGGGGAAGGCTATTGAACTCCCCACAGAGTTCGGACCCAAAAACCTGTTCGGCACCGGCTCACGCACCTACCTGGTGTCCGACACCGCCAGGCACCGCATCCTGCAGGTCGCCGAAGACCTCAACACTGTGCTGGCAACCTACGGTGGGGGAGAGGACGGTGAAAAAGGCTACGCCGACGGAACCGGAACCACTGCACGCTTTAACGAACCGCAAGGGCTCGCCCTGGTACCCGCCGAACTGCGTGAAAAACTCGGGTACGATGTGCTGATCACCGACACCGTGAATCACCGACTGCGCTCGCTGAACCTGCGCACGGGCGAGGTTCGTACCCTTGCGGGCAACGGCGTGCAGCGCGTTATTGATGGAGACAACGCCGTCACGGGCAACGCGAACCATATCCCCGCGGATGCGCCCGCCACCGCTATAGCGCTCTCATCCCCGTGGGATGCGGTCTACTCGCGTGAAGCTGGGCAGTTCGTGATCGCGATGGCTGGCACCCACCAGCTTTTCGGCTACGACCCCGTGTCTGAAATCGTCAGTATTTTCGCGGGCGCCGGGGTTGAAGGGCTGCAGGACGGTACCGCCGAGGATGCATGGTTTGCCCAACCCTCCGGCATTATCGAGGCGCGTGACGGCAGTCTGTGGGTAGCCTGCTCGGAAACCAGCGGGCTGCGCCATGTAACCTTTACACGGGATGATCACGGGCACCAGAGCGTACAGGTGACCTCTGCCGTAGGGCTGGGACTATTCGATTTCGGGTTTGTGGACGGCGACTCGCAGACCTCTCGCATGCAGCATCCGCTGGGACTCGCGGAGCTTCCCGACGGCTCTATCGCGGTGGCAGACACCTATAACGGCGCGATTCGCCGCTGGGATCCTGCCGCGAAGGAACTGAGCACCTTACAGCGCGGACTCGCCGAACCCGCCGACCTTCTAGTGGAGCATAGCCCGGGTGAGGACCCCCGCCTGATAATCGTGGAAACCAATGCGCACCAGCTGGTGCGTGCCGCCATTCCGGCGCAGGCGCAGAAAGTGGACGAAGGGGCGATTACAACCGCCCGGCCCGCCACGAAGCTCACCGGCGGAACCCTCGAATTTACCTCGCGGTTTACCGTGCCGACCGGGCAGAAACTCGATACCCGCTGGGGAGACCCGACCCAGCTGAAAATCTCATCCACCCCCGAAAATTTCCTGCTGGACGGTGCCGGTACCTCCCAAGGACTCAGTCGTACCCTCGTGCTCAACCCCGAAATTCAGGAGGCGGTGCTGCACATTACCGCCCGCGCCGCTGCCTGCGACGGTACCCCTGACGGCGATATTCCCGAGCACGCCGCATGCCACCTGTACCAGCAGGACTGGGGTATTCCGGTCATCGTCACCGGTGATGCCGCGGATGAGAGCGAACTCGTGCTGGATTTGCGGGGGATTAACTAGAGCCCGCCCTGTGAGCCTATAAACGTCTGCGATATTGCAGAAAATAACTTTTAGCCAAAAAGTAACCAAAGGCGCATACATAAAACAAGAACGGTATGACGGGAATTACATACGTACTAATAGTGCACTCACTGTGAGCTATTCTTTATCTATGCGTATTCACTCTCCCGTCGAGAAGCTCCTGACTGCCTGGGTTATTGGCGTTATCGTGTCCCTCGTGGCGGCCGCTGGCGCGCTTTTCGCCACCAATAAACTGGTGTACGGGCCGGAGGGGAAAGTACGCGAATATTTCCACGCACTCCAAACGGGTAACGGCTCATACGCGCTGGGGCTGCTCGGGGCCAGAATCCCCGACGGAGACCCCGCTATGCTCGACGGCGACACGCTGCGGCGTGCAGCCTCAACCCTCAAAGATGTGCAGATTGACGTCATAGAAAAAGACCCCAACGGTAATAAAGCAACAGTGCGCGCCTCCTACACCATTGACGGCAAAAGCGAACACACCGATTTCCGGCTCCACCAGGCAGGCACCCACTGGGGAGTCTTCGACCGTTGGGATATTGAATCGGGGCAGCTGCCCACCCTCAAAGTGAAAATCGCGGGAGTTGAGGCGGCCACCGTGAATAACCGTAAAGTCGCCGTCGATCAGGGCGAGGCATCATTCCCGGTATTCTACCCCGGGGTGTACACGGTCGCCTACGACTCCGCAGTGTACACCACCTCAAAAAGCGTGCAGCAGGTGCTCACAGCAGATGCATCCTCACAGGCCGATATAGCCCTGGAACCAAGCGAAAAGGCGCTGGAATCCGTACAAACCCAGGTGCGTTCCTACGTTGATAAATGCGCGGCCCAAAATACCCTATACCCGTCCGGATGCCCATTTGAGTACTCCTTCGGTGGGCGAGTAGATGGGGCAGTGAAATGGTCAGTTATTGAATACCCGCAGCCGAAAGTAACCGCAGAATCAGACAAAATGTGGAAACTCTCACCCGCAGAAGGCAAAGTAAAAATCTCGTTCGAGCAGCTGGATTTATACACGGGAACCCATAAAGAAATAACAAAAGAAATCCCGTTCACGCTCAAAGGCATGGCCGAGGTAGACGCGAAATCCGTGCGCGTCTCCTTCTGAAACACCGCCAGTATTATCATTATCCCCCGTTCCCGCCAGCAGGTAAACGCCCCGTATCCGCAGCGCCCATGCTAAGACCGGCTGCACCCAAGAAAACCACGCGCCCGAACGGCAGGAATAGGGTGGTAGAAACCGCGCGCCCCACTAGGCTATGAGCGCTCATACCACTAAAGTGGAGAGTATGGCAGAACGCGCACACGAAATCAGCAGCAAACACGGCACCGCCGAACACATCTACCACCCGCGCATCCGCTCCTACGGCAGGCGCGTTGAAGCGGCACTACCGGGCACCCTCACACTCATCGCCGCGCTTGCCTTCCTCGGCTACAAACGGCCCGCCCTGCCCTACACCATAGTGACGCTGCTCATCGCGTTCTGCGCCGGTATCAGCCTCTACTCGGTGCTCAAACCCACTATTGTGGCCCTGACCGACACCCACGTGCTGCGTGCCCGCCTCATTGGCTGGAAAGCCGTGCCGCTCAAAAATATAGACCACACCATCCTTGTTGAAAAGCTCTACCCCAAGCAGGCGCACGGCAAAAAAACCACCGGCATGGGGCGGCTGCGGTACCGCCCCGTCCCCGCCATGTGGGCCATCGGCAAAAACAAGAAACCGCTTATGCGCCTGGACGGGCGCGTCTGGGATGCAAAAACGATGCGCACCGTCTCCTCAAAACTCTCGGAGCAGACCACCGTCTACCAGAAAGCGAACGTGCTCGATATTGATAAGCTGCACCCGCACCTGATCACCTTTAACGAGCTGCACCCCGGCTGGCGCTCAGCCACCATTGCCGTGGTCGCCGCGCTCGTCATCCTGCTGCTGGGAGCCGGGGCGCTACTGCCCGAAGAAACAGCACGCGCCATCCACCTGATTTCCTCATAGAAGCCACCTACACAACACAACGGGGGCGGTACGTTCGACAACATACCGCCCCCGAAGCCTAAACGCACCCTACTTAGCCCGCGAAAGAACCGCCACCAAATACTCCGAATCCTCGGTGAAAGGACGCAAATCCCAGGTGCTGTAGGTGGCATCCACATTAAAACCGGCCTGGCGCGCATCCGCAAGGAACTGCTCAAACGAATAATCCCGCCCAGGGCCGGAACCATACCCCACCACGGCCCGGCCGCCCGGGGCCAGCACCCGATAAAAATTCTCAACCACAGGGTACCGGGTAGAACGCGCCAAAAAGCCCATCACATTCCCCGAACACACCAGCAGCTCAAACCCGTCCTGACCGGCTTCACCGTTGAACCCAAGAGCCTGCGGCAAATCCGCCAAATCAGCGGTGACCCAGGAAGCCTCGGGGCACACACGGGTCGCCTCATCAATCAGCTCAGGGTCAATATCCACACCGGTGACGCGGTGCCCCAGCGCGTGCAGCTGCTTACCCACCCGGCCCGGGCCGCACCCGGCATCCAGGATTTTTGCCCCTCGGGAAGCCATCGCATCCAGAACACGTGACTCACCGCCCAAGTCGTTACCCTCAGCCTCCATCTGCTTAAAACGCTCAATATACCACTGCGAGTGGCCCGGGTCGTTTTCCTTCTTAATGAGCCACAGCGACTTTTCGCGCTCGCCGGGGGCATTGAACTGTATCTCAGCCATCAGTTGCCTTTCTATAGGGTGGAAGTGTGTGCACGTCTTCGTTGCGGGCGGGGCCGCGTGGGAGCAGAACACGGGCCGCATAAAGAGCATCACTGCGCTCTTTATGCGACCCGGTATACCTGCTGTGCGGGCGCCCTCTAACAGTCTACTTCTTTGCCGCCGCCTTCTGAATAATCTGCTGGCTGCGCAGCTTCGCCATAGAGGCAGAAGCGGCACGTGAGCTGGGCTTCAGAGGCGGCCGCACAGCAGCCTGAGGCACCGACAGCTCAGCGGGGGAGCGCCGCGACTTGAGCATGCTGGCCCCCGGCGTGTACCGCTTACGCGGCCCGTTGAAACTAGCAGAAGGAGAAGTCACCACGCCAGCGGAAGAGCCAGCCGGTGCTGACTGAACACCTGCGGATTTAGCACGCACCGCCTGCTGCCGCATCCCCAGCCGGTACGCTTTCGCGGCGCTGGTGGTCTTGGCAGCCTCCGCACCGCCGCCTGCAGGCTGCGGCTTATTCGCGGATTGCGCGGGCTGTACACGTGCAGGCTGGGTCTGCTGTGCAGTTTGGCCCGAGCCGGTGCCGCCCTGCTGCGGCTGGGAGGCTTTCTGCTGCCCCACCTGAGTCAGGGGCTCGGTGGCATCGTTGGGCTTCTGCGTCGGCACCGGAGCAGTGGCCTGCGCCAAGTCCCCAGACGCCTGAGCGGCAGAAGCTGCCGGGGCTGACGTTTGAGCTTTCTGAGCGGGGGAGGAGGCGTCCTGAGCCTTCTGCTGCTTTGACTGCTGTGCAGCGGCCTCTTTCGATGCCGTTGAAGAAGCCGCGGCAGGCTGCTGCGCTGCCGTATTCTTCGCGGTTTTTTGGGGCTGAGCCGAACTCTGCGCGGGCGCAACCCCAGCTGCCGTACCCTGTTGGGGCGCTGCGGGCTGCTGCTGGGATGCACTCTGCCGCTGGGCTGCAGCGTGCTGTTGCCCTGTGGTCTGCCGCTGAGCTGCGACGTTTTGCTGCGTGGAAGCACCCCGGCCCTGCGCGGGCTGCCTACCCTGTTTCACGGGTGCGGGCTGCTGCGCATTCTGGGATTTCGATACGGCAGCCTGAGGCTGGGTCGGCTGCTCGGAAGCAGGCGCCTTCTGCTGCACTGGTGCGGTGCGGCCCACCTGACCGTGCGAGACATTGTCCACAGCGCCGGGCCGGGCCGGGGCCTGCGTCGCCGAACCGCCCTGCACCGGTGCGCGCTGCTCCGAGGCTCCTGCTGCCGACGCCGAAGCGGCGGCCTGAGCGGGCTGCGCCTCCTTGGGGGCGTTCGGGTCTTTAATGGCGCCGAATTCAACCAGCAGATCATCCATAAGCTGCTTCACGTCGCTCGTTCCCGCTACGGGGCCGCCCGCCAGCATCCCGTCGGAACCCAGGATCACGGCCATTGGGGTGCCGCGGCCAAAGTTGTGCATTGCCGCATGCTTGGGATCCACCAGCGCCTCAACGCCCTCATCCAGTTTCTCCAGCTTATGGGCCTGATGAATCTTCTCTTCACTGCTGAACACGGGGTGCAAACCCAGCTGCGGCAGCAGCTTCTGCCACCGGGGAATGGTCTTCAAAATAGGGGTGCAAGAACCGCACGTGGGAGAAGCAAAAAACAGTACACGCGCCTGCACCCGGGACATATCGCGTAGGGTGGTCACACGCCCATCGGTCGTGTAAATAGAGGCGTAAGGGATGGGAACCCGCACATAATCCTCGGACTCATCAGCTGCGGAGGGCAGCACCACCTCGGGAATATCCGGGGCGGGCTCGGCCAGGGACTCGCCCCGCTGAATAGCCCACAGGGTCAGCGCGATCAGGCCCGCGCCAACAGCCCACAGCCACCCGGAACCGTTAAGGCCCACCAGCTCATACACCAGTGCCTTCCCGCCAACGAAGGAAGCCACCACGGTGAGAATGCCCGCAACGGTCAGTGCAATATTACGGATCAGCGTGTAACGGCTCACCGGTGCCGCTGATTTCTTCCCGAAGCAGTTACAGCCTTCGGTGCGGCCGGTAGCCAACGCCCGAGCGATCACCACCAGGTAGAACACCATGAGCGCGCACGAGGCTATGGCGAACACCGGGAACAGCGGGCCGGGGGCGAACAGAAGCCCGGCGGCGAGCACCAGCTCAGCCCACGGCAGTACAGCGGGGGTGAGCTTCAGCGGCGCAACCGAGTCTAAACCTAAGTTCAGAATACCTTCAACGGTGCTAGAAGGGTCTTTAGCCTTAGCGATACCGCTGGCCGTGAGAGTAACAACAAGGATAGAAGTGCAAAGCAGAAGAGGAGTCATGAGTCCTTGAAAAATTGGGGCCAGAAAATTGTTGTCCTTCCCATACTACTCTCGTTACGTATAAAGATGCGCTTTAATTGCAAGGCTGTGCACATCATTTTTAAAAAATAGCTTCCCGAGGTGCGAAAAAACGTGTGAGCGAATGAATTTCAGGTGTGTAAAGACGAATATTTTTAAGCCCCCGGGCGGATATGTTAGGCCCCACCATGCATATAAATAGGGAGATCTGTCACACACACCGTTACACTAGCGCTTTAGAAAAGTTTCAAGTGACAGGGGTAAAATACGGGTAAACGGGGCGCCGGATGCGGCACCACCCAACGTACACCTGTACAGGTTCGTGCGTACTGCCTGAACCCTGCGGTGAGGCGCATCAGCGCCCGTCGCTACCGTTGCAGTGGAGGTTTCCCATGTCCATAGTCGTCACTGAACCTAAATCCCTGGCCCTTGAAATACTTGATCTTGAGACCGACATATTCGCAACAACCGACAAAAACGCAACTATTGAGGTGCCCCATGCAGAGCTTTTCACCGTGCGCACCGACGAAGGCGCCATACAGCTCACCCAGACAGAACACTACTGGCAGTCACCCTTCGCAACCCGACCCTCACTGCTGCACTTTCTGACACGCCCCAGGGTAAAAATCACCGTCCCCACCGGGACGTTCCTTGACGCGTTACGGGTGCGCACCAGCTCGTACTGCACTATCGGCGGGATGCGCGCCAGCTACGTCGACCTGACCGCCACCGAAGGCACCATCCGGTGCAGGAACTCTGACTTTTCACACGTTCAGGCGCGGGCGTCATCGGCGTCGGTCCTGCTAGCGAACTGCACCGTTGATGAGGATGCAAGCCTTAAAGTGGCTGGCGGGGCGGTGCTCACGGTGGGCACGTTTGATGAGATGCCCGGCTACCGGGTGCGGGAGGCAACCGGCAACGTGGAAATATTCGGAAAACAGTGCCGCACCGGCGACTCGTACGATGCCGAGAACCAGCCGAGCGTGTACATTACCTGCTCCGGCGGGCACGTGGAAGTCGAATAGGTGCAGCGTCAGCAACCAGGCTTATACATAACGGGGAGGAAAAACGATGAAAGCCAGTTTTATCACCGGAATCCGAAGCGCCGAAATGCGCGAGATCGAAGATGCACACCCCCAACAACCCGATGAGGCCCTCATTCGAGTTGCCTATGCGGGCATCTGCGGGACCGACCTTGAACTGTACGACGGCACCTCAAACTATCTGCGGCGCGGTCTGACCGAGTATCCGCACCATTACGGGCATGAGTGGGTGGGCGTGATCGAAACCCCGCCGCAGACTGCCCACGGCACTCAGCTGAAACCCGGTGCGGTGGTCACCGGAAGCACCATGATTCCCTGCCTGACCTGCGATTTTTGCCAGTGCGGGCGGCGGAACCTCTGCACGAACCTGCGTGAAGTTGGTCTTTATGAGCACGGTGGGGCGGCGGCGCAAAAGCTTGTGATGCCAGCGCACGTGCTGACCGTCATTGACGACGGTTCGAGTGCAGAGCCGCATCCCGAATATATTCTGATCGAGCCCCTCGTGACGGTTTTAGAAGGTCTAGCGAAAGCCACCCCGGAACCCGGCGATAGGGTACTCGTGCTGGGTGGTGGCACGATCGGCACCCTCGCGGCGCTGGTGCTGGGGCAGTACCCCATTGAGGTTGCGGTGGTTGATCCCTCGCAGCCCGTGCATCTTGCCGAGCTTGGAATGACGACCTACAAGAGTGCAGATGCGCTCCCCGCCGGGAACTGGGATGCCGTATGGGAGTGCTCCGGCTCCGCTGCGGCGCTACAGGCTACGCCGTCTCTGCTGAGGAACGGGGGCGCGGCGGTGCTGATCGGCTTCCCGCCAGCGCAGACCGGCCTTGACGCCTCAGAGCTTGCCCTGCGGGGGCAGTACCTGGTGGGTGTGCGCCACGGCATCGACCACTATGCGGCTGCCGCGCAGTTCGTGCGGGAGCACCGGGACAAGTTGGGTGCACTCATCGACCACAGCTACAGCCTCGACGAAGCGCAAGCCGCCTTCGAACGGCTGGAAGCGGGGGAGCGGGAATGCCCCAAGGTGATGTTGAGTATCGATTAGAATAATTTCCTCATTTTGCAGACTAAAAGGCTCTTTATTCCAATGAAACATAAGAAAATCTGCTTCATTGGAATAAAGAGCCTTTTGGTATTGACCCTAATGATCGATAGGTAATTCAGCTAGAGAATTGGTTAGCCGACGTACTGGTTGATTTCGTTCTGCAGGGCCATGATGGTCTGGGACGGACCGTCGAGGCGACCGTCCTGCGTGATGCCGTAATGTTCCTGTAGGTTTTTGATCCCGGGAGTGGTGATTGTGCCAAAAAGCATTGCCCCCTGAAGGCCTGAACCGTCCCCCCAGAGTGGAGAGTTATAAGGTAAGTGTTTCAGCCATGCGTTCATAGCTTGGATGGTTGGGGAGCCTGCTGCACCGTCTACCCATTCCCAGCCACCAACAATTCCTGGGCAGTTTGGTGCCATACTTGAAGGCTGGGAGCTGATAACCCCATCAACAGTGAGACCAGCGTCTACGACGGCATTCATGAACTGTTGCAGACCGGATGAGGTCTCGGAACCCCACCAGCCGTCGGTTTCAATAGCGTTTGCGGAG
>ERZ772993.972-NODE-972-length-11878-cov-4.815275_pt1 | contig 11878 bp, 8 predicted proteins | sample MGYA00580670_ERZ772993 | MGnify/ENA primary metagenome ERZ772993 (study PRJEB29015, sample SAMEA2737936) | human oral metagenome | biome: human oral; feature: human-associated habitat; material: dental | place: China | collected 2136 ...
TCCCATGATTGATAGTACAGTCATTGTTGCGGCTGATATTCCATTAACTATGACGTCTTCAGTCGAAGGTATATTTCGTAAAGTCTCGTCCAGACTGCTGGTTCGGGTTTCTTCTTGTAAACCGCCGTCGCCTATAACTTGGACGTCGAATCTGAGTTCATATTTTTCTTCTATGTTTTTCTTGACTTCCGGGAGATTCATCGCCTTTTCCAGGAGGTGGGCGATGGTGTTGGTCTCGGTTCCTGATACTCCTTGATTAGTGCCGTAGAGCAGGATGTGGACGTCTTGGAATGGGCGCTCAAGGGAGGCGAGTGTTAGTGCCAGTGGTGTAGGGGCGGTGCGCGTTTGATCTTTCGTCAACACTGAAACTAAGTCGAGAGTGTTGCGGCATCTGATTTTCTGAAGTATCTCTGTTTCGGCGTTCTTCTGGGCTGTCAGCCTTTCGGGGCGGGGTATATGGGTGATGTTGATCCCTAAGTCACCATTGCCAACTGGGTGAATGATAGTCGTCATTGCCTTGTTCTTTCCGTTTGCAGACGCCTGGTAAGGTGATGGGTGCCCCGTAAGAGTGTCACATTTGATGCGATCGTGCAGAACTTCTGCAAAGTTGATGATTCACCTATTGTCGTCGCTGGTGTTCAAAAGAGTGGAACGTTAAACCTGCATAACGATCTTTGTCAAGAGCATCTTTTTCTCTGGTCAAACACTCGCCACGCCAACCGGCTGTCTGGTAAGACTGTTCCGGGTCGCACAGCCGCGCCACCGTCCGAACGGAGTTGACGATGCACCTTGTCATGCTTGAAACCAACGGGAACCAGCGCTTCATCTTCTCCTCACCGCGGTTGCGGGACAGCGTCGGTGCCTCCTCCCTGCTGACCAAGCTCGAACAATGGACTGCGCATGAGCTCCTCGCTACTGGTGCGGCGGCAGCCTGGTGCACGGCGCGTGGACTGCCCGACGATCGGGAACCGCACGAGTCCCAGTGGGTCTCCCAGTCCTCCGGCAAGGTCATCTTCCTTGTGGACACACCCCAACAGGCTAAAGACGTCATCGGCGCCGTGACGCGCACGGCTCTCGCCGAGGCGCCGGGCATGGACGTCTCCGGCGTCTTCATCTCCCTGCCCACTCCTTCCGATCCGCAGCCCGGCTCCGTCTACGTCACCGAGAGCGCGCTCAAGGAGATCCACGCGGAAGCCGCCCGCTACGCCCTCCAGCGCCCGCCCGCCGAGGCGCGCTTCGCCCAGCTTCCCTTCCTCGCCAGAGCCAAGGACTCATCCCTGCCAGCCTCCCCGCCGCTGGCCACCCGGGACGAGGCCAAGGACGATCGCCAGGACGCGCTGTCGCTGACCTCGCGCGTCCGGCGCTACCGGGCGTACCAGGCACGGCTCGATCTTCTGAAGACGGGGGTCAATCGCAGCCCGGACCTCTCAGACAAGCAGGCGCTCCTCATCCGCGACCCGACGATGCTGGCCAAGAAGCTCCATCAGGTTTTCGTTGAGGGCATCGAGCCGGTGGGCGATGAGGGCAGGCCGTCACCCGAGGAGAGTATCGCGCGAGGGGCGAAGGAGTTTGGCCCGCTTGAGCGCGCCATCCAGACCAACCCGGATGCCAGCAGCACCGCCAGCCCGGACACCGACTCCGGCGACTACACTTTCCTGTCCAAGGTCGCCGTCATCCATATCGACGGCAACGGCGTCGGCGGCATCATGAAGGATCTCAATGACTCGAAGGACCGTGTCGCGCCGGCCGAGTTCCAGGAAGAGATCGGCTGCGACCGCGACGACCCCGACGCCCTGCGTCGCTTCCTCCTGGCAGTCAACGAGCGCCTGCAAAACGCGGTTGAGCACGCCTTCGCCGCCGCCTGGACGCGAATCGACGAGCTGTCACACCGTGACGACAAACGGGCCGGGCGGGAACACACCGCCATCCCCGTCGTCCCGGTGATCCTCGGTGGCGACGACGTCACCGTCATCACCAGCGGCGACTACGCCCTCCCCTTCGCCGCCGCCTACCTCCGCTACTACGAGGAGGCCACCCGCAGCGACCCGATCTTGCGCTACCTCACCCCGCCCGAAGGGCAGGACACCGGTCCCATGACCGCCGCTGCCGGCGTCGCCATCGTCAAACGCAACTTCCCCTTCCACATCGCCTACGAGCTGGCCGAGAAACTGGTCGATCGCGCCAAGAAAGTCGGCAAGACGACGCAGCCGCCGTGCTCAACACTCGACTACCACGTCCTGTTCGACACCACGGTCCTCGACGCCTCCGAGATCCTGCGGGGATACAAGGACTTCACCACCCGCCCCTTCCGGCTGCTCGACGACGATTCGACGTCGCCCAGATGCAGCTGCGACACGTGCCACCCGGGTGAAGAGCCGTCCGACTCATCGAAGACTGACCGTCCCCACGAGTCCTGGGAGGTGACCCGGAGGCGCGTCGCCCGGTTCAAAGGGATGTCCCTCGGCAGCATCGACGAGAGCCGGAGCAAGACTGACCTCGAACCATTCCCACGCACCCGGGCGGCGCGCATCCGCGGCCTGCTCTCCTCCGGACGCACTCAGACGGCCGACGACGAGTGGAAGGTGGCCCGCGAGGAGGTCGGCGACTGGATCGACACTGAGCTCGGCGGCGTGGGCGCCGTGTTCGACCTCCTGGAGCTCTCCGACCTCCTCCCGCCCTCCTTCTTCGAGCTTTCCCTCCCTGACCTGGGGAAGAACATCAACGCAGCATCGGAGGCCACCGAATGAGCCCCTCATCCCCGACCTCCTTCCCCCTGTCGGTCACCTTCCACTCCGACTGGGGCGTCACCACCGGAACCGGCGTCGCCGGCGGCGTGGACTCCGTCGTCGAGAAGGACGAGCGCGGCCTGCCGATCGTGCGCGCGACCGTGCTCGCCGGCGTCGTGCGGGAGCAGTCGCTCCTCGCGGCCCAGGCACTCGACGACGGCGACCCCGGCGGCTCCTGGCGCGCCTTCGCCTCCGCACTGTTCGGCTCCGACCTGGCGCCGCGGCTCGTCGTCTTCTCCGACGCCAGGCTCATCGACCCGCCGGCCGACCCCGCCGACCTCATCCACGAGGTCGTCTCCCTGTCCATCGACGAGAAGACCGGCACAGCGCGCGAGGACTTCCTGAGGATCTTCGAACGCACCGGCGCCTGCCGGCTGCGCGGCGAGGTCACCTTGTCCGACGTCGACAGGGACGGACGCCCCCTGACCTGGAGCGACGAGCAGCGCGACGCCGCCGAGCTCCTCCTGGCCCTGGCCGGCCTGCTGGTGCGCGCAATCGGCTCCAACCGGGCGGCCGGCGACGGCGTCTGCGACGTCCTCATCCACGCCGACCACGAGCCCGGCGACACCCGGGCTGTCAAGGACTGGTGCCGCACACAGCTGGGCAGGTGGAAGGGACGCGGCGCCCCGCAGGTTCCCGCGGCGGACGCTGCCGCTGCGGCGGCCCCGGTCCTACAGGCGAGCCGTGCACCCACCGCCGCCGGCGCCTTCCACGAGGCGACCCTGACGATCGACCTGCGAACCCCGGTGGTCTCCTACGAGGTCCCCATGTCCAACGAGATCCGCTCCCTGGACTTCCTGCGCGGCACCGTCCTGCTGCCCTGGGTGCACCGGCTCATCACGCGCACCGTCGCCCAAACCCCCGGCGCATCGGAGGCCCTCGTCCAGGAGGTCCGCGACGCCGTCGTCAACGGGGAGCTGCTTGTCTCCGACGGCGTCGTCTCCTACCAGGGGGAGCGCGGGCTGCCGATGCCGCTGGTGTTCTCCAGCCCCAAGGTCGGCCAAGGAGCCGAGAGCCAGGAGCCTAAGACGGCTGAGGGCGAGGGCGACGAGGAGACGTGCGTCTGCAACCGGATGCGAGCCGAGGAGCCCGAGAACGAGGTCCACAAGCCGCTGCGCAACGGATACGTCTTCCCGACCGCCGGCGCGAAGGGCGCCCCGGCGCTCATCGGGCGGCAGTCCACGGCGCACGACGCCGCCACCGGGGCGGCCAGGGACGGTCAGCTCTACCTGGTGCGGGCGCTCCCGGCGGGCCTGAGCCTCCAGGCGACGGTGACGGTCTCGACCCGCCTGTACCAGCGGATCGGTGAGCAGCTGGAGACCCTCGCCGGCACCGGGCACCGGGCCCGCCTCGGGGCGCGTCGCCTCAGCGGCACCTTCGGGGAGACCGAGTGCACCCTCTCGGCCTTCGCTCCGAGCCCGGCGCCCCAGGTGGTCGACGCCGAGGACACGACGATCTGGTTCACCTCCGACGTACTGGCCCGCTCAGCCCGGCTCGGCCCGGGCGGGAGCCTGACCGACCTGCTCGCCGCCTTCGAGCGGGCCGGCGCCCCCATCGAGCTCGCCGAGGCGGACGGGACTCGCTTCAACGCCGGGGTCAGGCACCGGCGCGTGGACTCCTGGTCCGCGGCGAGCCACCAGCCCCGGGCCACCCGCATGGCCATCCAGGCCGGCTCGGTCCTCAAGGTGAGAACCACCGCCCCGGAGAAGCTGGCCGCCCTGGCGGCCGTCGGCATCGGGGAGCTGCGGGCGCAGGGCTTCGGGCGCTTCGTCGTCGGGCATCCGCTGCTGGAGAAGGAGACGTTCACACTGAGGAGCCTTCACGGGGAGGACCTCGCACCGACCGCTGATGGTGCTGCGGCATCGAAGGAGGCTCAGCGATGAGCGTGACCCGCTATGAGCTCACCGTCCACCTGGTGACGGACGCGCCCCTCCACTCGGGAGGCATCGACGAGGTGGTCGACCGCCGGCGCGACCCAGAGGATAGGACCACCGTCGCCCGACGATTCGCGCGCGACGGCCACGGCCGTCCGGTCCTCACCGGGCGCTCCGTCAAGGGAGCCCTGCGAGCCGCCTGCCAGCGATTCCTTGAGGAGCACGGCGACGCCGTCGGACTGGCCGAACGCGAGCTGCAGCAGCTGTGGGGCGATGACGGAACCCGCGGGGCCGGTTCGGCGGCGCCGCTGCGGGCCTCGGCGATCACCGTGCACACGGTCGAGCTGCCCACCGAGGGCTATGAGGGGGATGAGGAGCACAAGATCGTGCTCCCGACCCGGATGGGCAACGCCATCGACCGGTACTGGGGCTCAGCCGGCGACACCGCGCTGTTCGAGCACAAGTACCTGCCCCGCGGCAAGGAGCTCGCCCTCACCATCACCGCGGAGGCCGGGCTGCCTGACGACGTCGAGGTACCTCAGGGCGATGTCGCCCCGCCCGGGCCGGAACAGGTCGAAAAGCTCTTCACGCTCATCATCGGGCTCATCAAGGACGGCAGGGTCGCCTTCGGCGGCCGGCAGAACGCCGGGTGGGGGAGAGTCGCGCTCAGCGACTCGGAGAAGGCCTGGACCCTCACCAAGGCGGAGCCGGGCAGCCGGGCGGGACTGGAGGAGTGGCTCTCCGGCGCCGGCGGCCGCTCGGTCGACGTCGCCCCCGTGGACTGCGGGGGCAGCGGCCGGATGCGGATCGAGATCACCTGGGACAGCCCCACCGGGATCCTCGTGGCCGAGCCCCAGAAAGACGGTCCCGGGGAGGGAGCCGACGCCGGGGCCGCAGACGGATCGCCGGGAGAGGCGGAGGGCGCGGACTCTGAGGAGACGAAGCCGGCCCGCCCCCTGCGCGCCGGCCCGGAGGAGACCGACCCGATCGTGCTGCCCGGAAGCTCCGTCCGCGGCGCGCTGCGGACCCGGGCGACGCGGATCGCCCGCACCATCCTGCTGGCGAAGAAGGACCCGAGCACGGGGGCCGACTGGTCGGGCGCCGGCGTCCACGAGCAGCTCGCGCAGGATCCGAGCCTGGTGCGGGACCTGTTCGGGTCGACGACGCACCGCGGTGCGCTGACGGTCCTCGACACGCTCGCCGCCGAGGACGGCCCGAACCGCAAGGTCACGCACAACGCCGGCGACCGGTGGACCGGCGGCGTCGCGGACGGGGCGCTCTACAGCGAGGAGGTCTACGACTCCACCTGGAACAGCATCGTCCTGGAGCTCGACCTCGACCGGCTTCTGACCAACGCGAAGGCGGGTCTGGAGGAAACAAGCGGGCGGGAGGACAGCCAGGGCGAGGACCGCAGCCGCGCCGCCTTCTGCCTCCTGGGGCTGGTGCTCGCCGAGCTGGCCGCCGGGACGCTCCCACTGGGGAGCCGCGGCACCCGGGGCATGGGGCAGGTCGAGGTCAAGGCCATTGCCGTGACTGGCGGCAAGGGCCTGGGAATCGAGAACTGGTCCCTCAAGGCCTCGGAGGACGGGACGGGCGAGTCGCTTCCTCGGCGGATCCTGAAGGGGCTCAGAGACGTGAACTCCGGGATCGAGAGGAATCCGAGAGCCGGAGACGGCTGGGAGGGATGGTCCTCCTACCTGGTGAGCAGCAGCGAGAGGCCGCTTGAGGACAAGGAGGAGCGGGATGCCTGAGAAGACGTGGGAGCCGGAGCCGTTGCGAGAGGCGGTCTGGAAGGACATGCCCGGCGCGGGAGCCGAGCAGCCCGGGGGCGCCGAGCTTCAACGGGTTCTTGAGCGCGCCGAGGACCTGGGAGGCGAGATGAACGGCGTGGCCTACACGACCAGCGGCGCCTACTCGGTGAGGAGGGTGGGGGCTTCCGGGCTCACCACCCTGATCGCGAAGGATGGACAGGCCGGTTCCCGGGAGGAGGAGATCGACCTGGACACGGTCTTCGAGCTGCGCCTGTGGCGGGTGATGGGCAAGAAGACCGACGACGGCGGCAACGTCGCCGGCGAGGACGGCGTCCTGGCCCATGAGCTGCGGTGGCTCAACGGCAGTGGGGCCGCAGAGATCGTGGTTGGCGCGTCCAGTGAAGGTCTCCCGGGCGGCAGCGACTGCTGGGTTCGGGACAACAGCTACCTCCAGCACGGGGAGAAAGGCGACGTCATGACCAGCCTCGAGGTCTTCACCGTGGAGGAGACGTACGGAAACACCGTATTCACCGACGAGCTCATGACCGGAAGGTGGGGCTGACATGACCGCGTTCCAGCCGTTTCACTCCGCCGTCAACCGGATTCCGGTTCTCAGACCAAAAGTCCTTGATCTTGTGGATCGAAAGGCACTGCCCGCCGACCTGTTCGGGGACCAGGAGCCCCCGGCGCACGATCACCTGTTGTTGGAGCGCTGGTCGGGGGCGATCGATCTGGAGCTGACGGTGAGGACTCCTCTCGTCTACGGCGAGCAGAGGGGGAACCCCGGTGGCGGCACCCAGGTCGAGATCCCCACGGATCAGCAGGGTCGCGTGGTGTTCCCGGGGACGATGGTCAAGGGAATGCTGTCGCGTGCCTATGAGGTACTGACCGCGTCCCGATTCAGAGTGTTCGAGGAGCATGCCAAGCCGCTCACCTACAGGGCGGATGTCGCTGACGCATTGCGCCTCGTCCCGGTACGGGTCGTGGAGGTGAAGGCCAACGATGGGGGAATCATTGTTGAGCTGTTGCGCGGCAGCACCGGGGACGGGGACGTGGAGTACAAGGATCAGTTCGATGATCGCCCGTTCCCCATCATGCTCGCCGCCTCCCTCCAGGACGGAGGAAGAGGGCATGCTCAACATGGGCATGGATTCAACGAGACACAGTTCCGTGCGATGACGAAGCATGAGAACAAGGTGCGTTGCGATCTGGCACTGTGCTTGCATCCACGGGGAGGTCATTATGCGTACTGGCAGGTGGTAGGCCTGTACGACGGCCAGGGGAAGCCCGTCTGCGCCTTCGATGTGCGGAACGATATAGACGTCGTGGGCAAGCGCAATGATGTGACGGGTTACGTCTATCGCACAGCGAGGGACGGGGATCAAGCCTCAGATGTGTTTCCTCGGAAGCACGATGAACGGCTGTTCTTCGATCTCTCTGAGAGTCCTGAAAGGCTCGAAGTGGACCGGAGTGTCGTTGAGGCCTATCGCGGAGTCGTCGACAGCTATGCGCAGCAACGTGAGGAGAACGACCTCCAGCCTGGGATGCGTCCGAATCGCTTCACAGGTGTGGACTCCGAGTCCCTCCTCCACGTGGGATCCCTGGCATACGCCGTCCTCTCCGACGATGAGACCGCCGTGGAGGAGCTGGTGCCGACCATGGCGGGACGTCGCTCGTATTGCATGAGCCCCCGCAGTCTTGCTGAGGAGCAGCGTGTTGCTCCACTTGGGGCCGCCGCAGAGGCGTCAGCCGCCGACAGGCTCTTCGGGTACGTCGTCCCCGACACGCGTGAAGGTGCTGAAGACGGTGACGTTGCCGCCAGGGGGCGGCTCATCTTCGGGCAGGTGGATACCTCCTCTGTTGTCTTGAGTCGAGAGGAGACGCCCATTGCTCCTCTTCTCTCCCCTAAACCGGCTTCTGCTCGCAGATTCCTGACCGACAGGAATGGTCGGACTCCTCGGAACGCGGGGGAGGTTCTACGGCGCTCTGAGTATTTCAGGTCCGGACAGCATCTTGGCGTGGCGGTGCACCCGATCCATCGCTCGATCCTGGGCTCGGAGGAGTTCCCCGCGTCAGCGACGCGGGCTCCCCGTCAGGAAGGTGTGGCCCAGGGGGAGAATCTTCAGATTCAGTCGGTGGTGAAGACATGGATTCGTCCCGGAAGCGTCCTGCGGTGCCGGATGCGGTTTGAGAACCTGTCTCGCAACGAGCTCGCCGCCCTGGTCTGGCTGCTGGAACCTGCGAATCTTGTCCCGGCGTCGGAGCAGAACGCGGAAAAGAGTAAGACCGGCTATCTTCGCGTCGGGCTTGGTAAACCATTGGGTCTCGGTGCCGTTGAGGTGCGCATGGCGAAGGACGGGCTTCGAGCCGTGAATGTGGGCGGTGAGAATGATCTCTCTGAGGCGTACCAGAACCTGTCAGGCTGCTTGGGCGTCAGTGAGACGGTGCATCGTCCTGCGGACTTCACGCTGAAGATCAACCCGGCCGCCTTGCCGTGGGTTCAGGCTTTCCAACGCGCGTCCTTCGGGTACCCGGACGGCAGGCCTGTCCGTCACATGCTGCTCAATGAGAACCAGGAGAACAACAAGGTCGATCGCTACGGGGATCCTAAATGCGGCTTGAGCCCGGTCGACATGTTCGGGGACGGAGACACGAAGCTTCTTCAGGTTCCTGAACCCGAGCGTCGCAACGGGGGCCGGCAGCATCGTGGAGGGCGCCAAGGCGGCCATCACGGCAACACTCATCACCACGGCCGGCGGCACTGATCGTCGCACAAGATACGGGCGTCGTCGCCGGGCGGGGTGCGTTGGTGAGCTGCGCGTACTCGGCGTGCCGCCGGCTCACCACACTCCTCGGTACAGTCCGGCGTCGTCGAGCGCGGGCGCGGTTCCGTGGACCTCGCTGCGCGCCAGGCAGGAGTCGCACAGCGGGTAGAGGTGGATGACGTCGTCGGCCTGGTTGACGATCTCGGTGACTTGTCGGCGCACCTCGTCGAGCTCGGCGGGCTCCAGCCGCAGCTGGAAAACGGACTCCTGCAGCCGGTAGCCCCATCCCTCCAGCGCGGCGGCCAGGCGGGCCCGCCGCGTATCGGAGGCGATGTCGTAGGCGAGGATGACGATCATCGCCATGACGCACCGGTCCACTCGTAGCCGGGTTCGGTGATGGCTCGCCCGAGGAGTTGGGCACCATGGTGGATGTGGCGGCGCCAGGTACCCGAGAAGCCGGGCATGGCGCCCTTGACCTGCCGCTGGAGCGTCGCCTCGTACCCGTCGACGAGCGTCTTCTTGCCCTTGCTGTTCAGCCATACGCCCTCGCCGTCGGGAGAGGTGGTGGCGTGCTCCGGGCGGAGCCGCTTCGAGCGCAGCAGGGACAGGACGGTGCGGTCCACCAGGAGCGGCCGGAACTCCTCCATGAGGTCCAGGGAGAGGCTGGGGCGCTTGTCGGTGGAGGCGTGCAGCACCCCGAGCGAGGGCTCGAGCCCGGCGGCGAGCAGGGCTCCCGTGCACTCGGCCAGCAGGATCGCGTAGGCGTAGGAGAGGGCGGCGTTGGCCAGGTCCTTGGGCGGGCGGCGGCTGCGCCCGTCGAAGGCGACCTCCGGTGGGACCAATCCGGACAGGCAGCCGAAGTATGCCGTTGAGGCGGCGCCCTCCAACCCCATGAGCTCATCGACGTCTGCGGCCTGCTTGGCGTCGTCGGCCAGCTGCCGAATGGTGGTGCAAGGCGTCTCGACGCCGCTTCCCCGGCTGCGCCGGCCGGTGCGGTGCAGCACGGAGACCTGGTGTCGCATCTTGGCGCGCACGATGGCGCGCGCCAGTGGGAGGCGGGCATCGTCGTCGGTGGCGAAGGACGCCTGGGTCAGGAGCCGGCGGGCGCTGGCCGTCGAGCGGGGGCCTGCGAGCTGGCCCAGGTAGCCGCCGTGGCGGGAGAGGAAGATGACGTCGATGTCGTTGTACAGCGCTCAGGATCGGGCACCGGATGACAGCCCGACGGCACCGGTGAGGACGATCCGGCTGACGGCCCGGTGGGGGACGGAGACCTGCGGCAGGCCGTCGGCGCCGTCGACGATGAGACGGTTCTGGCTGACGTGAACGCGGGCGCCGTCGCGGCCGACGTAGACCACCTGGTCCGGGTCGGGGCGGCCCTTGATGTCGTGGCGGGGGTCGACGGGCGGGAAGCTGCGGGAGAAGTCCGTCCCCAGGTAGCAGAAGCCCTCATCGAAGCTGGTCATGGCGGTTTTCTCCTGGTTGAGTCGGAGTCCTCTGGGCGTCAGGAGGGAGTCGAGGAGCTCGAGGGCCTCCAGCAGGTCGGGTTCATGGGGGCTGCAGATGACGATGTCGTCGGCGAAGCGGGCGTAGCCGTAGCCCGCGTCGCCCATGGCCCGGTCGACGTCGGTCAGGGCCAGGTTGGCCAGGAGCGGGGACAGGCAGGAGCCCTGGGCGATGCCGCGGTTGCGGGTACGCCGCTCGCCCCTGGCGCGCCGCGGCCGGGCAATGAGCCGGATGAGGTCGATGGTGCGCGGGCAGCCGGCGATGGGGGAGAGGGCGGCCAGGGCGTCCTCGATGCTGAGGTTGGGGAAGTAGTCCTCGATGTCGGTGCGCAGGACGTAGCGGTAGCCGGCGTCCCGCAGCCTGGCGAGGTGGTCGACGGCGTCGTCGGTGCCGATGCCCGTCCGGTAGGCGAAGGAGCAGGGGGACATGGCGAGGTCGGCCCTGTGGGTGATCGTGTTGACGACCGCGCGCTCGACGACCCGGTCCCGGATGGAGGGGATGTGCAGGGTGCGGACCTCCCTGGAGGTGCCCTTGGGGATGCCGAAGCTCAGGAGCGGGTCGGGCTCGTAGGTTCCTGATCGCAGGGACTCGGAGAGCTCGGTGAGGAAGTCATCGAGATGCTCGGCGAACTCCTTGGTCTTGCGCTGCAGGATGCCGTCGGAGGCGTCCTTGGCGAGGACCATGCGCCAGCCTCCCTCCAGGCCCTCGCGGGAGCTGATGCGCTCGAACAGGGTGCCGGTGGTCGGCTCGGACAACGTAAATCCGGCTGCGTGCTGGAGCGGGTGAATGTCCTCCCCGAGGTGCTGGCCCGGTTTCGCGCGATCGGAACGACGGCGACGACGGTGCGGGCGGGGTGGGGATGGCGGTGTCGTTGATAGTGGTGGTGATGGCTGGGCTGGACGCATCGTTGCGGCCTTTCAAGGGCGGGAACGTGAAGAGGCTCTGGAGGACAGGATATCGAGATGCTGGCGGACAAAGGAGAAGATCGGCATGCGGTGTCCCGGCACGTGCCGATATATGCCTTCATGCACCTTCTGGTGCTGGGTGCTTTCTGGCATAGAGTGCTCCTCCACTGTATTGACGATGAAGATCAGTCTTAATGCACCTTCTGGTGCTGGGTGCATTCTGACGGGGGAGTCATGGAAAACACTGGCATCAAGTTCTTCGTCTTAATGCACCTTCTGGTGCTGGGTGCTTTC
>ERZ772993.976-NODE-976-length-11840-cov-13.975138_pt1 | contig 11840 bp, 12 predicted proteins | sample MGYA00580670_ERZ772993 | MGnify/ENA primary metagenome ERZ772993 (study PRJEB29015, sample SAMEA2737936) | human oral metagenome | biome: human oral; feature: human-associated habitat; material: dental | place: China | collected 2136 ...
CGTACTCGATGCCGTTGTGGACCATCTTGACGAAGTGGCCGGCGCCGTCGGGGCCCACGTGCGCGCAGCAGGGCTCGCCGTCGACGTGGGCGGAGATGGACTCGAGCATGGGGCCCAGGCGCCGGTAGGACTCCGCGGTGCCGCCGGGCATGATCGAGGGGCCCAGCAGCGCCCCCTCCTCCCCCCCGGACACGCCCATGCCCACGAAGTGGATGCCGCTCCCGCGCAGGGCCGCCTCGCGGCGCTGGGTGTCCCGGTAGAAGGTGTTGCCGGCGTCGACGATGATGTCGCCGGGCTCCAGCAGGGCGCGCAGCTGGTCGATGACCGCCTCGGTGGCGGCCCCGGCCTGGACCATGACGATGACCGCGCGCGGGCGGCGCAGGCTGGCCACGAAGTCGGCCGGCCGGGTCGCGGGCACGAAGTCGCCCTCGTCGGCGTGGCGCTCCATGAGCCGGCGCGTGCGCGCCGGGGTGCGGTTGAACACGGCCACCGAGTGCCCGTGGCGGGCGAGGTTGCGGGCGAGGTTGGCGCCCATGACGCCCAGGCCGTACACGCCGATGTCGGCCGATCCGGGTGCGGGGACGAAGTCGGTCGCGGCTTTGGTCGCGTCACTGGTGGTCATTTAAGTGCCCCTCCCGCGGGTTCGATGGCGGTGGGCGCCGGCGGCGGTGCGCGGCACCGCCCAGCAGACTACCGCGCCCCGCCGCCGGGCACGAGCCGGCGACGGGCGCGGCCGGTTCCCGGCGGCGGGGCCGCGCGGGTGCGTACAGTTGCCCCGTGCGCCCCCGCCGGGGCGAGCCGAACCCTACGGAAGGCACCCGTGGACACATCTGACGCGCCGCGGCCGACCCGCACGCCGGGCCCCGCCGCGAACCCCCTGCTGGACTCCCGGGATCTGCGCATGCCCCGCGTCGCGGACCCCTGCGTGCTGGTCATGTTCGGCATCACCGGCGACCTGGCGCGCAACAAGCTGCTCCCGGCCGTCTACGACCTGGCCAACCGCGGGCTGCTCTCCCCCAGCTTCTGCCTGGTGGGCGTGGGGCGGCGCGACTGGGACGACGAGGACCTGCGCGACTACGTGCGCACCGCCGTGCGCGCCCGCGCCCGCACCGCGTGGCACCCGGCCATCTGGGAGCAGCTCGCCGCCGGCATGCGCTTCGTCGCCTTCTCCTCCTTCGAGGACGACGCCGCCTACGGGCGCCTGACCGCGGTCGTGGACGACCTCGACGCCACCCGCGGCACGGGCGGCAACCGCGCCTTCTACCTGTCGATCCCGCCCGGCTGGTTCCCGGCCGTCACCGAGCGCATCGCCGCCTCCGGGCTGGTCGACGAGTCGCCGGGGGCCTGGCGGCGCGTGGTCATCGAGAAGCCCTTCGGCCACGACCGGGCCAGCGCGGCCGAGCTGGACGCCCTGGTGGGGCGGATCGTGCGCCCCGACGACGTCTTCCGCGTCGACCACTACCTGGGCAAGGAGACGGTCCAGAACATCCTCGCCCTGCGCTTCGCCAACACGATCTTCGAGCCGCTGTGGAACCAGCGCTACGTCGACCACGTGCAGATCACCATGGCCGAGGACATCGGGATCGGCTCGCGCGCCGGCTACTACGACACCATCGGCGCGGGGCGCGACGTCATCCAGAACCACCTCCTCCAGCTCCTGGCGCTGACCGCCATGGAGGAGCCCAGCTCCATGGGCGCCGCGGCGGTGCGCGCCGAGAAGGAGAAGGTCCTGGACTGCGTGCGCCTGGAGCGGGCCGGGGCGCTCGACCTGGACGCCACCACGGCCCGGGGCCGCTACGGAGCCGGCTTCCAGGGCGGCGTGCCCGTGAGGGGCTACCTGGAGGAGGACGGCGTCGCCCCCGACTCGCGCACCGAGACCTACGCGGCCCTGCGCCTGGAGATCGCCAACCGGCGGTGGGCGGGGGTGCCCTTCTACCTGCGCGCGGGCAAGCGCCTGGCGAGGCGCGTCACCGAGGTCGCCGTCGTGTTCAAGCAGCCGCCCTTCCTGCCCTTCGAGGACGCGGCCACGGCCGGGGTGGGGGCCAACACGATCGTCGTGCGCATCCAGCCCGACGAGGGCATCACCATGCGCCTGGCCTCCAAGGTCCCCGGCACGCACCTGGAGCTGCGCGACGTGCGCATGGACTTCGGCTACGGCGCCTCCTTCAACGAGGACTCCCCGGAGGCCTACGAGCGCCTCATCCTCGACGCCCTCCTGGGCGACGCCCCGCTCTTCCCCCACCGGCGGGAGGTGGACCTGTCCTGGAGGATCCTCGACCCGGTCATCGAGCACTGGGCCGGGGCCGGCCGGCCGCAGGAGTACCGGCCCGGCTCCTGGGGGCCGGAGGGGGCCCGCGACCTGCTCGCCCGCGACGCCCGCACCTGGAGGCGCTCATGATCACCGCACTGACCGCGACGACGACGGAGCGCATCGTCTCCGGGCTGCTGGCCGCCGAGGGCGCCGGGGGCTCGCGGGTGCTCACCCTGGTCATCGGCACCGACGGCGCCGGCCTGGAGGCGGCGCTGGAGGCCGCCCACGGCGCCTCCCTGGACCACCCCTGCCGCATCATCGCCGTCGTCGCCCCGCCGACGGACGACGGCCCGCCCGGCCCGCGCTCGCGCGACGGGCACGTGAGGGCCGACGTGCCCGGGCACCTGGACGCCGAGATCCGCGTCGGGCACGACGCCGGGGCCGGGGAGACCCTCGTGCTGCGGCCCTGGGGGGTGGCCGCCGAGCACACCGACACCCTGGTGGTGCCCTTCCTGCTGCCCGACGTGCCGGTGGTGGCGTGGTGGCCGGCGGCGCCCCCGCCCGTGCCCGCCGCCGACCCCCTGGGCCGCCTGGCCTCGACCCGCATCACGAACACCCCCTCCCAGCCGGACCCCTCGGCGGCCCTGGCGGCCCTGGCGCCCGGCTTCGAGCGCGGGGACATCGACCTGGCCTGGACCCGCATCACCCTGTGGCGGGCCATCGTCGCCTCCACCCTCGACCCGGTGCTGCGCGCCGGGGGCGTGAGGTCCATGGTCGTGGCCGGGCAGCGGGCCAACGCCTCGCTCTCCCTCATGGTGCGCTGGCTGCGCCTGCGCCTGGGCGCGCCGGTCGAGCGGGCCGACGTGGAGGACTTCATCGGCATCGCCCGCATTACCGCCCTGACGGCCGACGGCGAACTCGTCATCGAGCGCACGGACTCCGAGCGCGTGCTCATCACCCGCCCCGACGGCTCGCGGCCGCAGGTGGTCACCATGCCGCGCCGCGAGCCGGTGACGACCCTGAACGAGGAGCTGCGCCGGCTCAGCCCGGACCTGGTCTACCAGGAGGTCCTGACGGCCTTCGCCGCCGACCACGGCTGCCGCATGGCGCGCCCCCGGGACTGATCCGGCGTGCTCAGACGACTGATCGCCCTGACCCTGGCCCTGGTCTGCGCGGTCCCGGCGCAGGCCGCCACCCCCGGCCCGGCGTGGGACGACCGGGCGAGCATGACCATGTCCGCCCGCCAGGCCCTGGACGCCCTGGACTCCCTGCCCGCCGACTCCCCCGCCGCCCGGTCCTGGGGCGCGGGCGGGGGCCGCGAGGGCTGGTTCGGCCAGGCCTGGGAGGACGTCGACGGCGACGGGTGCGACACCCGCAACGAGATCCTGGGGCGCGACCTGAAGCAGGCGGACTACTCCCGCCGGCCGGGCCTCCAGGGGCGCGAGGCCGGCGCGGGCCAGGGCGCCTCCGGCTGCCCCGACGCCACCGTGTGGTCCGGGGTGCTCGACGACCCCTACACGGGCAGGCGCATCGACTTCCAGCGGGGCCCGAGCACCTCCACCGCCGTCCAGATCGACCACGTCATACCGCTGAGCTACCTCTACGCCCACGGCGCCTGGGAGTGGAACGCGCGCACCCGGCTGCTGGCCGCCAACGACCCGCTCAACCTGCTGGCCGTGGACGGGCGGGCCAATGAGAGCAAGGGCGCCTGCGGCCCGGCCACCTGCCCCACGGGCTCGACGGAGTCCGGCTCGTGGCGCCCCGACGGCGGCAAGGGCTGGTGGCCGCCGTCGAAGGAATTCCGGTGCGACTACGCCGCGCGCTTCGTGAGCGTGGCCGCCGCCTACCGGCTCGGCCTGCCCGACGCCGACCGCCGGGCCCTGCGCACCGCGCTGACCGACTGCGCGGCCGGCGGCCCGTCCTCGCTGAGCGAGTGGGGCTCGGACCTGATCGCGGGCGTCTGGGACGCCCTGGCGGACCGGCCCGTCCTGGCCCTGGTGTGCGCCGCGGGCCTGGCCCTGCTCGGCGGCGGGAGCACGGCGTGGGGGCGGCGCGCGCTGCGCGGCCTGGTCGGCTCGCACGGCTCCGGGTCGCGCGGCCAGTCGGGCTCGCGCCGCCCGCGCCGGTAGGATGCGCCCCATGACGCGAGGCGGCAGCACCGAGAAGCCGCGGGCGGACGCCGCCGGGGCCGGCCCGGCCTCGGCGCGCGTGGACGTGTGGCTGTGGAGCGTGCGCCAGGCCAGGACGCGCTCGGCGGCCACCGCCGCGTGCCGGGCGGGGCACGTGCGGGTCAACGGCGAGCCCGCCAAACCGGCCCAGCGCATCGCCGTCGGCGACGAGATCCGCTACCGCGTCGACGGCTTCGACCGGCGCCTGGTGGTGCGGCGCATCCTGCTCAAGCGCGTCGGCGCCCCCGTCGCCCGGCAGGCCTACGAGGACCTCTCGGCGCCGCGACCGGCCCCCCTCGACGCCCCCGCCGCGATCATCCGCGACCGGGGCGCCGGGCGGCCCACCAAGAAGGAGCGGCGCGCCCTGGACGCCCTGCGCGCCGCCGGGCCCGCCGTCGACATCGAGCGCATCCTCGACGAGGACTGACATCGCCCGCCCGGCCCCGCCGCGCCCCGGCCGGGACTCCCCTCAGCCCATCCGCTCCAGCAGGGCGCGCAGCGTGCGCGTCACCCCGCCCTCGTCGTTGGCGGGGGCGATGTAGCGGGCCCGGGCCAGGACGCGCGGGTGGGCGTTGGCCATGGCGAAGGACAGCTCGGCCCGGTCGTAGAGCTCCAGGTCGTTGAGGTAGTCGCCGAAGACCGCCGTCTGGGCGGGGGCGATGCCCAGACGGGCCTGGGCCGCCGCCAGCGCCCGGCCCTTGGAGGTCAGGGCCGACATGACGTCGATCCAGTGCCGGCCCGAGACCACGGCCCGCAGGTCGGGCAGGGCGGCGACCAGGGGCGGCGCGGAGCCGGACTCGGCGTCGGCGAAGTCGTGGACGGCGATCTTGAAGACGTCGTCGAGCGGGGCGGCGAGCAGGTCGTCCACGATCTCCAGCTGCGCGTAGTACGTGGCGGCCTGCTCGACGAAGGGGGCGTCGCGGCGCTCGATGCGCGCCATGCGCCTGCATGCCAGGACCGCGCCGACGTCGCGGCCGGCCCCGGCCAGCTCGCGCACCGCGCCGACGACCCGCACGGCGGCGTCGCGGCCCAGGACGTCGCAGTGGATCTCCTCATCGCCCAGCACGGCGCAGGCGCCGTTCTCGGCGATGAGGAGGGCGCCGTCGGCCAGGGGGCCCAGCACCCGGCGCAGATTGCCCAGCTGGCGGCCCGAGGCGGGGGCGAACAGGACGCCGCGCTCGCCCATGCGCGCCACCACCTCCCCCAGGTCCGCGGGCACGCGCCCGCGCCCGTCCAGGAGGGTGCCGTCCATGTCGGTCACGGCCAGGCGCAGATCGACCGCCTCCGGCAGCAGTTCGGGGGGCGTGGGGGCGGGGCGGGCGCCGGTCGGGGGGATCATGGGCCCATCCTCCCAGAGCGGGCGCGCCCCCACTCCCCGCGGGGCACCGATGTCCTCGGGACCGCGGCGGCTCCCCCACTCCCCCGATCCCCGTGGGACACTGGAACCATGAACGCCGCGGCGCACAAGGACCTCATCGTCGGCGAGGACGGCCTGGCGCGACCCGCGTGGGCCGCCACCGACCCCCTCCTGCGCCACTACTACGACACCGAGTGGGGCATGCCGGTGCGCGACGAGCGGGGCGTCTTCGAGCGCCTCAGCCTCGAGGCCTTCCAGGCGGGCCTGTCCTGGGCGACGATCCTGCGCAAGCGCCCCGCCCTGCGCGACGCCTTCGCCGACTTCGAGCCCGACGCGGTCGCGCGCTTCACGGCCCGCGACGTCGAGCGCCTCCTGGCCGACGGGCGCATCATCCGCAACCGCGCCAAGATCGAGGCGACCGTCTCCAACGCGCGGGCCGCGGTGGCGCTGCGCGACGCGCCCGACGTGGACGGGGGCCTGGCCGGGCTCGTGTGGTCCCACCGGCCCGCCGCGACGCCGCGCCCGCGCACCATGGCGGAGGTGCCCGCGCGCTGCGCCGAGTCGCAGGCCCTGGCCCGGGACCTCAAGCGCCGGGGCTTCCGCTTCGTGGGGCCCACGACCATGTTCGCGCTCATGGAGGCCATCGGGATCGTGGACACCCACCTGGTGGGCTCGTGGAGGCGCGGCTCGTCGGGCGTGTGGTGAGGCGGCGCGCCGCCGCCGAGCGGGTGACGCGACGTCAGGTCCGCTAAACTCGTATCCCGCGTCCCTGCTCTCCGGCTCCGCCCGCCAGTCGCCCCTGGATCCGCGCGCACTCGGGCACGGGGGCGCACCAGCCCCGGGGCAGCGGCTGCCCCGTGAACGGAGGGAGTCCCCCTTGATCTGGTTCCATCTGCTCGTCGTCCTCATCTTCATCGTCGTCGGCGCCCGCCTGGGCGGCATCGGCGTCGGACTGGCCGGGGCGGCCGGCGTCATCGTCCTGGCCGCCACCGGCGTGCCCACCACCTCCGAGGACCTCCCCTGGGAGGTCGTGGGCATCATCATGGCCGTGATCTGCACCGTCGCCGCGCTCCAGGCGGCCGGCTCCATGGACCACCTGGTCCATCTCACCGAGGTGCTGCTGCGCAAGCACCCCGGGCAGATCACCTACCTCGCCCCCCTCGTCACCTTCCTCATGGCGGTCATGTGCGGCACCGGGCACACCGCCTACTCGATCATCCCCGTCATCGTCGACGTGTCCAAGGAGCACGGCATCCGCCCCTCCCGGCCGCTGTCCATAGCGGTGGTCGCCTCGCAGGTCGGCGTGGCCGCCTCCCCCATCTCGGCGGCCATGGCCGCGCTCGTCTCGGCGATGGAGCCCCGGGGCGTGGGCTACCTGACCTGCCTGGCCATCGTCATCCCCACGACCTTCGTCGGCCTGGCGGTGGGCGCCGTCGTCGCCTCGCGCCAGGGCTGCGAACTGGAGGACGACCCGGTCTACCAGCAGCGCCTGGCCGAGGGCAGGGTCAAGCCCAGCGCCGCGATCGCGGCCGACTACCGGCCCGCCCGCAGCGCGGTGCCGGGCCTGCTCGTCTTCCTCGTCTCCCTCGTCCTGGTCGTCACCTACGCGGTGCTGGCCTCCGAGGAGCTCGGCCTCATCTCCAACCCGCCGATGAAGCCGGGGCTGGCCATCATGGTCATCATGATGACCGCCGCCGCCGTCATCTGCCTCATCGCCCGCAAGCCCACGGGGTCGATCACCGGCCAGGACACCTTCCGCGCCGGCATGACGGCCGCCGTGTGCATCATGGGCCTGGCCTGGCTCGGCAACGCCTTCGTCAACCACTACGAGGAGCAGATCTCGAACGCCCTGTCCGACCCGCTCCGGGCGGCGCCCTGGCTGGTCGCGGTGTTCTTCTACCTCACGGCGCCGCTCATGTTCTCCCACGCCGCCACCACCAAGGCCTTCATGCCCCTCATGGTGACCCTCGGCCTGCCCTCGGGGGCGCTGGTGGCCAGCTACCCCGCCGTCGCCAACTACTACCTGCTGCCCAACTACCCGACGACGGTCGCCGCCATGGAGATGGACGACACCGGCTCGACCCGCGTGGGCAGGTTCGTCCTCGCCCACCCGTTCATCCTGCCGGGAACCGCGTCGATCATCGTGTGCGTGGCCCTGGGCTTCCTCATGGCCCACTTCCTCGTGTAAGGACGGCTCCGCCCGGTCCGGGCTCCGGAAAGCGCCCCGGTCCGGGGGCGGGCGGGGCATGATGGGTCCCATGATCATCGAGGCGGTCCGCGGGGACATCACGCGCCAGAGCACCGACGCGATCGTCAACGCCGCCAACTCCGGCCTGCTCGGCGGGGGCGGCGTCGACGGCGCCATCCACCGGGCGGCCGGCCCGCGGCTGCTCGAGGCCTGCCGGGAGCTGCGCCGCACCGCGCTGCCCGACGGCCTGCCCGTGGGGCGGGCGGTGTCCACCCCCGCCTTCGACCTGCCGTGCCGGTGGGTCATCCACACGGTCGGCCCCAACCGGCACGCCGGACAGACCGACCCCGAGCTGCTCCGCTCCGCCTTCGCCTCCTCCATCGGCCTGGCCGCCGACCTGGGCTGCCGCAGCGTGTCCCTGCCGGCGATCTCGGCGGGCGTCTACGGCTGGGACGGGGGCGACGTCGCCCGGACCGGCGTGGCGGCCGCCCGCGCCGCCGCCGGATCCGAGCGCTGCGCCGGCCTGGACCTCATCCGCTTCGTCCTGTTCGACGACCGGCTCCTGGCGGCGTTCCGGGCCGAGCTGGACTCCTGACGCCGGCGGGCGGGCGGGGGACCGGACGCGCGGGGACCGGACGTCGGCCAGGCTGGTCGGGCGGCCCGAACGGCCGCCCGAGCGGCTCAGGCCCCCGCCCCCGCGGCCCCGCCCCCACCCTCGTCCCCGGCCTCGCCCCCGGGCTCGCCCCCGGGCTCGGGCCGGGGCAGGGGGCGGCGGGCCACGGCCTCGGCGATGGCGAAGGCCTCGTCCAGGTCCGCGGTGTGACCCAGGTAGGTGTACCGGTAGGCCACCGTGCCCAGCATCATGTCCACGCTCGTGGCCGGGTCCGGCCCGGGCCACCGCCCCGCCTCAAGGGCGCGCCCGACGGCGTCGATCGCCCCGTTGCGCAGCGGGGCGATGACGCGCTCGCGGTAGGCCTCGGCCGCCTGCGAGTGCGCCGCGAGCTCGGCGGCCAGCTGCGGGAGGGAGGCGGCCAGCGGCGAGGCGGCGAAGCAGGCGTGGGCGCGCACGATGATGGCACTCAGGTCCGCCAGAGGGTCGTCGCCCGGAGGGCGCTCGCGCGGGCCCAGGGCCGCGTCCACGGCGTCGACGGCGAGCTCGGCCAGGGAGGGCCAGCGGCGGTAGATGGTCGACTTGGGCACGCCCGCGCGGCGGGCGACCTCGTCGATGCGCAGGCCCCGGAAGCCGCGGGCGGCCAGGAGCGCGCAGGTCTCGGACAGGATCCTCGCGTCCAGCGAGGCGTCGCGGGGGCGCCCGCCCCGGGAGCGGCGTGAAGCGGGCACCTCGTTCTCCTCCTCGGCCGGCGGTACCGGGGCGATTCTTCCAAAGCGCACCGGTTTCCGCTACCATGAGTTGCGCAACCATTGGTAGCGGAACTGCTCGGGAGGACCCGTGAACAAGATCGACCTGGCCGCCGGAGGACTCGCCCTGTGCTACCTCGTCCACGACGGCGAGGAACTGCTCACCTACCGGGAGTCCTCCCGCTGGGCCCTCGGCCGCCTGCCCGAGGGCGTGGCGCTGCCCGCCGGACTGCGCGAGCACGGCTGGAGCCAGCGCCACGTCAACATCGGCGTCGGGCTCATGGGCCTCAACTGGGTGGGGGCGGCGCTCGCGGGCCTGCGCAGCGGCGGACGCTCGGCGTGGTTCCAGAACGCGCTGGCCACCTGGACCCTGCACGGCTTCGGCCACCTGGGGCTGTGCCTGCTCCGGCGCGGCTACGTCTCCGGGGCGGCGACCGCTCCCCTGGTCATCGGCCACGGCGTCTGGGCGCTGCGGGTGCTGCGCGAGGAGGGCGTGCCCCGCCGGGTGAGCGCAGCGGGCATGGCCGCAACCCTGCCGGTGCTCGTGGCCGCCCACGCCGGGGCCGAGGTCATCGCCCGGCTGCTGGATCGGGCGGACGCGGCCGGCGAATCGGCCGGGGCGGCCGGTCCGGACTGTCCGGGTGGGGCGGCGGGCCCGGACGGTCCGGACAGTCAGGGCGGCTCAGACGGGCGCGCCGACGCCGCCCGCGACGAGGGGGGCCGGTGAGATGTGGGCCGTCCAGTACCACCGCAGCGGCGGACCCGAGGTGCTGCGGGTCGAGGAGATCGCGGCGCCGAGTCCGCGCGACGGCCAGGTCCTCGTGCGCACCCTGGCCAGCGGCGTCAGCCGCATCGACGCGCTCTACCGCCGCGGCCGGCTCCCGCACGGCCCGACCTTCCCCAAGCAGACCGGCTTCGACGCGATCGGCGAGGTCGTTCAGGGCCGCGCCGGGGCGATCCGGCCGGGCGACCGGGTCGCGGTGGTCCTGGGGCTCGAGCCGCTGCGCGGCCGCGGGACCACCGTCGAGCTGCTCGCGGTGGAGCCCTCGCGCTGCGGGGCGTTCCCGGCCGGCTACGAGCCGGGGGTCGAGGACTGCGCCCTGGTCCTGGGCGGTCTGACCGCCCTGCGCGCGGTGCGCGACGGCCTGCGACTCCGGCGCGGGGAGCGAGTGCTCGTCGTGGGCGCCGGCGGGCCGGTGGGGCTCGCGGCGATCCAGATCGCCCGGGGCGCCGGGGCGGTGGTCGACGCCGTGGCGGGGAGCGCGGCGCTGGAGGAGTGCCTGGGGCTCGGCGCCGACGAGGCCTACGACTACCGGGGCGAGGAGGCGGCGCAGCTGCGCGCCTCCCGCCGCTACGACGGGATGGTCGTGGCCGCCGGCAGGCCCTCGGACTGGTTCACCGCCGTGCGCCGGGGCGGCCGGGCGGCGCTGACCGACGGCGGGGCCTGGCCCGGGTCGGTTGTGCGGGCCGTGCGCGCGGGCGTGCGGAGCATCCCGATCGCGGCGGGTCACGGCAGCGGTGACCTGCGGTGGTTGGCGCGCCGGATCGCGGGCGGGGACCTCGTGCCCGTCGTCGGGAGGCGCTACGGGGTCGGCGAGGTCGGCCGCGCCCACGCCGAACTCGGCGCGGGCCCCACCCGCGGCGCGCGCATCATCGACCACCGGCGGGTGCCGTGACCCGGGGCATTGGTCTCCGTCGCGGTCCCAGATGCTCGTCCTGGCGGCCACCGGGCCCGCATGCCATCATCGCACCCGCAGCATCGGCGGCGACGTCCACTATCCCACCCGGCCCACCCGAAAACTCGCGGCTAGAGGGTGCAGAACCACAAGTCGGAGGCGCTGAAGGCCTCCGGGTCAAGATCAGTGCGATCGATCTCACTCTCGAAGCACTTCTCGAGGACGTCCATATCGCAGGTGAGGTTACTCTCGTGGAGGTCCGGCACCTCGACCACCGTCAGCGGGTCGGGCCAGGGTCTGACGGCCAGGGTTCTGGTGCAAAGAAGCAGCGGGAGTTTGACGTTCATGAATCCCAGTTCATTCTTTCCCTGGAGAAATGTCAGCCAGTCCTCGCCCGCATAAAAATCCCACTCATAGGTGAAGTCCTGGGATAACGATGCCGCCCATGCGACCACGGAGGCATGGGTCGCCGACCACCGATCCTTGACCATCCACGCCCTCCACACGGGCGACATCACGTCGATCTTCATGCTTCTCAACCTCACTTAATTTGACGGGAAGCCGTGCACCGAACGACGGCCCGGATCGACGCGGGTACGGGGGGCGGTTCGCGGGGACTCGTCGCCTTGATGAGAAAGGTCCAATCAGACTCTACTCGGTGTTCGACCACCGCACTTGGGGTGAGATCGAACACGAATTGAACAACCGGAAACACCCAACCCGAGACCACCAAAAAACCACAGCTCGAGAAACACCGAGCACTCCACTTCTACAGGTAGAGGAGGGGCCAGGGTTCTGGTCCGTCGGCGCGGCGGTGGGCCTTCATGTGGATGATGCTGCC
>ERZ772993.978-NODE-978-length-11823-cov-8.504759_pt1 | contig 11823 bp, 10 predicted proteins | sample MGYA00580670_ERZ772993 | MGnify/ENA primary metagenome ERZ772993 (study PRJEB29015, sample SAMEA2737936) | human oral metagenome | biome: human oral; feature: human-associated habitat; material: dental | place: China | collected 2136 ...
ATTTAGTATAATATATAAAGGACTAAAAACGGCGCATGAAAGGACAGGTGAAAAAATGCGTATTATCACGATTGCGAACCAGAAAGGCGGCGTTGCCAAAACAACGACCGCGCTAAACATGGCAAGCGGGCTGAAAAGAGAGGGGAAAAGCGTCCTCATCATCGACATGGACGCGCAAGGCGACCTCACCGACAGCGCAGGAGCGAAAGCCCGCGCAGACCTCACACTTTCCGACGTTATCCAGCAGGACGGGAGCGGCGCAGATGTGAAGAAAACCATCGTACCGACGAGAAGCGGGCTTGACCTCATTCCCTCGACGCTGGAACTTGCCGCGCTGGAACAGAAAAGCTATACGCTTTCCCTCGCGCGTCTGCCCTATGATTTCATCGTCATAGACTGCCCGCCGAACATGGGAGGGAATACCCTCGCGGCGTTGCGTTCGTGCGATGAACTCATCATACCGACGACCGCCGATTATTATGCCTATAAATCCGTGCTGGGAATATCAAAATCCGTGGAATACTTGCAGGAGGAGGAACACGCGAAAATCACGATTGCGGGCGTACTGATAACGCGCCACAATGCGCGAACGGTCATAAGCCGCCAGCTTTTGGAGGACTTGAAAAACCTATCGACAAATATAGGCACTAAATTATATAATACAATTATTCGGGAAAGCGTCGCCGTGAAAGAAAGCCAGCTTGCCCGAGAGGATATTTTCACCTATGACGGCACGGCAAACGCCGCCGCAGATTATTCCGCTTTCGTGCGGGAATACCTCGCCAGCGCAAGCGGCAGAAAATAGGAGGAATGAGAATGCCAAAGAAGAAAATACAATCAGCGGCACAAGCGACCGCAGAAGCGACCGCACCGCCGATGTCGGAGCAGGAACTTATAGAGAAGCTGGAAGCGGAAGGACAGACGAGATTAGATGTCAAGCCGCAGGGGAATCCAGCGGCAGAAGCGACAACGAAAAAGCCGCCGCAAAAGAAGCCGAGAGCCGCGAAGAAGCCGACGAGGGCGACCAAGAAAGCGACCGAGGAAAAGACGGAAGCACCTGCACCAGAGAAGAAGCCGCCAGAGCCGAAGAAGGAAGCTCCTACACCGCAGGAGAAACAGCCAGAAGAAGCGACCGAGAAGCAGGAAGAAAAGGCGCAGGAAGTAACGGAAGCACCTGCACAGCAGGAACAGCCCGCGCAGGAGGAAAAAGCGGAGGAAGTCGCGACCGTTCGACCGTCCAAAATGGGACAGCCGAGGAAGTACGACGAGCAGACAAAGCACGTTTCCTTTTCCCTGCCCGTATCGGTCATAGAGAATCTAAAAATCATCAGTCACCTAAAAGGCACGAATCAAACGCAATTCATTCTTTCCCTTATTCAAAGCGAAATGGAGAAAGAGAAAGATAGAATTGAAGCGTATAAGAAGTTAATTCGATAACATATAGAGGAGGATAAATAACATGGAATACACGAACGAGAACCAGCAGACGCAGGAGAACGCGCCGCAGGAAATGAAGGAAGAAAAAAGCACTGCTTCACGTGAAACCGCGAAGGACGTTATCGCGCGTCTTTCCAAAAAGAAGAAGGCGGAGCGCACAGCGGAAGAAGAAATAGAACTGCTGGAAGCGAAGAAGAAAGTACACGCCGCCGCCGAGAGCGCGAAGATCGCGAAGCTAAAGAAGAAGCTGGAGGACGCGAAGCGCACGGCGATAATTAAGAACCTCGACGCGAATAACATCACGACGGAGAACGAAATAAAGGCGGTTCTCTCCATGCGGAATATCCTGCATGAAAGCAACATCACAACACCGCAGGTATTACGGCAGGTGATTGAAGCGGCGAAGCAAGCAAGACCCGACCTTTTCAGCGGGAGCGGCAACAACTAAGGCGAACGATAGAGAGCATGGGGACGGCGCGAGCGTCGTTCCCACTATTTCACGGCTTATTATCTTCCACACCATCGCATTTAGTAAAATGCCACTCACGCGAACGATAGCAAGGCTTTCAGCGTTTACAAAATGTATACATACTTTGTAAACAAATCCTTGAACTACGATATTTAACAGATGTTACGGCGTAAACAGGAGGCGTTATAAAAAATGGGAGTTATTTCATTTCGTATAAGTGATGATATGGAGGTAAAAATAAAGGAAAAAGCAAAGGCGCGGCGAATGACTTTAGCGGAGTATTGCAGAATGATACTTACAAGCGATGAATCCGAGAAAGAAGAACAGCTTTCGCGCCCGACAATCGAAGCGGAAATAGAGAAGCTGGAAGAAGCGCAAAAGGAGTTTTCAGACCTGCAAGAACGATTGATAAATACATATATAAGAGATTCAAAATTTCTCACTATGTTTATGTATCATTTTCTTGCGGAAGCGATGGAAGATGAAAGCGTCGCAAAGAAGGCATGGGAAAAGGCTAAAATGGATTCGGAAGGGTGATTAAAAATGATGTCGTGTAACAGTGTCACCGCAGGACAGGCGGGAACGTATTTTGAACACGGCAAAGACTACTATACAAACAATATGACGAACTACGACCGATGGCACGGAAGCCTTGCTGAAAGTCGCGGATTATCGGGCGAATGTTCAAAGGAGCAATTCGACGAGATTTTAGAGCATATTCAAGAGAACGGGCGAACAAAACGCGCAGGGCTTGACTGCACATTTTCCGCGCCTAAATCCGTGTCGCTTGCGATGGCGAAAGACGAGCAGACGCGAGAAGATATGATAAAGGCACATCAAGCCGCCGTTGCGAAGATCGCCGAGAAAATCGAAGTCGAATATCTACGGACGCGAAGCGAAGGACAGACGATATTTTCACGGAATATGATAGCCGCCGAGTTCCTTCATACGATGGCGCGACCGACCAAAGAAAACGGTATGATTCCAGACCTTGACTTACATTCTCACCTTGTTATCTTAAATGACACATTCGCAGACGGGAAAAGCCTGTCATGCGACTATGGGAAAATAACGAAAGAGAGAATGATAAAACAGCTAGGGCTTGAATATCGTCAAGCGATGGCGCAGGAGCTACAAGCGAAAGGATATGAGCTTGAAATCACGGATAGCCGAAATGGATTCTACGAACTGAAAGGATTCGACCGAGAAACCATTTTAGAATACTCGTCGCGCCGTCGTGAAATGCTGGAACTTGCCGAAGAACACGGCATAAAGGATATGCAAAAGGCGAATCAATTCAGCCGCGAGAAGAAGGAAGTCGGCAAAGCGAATTTTGAGGAGGTATGTCAAGAAACAAAGAAATCCTTGTATGAATCGGGCAGAGTGAACATAGAGCGGAAGGAGAGCGCAGAAGATGGACGACAAAAGCCTAATGAAAATAGCAGAGAGCGAAGCGGGGAAAGAGATATTATTTCCAGCCGAGGACAATCCGACATTACAAGTTTTGAGCGCATTGAACGGAGCGGAGAGCTTGCGAACTTTGCGGACAGACCTAGCTTGCAGGAGTTGCCCTCGTTCCATGTGGATGGTACGAGCACCAGACGGGATAATTTGCTACTGCCCGAAAGTCGCGTCAGTCGTTTGGCAAAGCTCCAATCCGAAAAAGTGCGAAGTCATTATATGCTCAGGGAGGCGACAAGAGAACGACTAGAGCAAATCGACAAGACGACGAGCGAAACCATAAAGAAACTAAGCGCGGAAAAGTATGCGTTTTCCCTGCCAGAAGCGCGGGCGCGTATCATGTCGGCGGGCGTGCTGGAAGGTATCACGGAGCACGAAGCAAAGGCGGCAATAGAACGCGCGGGGCTTGTCAACTTAGGACGCATGGAGCGCGGCGGGAAAGATGTCTATTTGACCACGGAAACGAACATCGAAAAAGAGCGGGCGAACATCGACCGAATGAAGGCAGGGAAAGGAGAAATCAAGAGCCATATCCTCACGATGGACGAGAGCCGCGCCGCGCTGGAACGCGCCGAAGGAAGGGCACGGGCGCAGGGGCTTGAATCGGCATCGTTCAGCATCGCAGACGGAAGCGGCGAACAGGCGGCGGCAGTTCATCACGTTCTCACCTGCCAAGATAAATACGTCGCTGTGGACGGGCTTGCAGGAACGGGCAAAACCACCATGATGGAGCGTATGAAGTGGATCGCCGACGAGCAGGGCATAGAGATAAAGGGCGTTTGCTTCACGGGCAAGGCGGCGGACGGACTGCAAGCCGAAAGCGGCATAGAATCCCAGACCATACACGCTTTCTTGAACAAGCTGGAAGGGCGCGGCGGCGCAGACGCGCCGCAGGGCGAAATAAAGCAGGAATGGAACTTTGAGAACGTCCAAAAGGCAAGCGGGCGCGAGATATGGGCAGTCGATGAGGCGGGGCTTGTGGATATGAACCTCATGAACGAACTGCAAAAGGCGGCAGAAGCCCGAGGCGCACAGGTGCTATTATTGGGCGACCCCGACCAGCTACCGCCTGTTGGCGCAGGTGAACCCTTGCGCCAGATGGAGAAAGAAGGAATGGCGACCGCACATCTTACGGACATTCGGCGGCAGAAGGACACGGAGCTATTACGCGCCGTTCGCGAATCCGTCAAGGGCGACCACCTTATCACCTATGAAAAGCTCGACAAAGCGGGCAATTATCGCGAAGTCGTGAGCAAGACAGAGCGTCACGGAGAAATTCGGCAGGAGATGACCGCCGCGCCGATCGGCGAGTATCGAAAAAATTTGTTGCTTGTATCGACCAACGCCGACCGCAACGCATACAACAAGGAAATACGCGCCGAATATGTGAAGCGCGGCGAATTGGAGGAGGGGAAGAAATACGCCGTCACCGTGCGCGACGGCGACAAAGAGCGCACCGAAAGCCGCAACTTTGCCAAAGGCGACCGCATTATCTTCACCGCCAACGACAACAAGATAGGCGCGAAGAATGGGACGATGGCGCAGATAGAGCGAATCGACGGCGACCGAATCACGGCGACCACGGACGCAGGGAAGCGGATAGAGTGGGACATGAGCAAATATAACAGCGTAGATCATAGCTATGCTGTGACGAACTACAAGGCGCAGGGAATGACCGTTGATAAAGTCGTCGTAGACATGAACACCAAAGGGACGGCACAAAGCAGAAATGCGCTTTATGTGGACATCAGCCGCGCACGTCGCGAAGCCGTTGTATATACGGACAATAAAGCGAAGCTGGAACGGCAGACAAGGCATTTCGCGCACAAAGTCACCAGCAAGGATTTTTCCCGCCGCATTGAAACCATGCGGGCGCAAGGAGGCGTGAAAAACAATGACCGCTATCACGCGCCAGACGTTGACCGCCGCGCCGCGCTGGAAAAAGCCTTAAAGCAGATAAAGGAGCACACTTTAGAGCGTCCTGCCTCTATCGTCGCCAAGGAGAAAGCCGCAGAAGAACGCGCCAAACAGGCGGCGGCGGAACAGGCGAAAGCCGCAGCCAAAACCAAAGCCGCGCCGCAGCCGTCGCAGGAAGCCGAGATAGAAACGGTATATAGCAGATAACAGGAGGTAAAAATCATGGGATTTCTGGACGAGAAAAAGAAAAGCAACGAGGAAATAAAAAAGAGCAACGAGGAGGTAAAAAAGAGCTACGACGACATGAAGGAAGTTTATGAGCGTTTGGGGCAGAAGGTTGACCGTTTGACCGTCGCTATTGAAAAAGTCGCCGCGCCGTCGTTCAAACAGACGATAGAGAGCCGCGACCGCCAGCTTTTGGAGGACGTAACCCGACAAATGCAGAACATCAGCGACGAACTGGAAAGCAAGACGGAGGGTTTGCGAATCGTCAACAAAAACCATCACACCGTAATTTATACGGTTTTCGGCGTTGCCGTCGTGATTGTCCTGTCCTGCTTCTACATGATGTATGAAATGCGGCAGGAGGTCAAAGCGACAAACGAGAAGTACGACCTTATCACCTCGATTCTTTCGGGGGATTCGCATTATTGGTTTAACGGCGAAAACTATACCATTGGCAGAGAATCGCCGACGGGCGAATATTTCCAGAAAGTCTATAACGACTATCAAGAAAAGAAACAACAACAGCAACAGCAGAAGCAAAACTAGATAATAACTGGATATAGCCCGAACGGGCGCACAGAAAAAGCCGTGATTTTCCGTCACGGCTTTTCTTTTGGCTAGGGATTTTATCTATTCGGCTAGGAATTTTATCTTTTATGGCTAGGGATTTTATCTATTCTGAAACCACGCAAAAAACCGTTTTCGCGTTCAGACGGTCGCGCATCCGCTCCCGATCTGGACGAAAAGAGGCGGGAAATAGATACGCCCCTGCGGGGGGCAACCTGCCACAGCGGGCGACGAACCTGCCTAAAGGCAGAACCCTCGCCCTACAGCCGCGGCAGGTCTAAAAAATAGATATGCACTTTCGGCTTGTTTGCTATAGTAAACGGTGCTATAATGGAGGTCGGAAGGTTTTTATATCAAAAAGGGGGTATACCTTATGGCACTTATGAAAGGCGGCAACACCGCACCAGAGCAAATGCAGGACACGGCATACACGCCAGAACAGCAGAGAGAAATCAAGCTGGGTATGATTATGCTGAAAGCCCGTCGGGTATGGCGTATCTTTTGCCTTGTCATGTGCGGTATCGGCGTATTGTTCGCCGCATTCAACAGTATCGCTCACGGGCAGAGCCTTATCGGCGGTATTCTGAGCGCAGTTATCGGCTGGGCGCTTCTCTATGTGTTTGTGCTTTATGTGTTTCTCTATCTCCTTGCAGGGCGCACGATTCAGTTTATTTTGTTCATGCGTGACCTTGTAGGAGGGGATAAAGACACGCGCCTATAATGCGGTACGCGCCGCCTATCCGCGAGGTTAGGCGGCTTTTTTCTACACTGAGGAGGAAAGCGACAATGGGCTTTTTCGATTCCATCAAAAGCATTATCAATCTTGACTTGAACGCACCGAAGAAGGAGGAGGAAATACAGAACACCGAACGCCCCGAAGGGTTCGCCCTCGGCATCGGGACGAGCACGGGCGAACTTCACCAGCGCGGACACGCCGCAGGACTATGGGCGAATCAGTTCGTTTGGCTTGTCAATGACGACGCTTGCCAGAATATCGCCGTTTTCGGCGGTATCGGCGCGGGCAAGACGACGCGCGTTATCAACCCTATACTATTTCAGTGCCTTGCATATTCCGACGTTGGCGGGCTGATATTCGACATCAAGGGCGACTTTGTAGAGAGCGTTCAGAGCTTTGCGGGATGGCACGGGCGCGAGGTTCACAAAATCGGCGTAGGAGCCGACAGCGCAGGGACGAATCTCTTAAAGGGACTTACGCCAGAGCAGGCGGCGGGCTTCCTGCAATCGACATTCTACCTCACAGGCGGCGCGACCAACGATAGCTTTTGGATTCAGTCGGCAACAGCACTGATTCAGAACACTTTAGGCTTGCTGGAAGCCCTCGGCGACAAATACTATAACCTTGAAAAACTGTATCAGTACATATTTTTCGAGGATGTACGCAAGGCAATAGACATCATGCTTGACGATGTGAAACTGCCAGAGGGGACGCTTGCGGCGCGGAATCTTGCGAACTACAAGGGATATTATCAAAACGTGTTCATGAGCATGGATATAAAAATGCGCGAATCCATCAAGGGGACACTTTCGACCGTTCTATCACCCTTCCAGAATCCCGAACTTATCGACGCTTTCAGCGGGACAGATGGGGACTATGACCTTGCGCGGATTCTTTCGGGCGACATCGTATTAGTAGACCTGCCGCTTGCGAAATGGGCGACGGCTGGGAAAGTCGTCTATACGATGATAAAGCTACGCTTCTTCAATCTCCTGCAAGCGCGGCAGGTGGATAAATCCATGCCGCAGAACTATGTTTTTTTCATGTGCGACGAGTATCAAAACATCATCAGCGCAAGTAATCAAGGGCTTTCTGACCTCTCTTTTTGGGATAAATCCCGTTCGGCGCATTGTGTCGGTATCATCTCAACGCAGAGTATCAGCGCGTTCAAGGCGGCAATCGGAAACCCGCAGTTATCCGACACGGTACTTGCGAACTTTCGGCAGAAGATATTTTTCAAAACTGAGGACATGGAAACCTTGCGCTATATCAATAGCCTTGCGGGGCGCGTGGAAGTCGCACGGCAGAGCTACAACTATTCCAGCGGCGAGAGCCAGCAGAACACCGACTTTTTCAAGGCAAACCGCACCAGCAACACAAGCGTAAATACGCAAATTGTTGAGCGGCAACTTGTAGACGCGAACCTTGTACGCCAGCTTACGGGCAATCTTGCGCTTGCGTTCCTCAACGTGGAGGGCGAGAGCGCGGACGATGTTCTTGTTATGTCACCTCTCTACCCGAATAACCTTGAACAACAGTTAGAGGGATAGAGGGCGCATACATGACGAAAATCACAATGAGCATAAGGACAGAGCCGGAACTAAAGGCGAAGCTGGAACACATCACAAAAGGTTCTGGAATGAGCCTTTCCGACGCTATCAAATTGGCGTTATTCCGTTATGTGGACGACTACGAAAAGGAGCGCGGGCGAATCCCGCAGGAGGAAATCGACCGCCGCGCCGCCGAGCTTTTGAAGAAGTCTGAGAAAAGGAGGAAATAGCACATGGCTGGATGGTTGACGAAGCGACTAGAGGAGAAGAAAAAGGCGGCGACCGTCAAGGCGTTCACGCTGGGCGAGGAAGCGGACGCGCTGGGGCGCAAGGCGGCAAAGCTGGAACAGAAGAAGGACAAGACCAAGGAGGAGAGCGAACAAGTCAAGGAGCTACGAAAGCAAGCCGAGCGCGTTCGCCAACAGCAGGAACAGGCGAAAGCCCTATCTCGTAATATGGGACTGGGCGAGAAGATATTAAGGTGCTACTTCACCTATAAGATGGCGTCGCTTGCCTGTCATACGCTTGTAGGGCTTGCGGGAGGATATGAGCGCAACGAGGCAATCGGACGCGCTGTAACAAGCAGTATCGACCGCGCGACCGACCGCTTGACGGACAATATCATCGACCGCACCAACAGCGAGGAGGGCGAGGAGCGCGACATAAACGAACGCCGCGCCCAAATGATAGAGCAAACCCTTGAATCCTTCCAGCACATGAGCGACCAAGCCGCAGAGCAGGGACTAACCGAGCCAGACGCGCCCTTATTGCCCGAGGCAGACCGCGCACGGATTCAAGAACTTGCCGACATCAGCCGCGACACGGAAAACCCGCAACAGGCAGAGCTATACGCCAGCAAGGCGCAGGAGCTAGGGCTTGACTACGACGAAGCATTAACGGCGTTTCGGCAGGACATTGACGCGCCCGACATCGAGCGCGACCGCGAAACCGAACGGACGCAGGAGCGGACAGAGGAAGCCGAGAAGGAAAAAGAAGCCGCCTCTTATGAGCTGGAAATGTGAATTTTGTTGTTGTTTCTTTCGTTTTTTGCCCCGCTTGCGTGCCGATCGGCGCGGATGCGCGACCAACGAACGCAAAAAAGCCGTGATTTTTTCATCACGGCTTTTTCTGTGCGCTCCTCCGAGGCGGCGCAAAATCGGCGAAAATGCCTATACTTTCCTATGCGCCGTCGAAAATGGAGGGCTTATAGGGGCTTCTAGGCGGTCAAAATTTTCCGCAGCGGGCATTTTCCCACCGATTTTAGCCCCGCTTCCCTGCCTTGACATCTTCCAGCGTCAAGCCTAATTGCTCCATACGGCGCATGACGTGCGGCGAGGACGCGCCGCGCCGACTCAAAAGCCGCACCTCAATATCACTGAGCGGCGCAAGCCCGCGCGGTTCACCCTCCGACATCGGCGGCGCGTCCTCCGTGTCGTCGTCGAATACGGCATTAAGGACACGTTCGCGCACTTCGGCGCGGCGGCGGGCTTTTTCCTCCTTGTGCTCATCCTCTGCCTTTTTGATTGCTTCCCGTTCGCGCTCCTTTCCCGCCTCGTCCCTTTCAATGCAGGACATCAGCCAGCCGCCGAGATTGTTCTTTCCCTTGCGGTACTTGTACGCATAGCGGATATTTGCGTCGAGATATTCCAGCGGATATTTCTGCACCAGCTTCAGCGCGGCTTTCTCCGTGATGTTCCAACGGTCGGGATTCATCAGACGGGCGAGAATATCCCGCTTGTCATACGGTGCGCCGAGCACGGCGACATCCTCAAAGGATTCTATCGTCGTCGTTTCCTCGTCCTCGTCATGCTTATGCTCCATGTAGAGCGTAAACCCTGCAACCCTTCCCCTTTCCTTATACGGTTCATACCACACATGATAAATCGTCTTTTCGTTGATTTCTTTGATTGGGACATCCAGCACGCGAGAGCGAAAGTTATTGATTCGCCCCTCATATTTTCCATCGGGGACATTGAGAAGAAAGCGAATTTCGGACAGCGTGAACTTGCGGTATATGAACGGCTTCCCCTTCTTCAAATAGCCCTGATATTCAAGCAGTAGCTCCATAATGCGCCAGCCGTATTCCGACGAAAGCGGGAAAACGTGCTTGAGCGCATATCTTGTATATGACTGATTCAGAATATCCAAGATATAGGGCTTCATTTCATCATCGAACTTTATCAAAAGCCCTTGTTGCGGGAAGTAATCCATTTTCGCGTAGATATGGCGCAGACCAAAGCCGCCGCCGTCAAAAGCAAGCTCTATAAATCCGTTGTACGCGCTCTTTATATGGCGTTTCAGATTGGCAACGCCGCCAGTATTATTACTAAACAGGCTTTCAAGCTGGGATGGTGAAACCCATATATCATGAAATTCTACGTCGTGGATGTTCCCATCGGTGGAAATGTTCGGCTTAATGCCCTGCAAGCCGAGCAGGAACAGCCGCATTTCAGAAAGATTCATGTGTTTGCGTGCTTCAATCAGCGGATTCGCCTGCACGACTTCCTTTTCCAAGATACTGACTTCGTTCATACGTTTCACCTCTTAAAGGCGAGTATATATCATTTGCTACACTGTGTCAAGTTATGTAGCTAGTTAGCTACATGGGTATGTAGCATGGAGGGAAATAAAGGCAAAAATATGTAGCAGTATGATGTTAAGCCCCTTTATTTCCAAGGCGTTACGCTAATTTGCTACATATTTTATCCTAGTGTGCTACACTATTTATATTCGTGTAGCTATCGAGGATAAAATCTGTAGCTATCGAGGATAAAATCTGTAGCTATCGAGGATAAAATCTGTAGCATCGAGGATAAAATCTGTAGCATCGAGGATAAAATCTGTAGCAAGTTAAAACCGCGAAAAATGCCAGCGCGACCAGTATTTTCAAGGCTTCGCCGCCTGTGGATAACTTTGACACAAAACATATATAAAACTTGTTAAAAAAAACAACAACATTTTCGCGCGTGCGCGCGGAGTTGAAAAACGAACATACGCGCTATTTCTTGTTGTTGTTGTCTTGCCAGTTTACGGCGTGATGATGGAGAAAGGGACGGCGTTCCACTCAAAAGGCACTTTTGCGGCTGATTCTAGCGGCTTTCGCGGCGTTCGGCAGAGATTGAAAGCTGAGAAAGGGGGAATGACCGCCTAGAATCGCCTCTAAGCCCTCCATTTTCATCGACGCATATAAAGATATAGGCAGACGGTCTAAACGTGCTCTACGGGGCGCACAGGAAGCGAGAAGGGCAAGCGTGAAGAAAAGAAAACCCCGATGAAACCGAAAAGCGACGAAAAAGGCAGTAGAAGAACGGGAAAAACGGGGCAAAAATGCGGAAAAGCCGCGCCGTTGCTGGAAAGCGCGGACGGAATGACCGCCGCCGACCAAAAACGGCGTTATAACTAAATTAGTTTTATGTATAAATATATAAATTACTAAATTATATAAATTAGTGTATAAAGTA